>Ga0256845_1000038_pt1 | contig 106054 bp, 101 predicted proteins | sample RiftiametaG_FD_189101 | JGI IMG/M metagenome (GOLD analysis project Ga0256845, IMG submission 189101) | Tube worm associated microbial communities from hydrothermal vent at the East Pacific Rise, Pacific Ocean - Riftia | ecosystem: Host-associated > Annelida > Integument > Unclassified ...
TTGAATTGTTTTTTGCAATATCGAGGAAAAATGATTTAGCATAACTGGTTAAGGTAAATTATTTTAACGAAGAGAGTGTAAAAACAAACAGGATAAATGACTTATCTTATAGTTAAAATGGTATAATTTTAGTTTTACTAGTAGGATTTAAGTCGTAGCTTATTCCAGACCGAAACAGGTTTTGCTGAAAGTTGTTAATAGGTTTGTGTAGCCTAAGAGAGACAAGAGTCTTCCATGCCCAGCGTGTTTTTTTGAATTTGTAATTGATGCCAAGTTCGTGTCTAGCACCTAGTTCGTTACTTCCGTCTTGAGCTAAAGAGATAGCACATAAAGATAGTAAACTAATTAATATCATTTTTTTTCATCTCTGGAAAATAGTTAAAAAAATAAAAAGCCTCGTAATGAGGCTTTAGCTTATTTGGTGATAACCTGTTAGATTAACCTATTTGCATACTGCAAGATGTTATCTATACTTTTTTGAGAAGGAGAAAATCTAATTTTTTTAATTTTCTTTATAGTTTTATCAAATTCGGTATAGTCAATGATTGCTTGGCTATGTTTTACTGAAGAGATGTTGGCATGAATGTTAATTGGCTCTTGAGCTATTAAATCCATTATTTCATTGTGAGTAAATGTTTTGGTCATACGCTAGATTTGTTTCTTTTATCATTTTACGAAGATTCATTAATGCATATCGCATTCTACCTAGTGCAGTATTGATACTAACTCCTGTCTCTTCTGCTATCTCATGAAAACTCATGTCAGAGAAGTGACGCATAACTAGCACTGTACGTTGCGTTTCGGGTAATTTATCTATTAACGCTTTAAGTGCTAGATTAGTATCTTCTTTTATTTTTATTTCTTCAATAGACTCTTCTCTGAAAGCCATGCTACTAAAAACATTGGATCCATCCTCTGTCAATAGCTCAGGATTCCTCTTTTGCTTACGAAAGTGGTCAATGGCCATATTGTGGGCAATTCTACCTATCCAAGGTCCAAACTTGCCAGATTCATTGTATTTTCCGCACTCTATTCGGTCAATTGCTTTTATGAAAGTTTCTTGTAATAAGTCTTCTGCTGTGTAGCGATCCTTTACAATAAAATAAATAGTCGTATAAACCTTGTCTTTGTGACGATTAAGTAAGGTTTCAAATGCTTCTTTTCGTCCCTGTTGAAATTGTGCTACTAAAATAGCGTCATCAATTTTAGTCGTTATCATGTCTTAATCAAATATTGGTAACGTAGAGGTTTATGTCATATTTTTGTTTAGGGTGAAGCTTTTGTCACTGGTTACTACAATAATGATGCCAAATTATATTTCGCAACGAAGACCGACACAGTCTTGGCTTTTGTCATAATACTGACCATCTGTGTAGCTTTTATAAAGCATTGATTCTTTAAATATGCTTGGTTTAAAAATTGATTTTCCAAGTAGCATTCTACAACACTCTTGTATACCTTCTATAAGAGAGGGGTGAGGGTGTATTAATTCTGCTAAAGCTTCTATGCTCATGTTTTGAGACATAAGAAGGCCTACAGCCTGTATGGCAGTAGAAGCCTGGGGGCCAACTACTCGCATACCGAGTACTTTCATTTCTGTGTCATTGGTGACTAATATTTTAAAGAACCCAGCAGGATTACGCATTGCAATTCCTCTTGGTACGATAGAGTAGTCTATGCTTACTACTTGGTAACTAATACCTTTTGCTCTCGCTTGTAACTCATTGATACCAACTCCTGCCACGATAGGTTTTAAGAACATGATAGAACAAATGTTACTATAATCCAGAGGGGCAGGGTTCTTGTTGGCAATGTGTTTAATTGCTTGCCTGCCTTCTAATTCTCCTACATTTACTAAAGCTATATCGGCGGTAAGGTCACCTATTGCGTATATGTTAGGTATGTTGGTTTTGGTGTCTACATCCTTGACAGCACCTCTGTCGGTGAGTGCTACACCAATATCTTCTAACCCTAATCCTTGGGTGTTAGGAACTCTTCCGATAGAGATTAATGCTTTTTCAACATTAAATATTTCTGTTTTTCCACCTTCAAACTCTAATTCATATTCTACACGACCTTCTTTTATTTCTATGCGTACTAGGTTAGATTTTCGGTGGATATGTATGCCGTTGTCTATGAATTTCTGTTCTACAACTTGTACTACATCTCCATCTTCAAATGGAAGTATTCTAGGTTGTTTGTCTATAATAAAGACTTTGGTTTTGCCAAAGTTAGAAAAAATGGTAGCATACTCACAGCCGATAACTCCAGCACCAAGTACGACCATGCTTTCTGGTAATTCGTCCCAGTCATGTATGCCGTCACTGGTCACGATTGTTTTTTCATCAATAGGGATGTGAGGGAGGTAACGAGGCTTGCTACCTGTGGCAAGTATGATGTTTTTGGCGTAAACGGTTTCTTGTTCTCCGTTTTTATCGGTAATCTCTACTTCGTTTTTAGTGATTAGTTTTCCTTTTCCGTATTTCTGAAAGAATATGTCACGATATCCTACGTTTTTTAGTTCGTTTAGGTGGTGTTCTAATTGTGTACCTCGCTCTTTGATTGCGTTGTTAAGTTCTTTTTTTACTTGCTCGTAGTCAAGTTTGAAATCTCCACAAGTAGAGTATTTTTTTACGCGTTTTTGTGCTAAATTTACATCTTTAGATAGTTCCCACATAGTTTTGGACGACAGTACTCCGTTGTATAAACCTGCCCCACCAATCTTTTCTTGTTCTATTAATAAAGTCTTGAGACTAAAATCCATAGCTCTCATTGCCGCAGCATAACCTGCAGGACCTCCACCAATAATTACAACATCGTATTTTTCCATTCTTTTCCTAAATTTCAGACGATTCTAAAAGTACGAAAAAAATATGTGTAGACAATGTTTTCGTAAAAATACTATTGAATTATCACTTGCTAGATAGTCTTCTGCTACTAGTGTTGGCTTAGGGATTGACGTGGAAATCCTTTCCGATTTTTTTTCGGGAAGATTGAGAACAAAAAGCCCGACCTCACGAACTTTTTTCGGTGAGTGTGGGAAGTCCCAAAACAAAAAGATAGTTTGTTTGAGCGTATTGTGATTAATTATAGTTACTTTTCTGTTTGTATGAAAAAAGTAATTAAGATAGCTAAGAAAATATTTTTAGGATTACTGTCGTTAATGGCGGTAGCAGTGTTTTTTGGCTATGTTTTCGAAGATGATATTGTTTCTTTTTTTAAGCGAGAAGCGTCTAAGCAACTTAATGCTACGGTAGATGCTCGGGTACGGTTTTCTGTTTGGAAGGATTTGCCAAATGTGAGTATAGAGCTTGAGAATCCTGTGATTTTGGATGCGATAAAAGGAAGTAAAGATACACTTTTGAAGGCTGATGAAGTTTTTTTGTCTTTTGATATTTTTAAGTTACTCCGAAAGGAGTTTGTGATTAATCAAATCTCGGTAATTGGTGGGGATATTTACTTGAAGATAGATGAGCAGGGAAATAATAATTATACGATTCTCAAGTCTAAATCTGATACGACCAAAAAGGCGAGTATGAGTTTGGAGTTGGAAAAAATAATTTTACAGCAAGTTCATATTCATTATATTAATCAAAGTGTGGCTAATAATCATGAGTTTGATGTGCATTATGCAGAGGCTGATTTATTACTTAATGATAGTTTGGTGAATATTTCTTTGGCTGGAGAGATGTATATAGACCATATACGTGTAGGAGAACAGGAGTTTATTGATGAGAAAGAGATAAAGTTGAACGCTAGTTGTCAGTATGTTTTTAATCAAAATATTTTTGTATTGGGGAAGTCTGATGTACAGGTAAATGGTGCGGATTTTAGTGTAGATGGCAAGGTCAAGAGTAAAGATAAGTATATAGATTTTGCTTTTGAAGCGAAAAAGAATAGCATCAAAAATATTGTAGCACTGCTGCCTAAGCATGTTGCCGATGAGTTGGGTGCATATAATAGCGAAGGACAAGTGACCTTTATAGGGCAAGTAAAAGGGGAGTACGGTAAACAATCGAGTCCTGAGATTGTTGTTCAATTTGGTTGTGAGAATACCTCTATTTATCATCCTGTTACACATAAAAAAATAACGGATGTGTACATGAAAGGTGAGTACAGTAATGGGAGTAAACACCAATCAAGTACGTCTTATGTGAAGATTTTTGGGCTGAAGGGGAAGTTGGACGGTAATAATTTTAAGGCAAATATACGGGTGGAGGATTTTAATAATCCTTATTTGACACTTGATTTACAGGCAAATGTATCAGTAAAGTCTTTGTTGGATTTCTACCCGATAGAAGGGCTAAATGTGAGTGCTGGGAAGTTGGCTTTGGATTTAGATTTTAAGGGAAGAATTTATCATCTTAAGTCTAAAGATTTTTTGAACAAAGTAAAATCTAAGGGTTCGTTACAATTAGATGGCTTGAGTTTTAGAACGAGTATTAACAAATTGGCGTATAAAAATTTTACAGGAAAATGTATTTTTAATAATAACAACCTTGGTGTTACGGGGTTGAGAGGGCAAATAGGGAAAAGTAACTTTAAAACATCAGGATTTTTTAGGCACTTTTTTAGCTATTTGTTATTAGATAGACACCTTTTAGAGATTCAAGCAGACTTTGAGTCTGATTTTTTAGACCTAGACGAATTGTTGGCGGTAGGAGATAAAAGTACGGAAAAATCAGAAGTAAAGTATAAGTTCTCACTCGATCAGAAGCTTGTGGCTGCTTGCAATATCAAGGTGAAACAATTAAAATTCAGAAAGTTTAAAGGAAAAGATATAGCGAAAGACTTAAAAGGAGAAATCTTTATCAAACATGGTAAAATACGCTATAAAGATGTGTCAGGAAAAATAGCAGAAGGACAAGTTGTACTAAATGGAGAAATAGATGCAAGTAAAACCAATCAAGTATTAGTAAATAACCATGTTAGTTTTAAGCAATTGAATGTTTCTAAAGCATTATTTTTATTAGAAAATTTTGGACAAACTTTTTTGACAGATAAAAACTTGAAAGGTGACTTGACAGCAGGAGTTAATTTGTTTTTGTCTTTTGATCAACATCTCAAGCTAGATTTAAGTAGGTTAGAGAGTACAATCAAAATGGAAATAAGTAATGGGGAGTTAAAAGATTTTGAACAGCTGGAAGAGCTTGGAAAGGTTTTGGCTAAATACAAACTTACTAAATACCTAAAATCTCAAAATCTGAATTATATTAAGTTTGATAAACTATCAAATACTATTTTTATCAAAAAAGAAGTGATTATGATACCCCAAATGCAGATTGGAACCAGTGCTTCTAGTGATATTACGCTTAATGGTACGCATCAATTTAACAATAAATTTGATTATAACATGAGCTTCCCGCTGGTGAATTACAAAAGACAAAACAGGAGGATAGATAGAGGGATTGCCCCAAATGGTAACGATAATAAGCTACACGTTTTTGTAAAAGTATACGGAACTCCAGATAATTATAAAGTTGATTATGATGAAAAAGCAATATTGAAATCGGTAAGTAAACAAGTGCTTCCAGATTTCAAACTGGAGAATGTGTTTAAAAAAGACACCTTGCCAGACGTGGGGCATTACTTAGAAGTAGATACGACAGAGTTGATATTTTTGGATGATTTTTAAAATAAATTTTGGGCGTGTCATTTTCTCCTAAAAAAGGAGAAAAATGTCGGGCTATACGTTCCCAATCTTCCCGATAAAAAATCGGGAAGGATTTCCACTGCTATCCCTTACGCAGACCTCTATAAGAAAATAATAATACTTACATAGGTGGCTACTTCTTTGTGCATGTAGGATAATTTTATATTTTTGTAGGGTATTATTTTAGAGAAAAAAATCTGATGATTAAAATTACACTTCCCGACGGGTCAGTTAGAGAATATGAAGCTGGAGTAACTAGCTTGGATATTGCAAGGAGTATTAGCGAGGGGTTAGCAAGAAATGTATTGTCTGCCAAAGTAGATGGAGCAGTTTGGGATGCTAATCGTTCAATTAGGCAAGATTCTAAAGTACAGTTACTTACATGGAGTGATTTAGACGGGAAGGCAACTTTTTGGCACTCTTCAGCACACTTAATGGCAGAAGCATTAGAGGCACTGTATCCAGGAGTAAAGTTAGGGATTGGTCCAGCAGTAGAAACAGGTTTCTATTACGATGTAGATTTTGGTGATCACGAGTTTTCTTCTCATGAGTTAGAAGCAATAGAGAAAAAAATGACTGAGCTTGCTCGTCAAAAAAATAAATATATCAGAGAAGATATTTCTAAAAGTGATGCAGTTAGTTATTTCCAGAAAAAAGGAGATGAGTACAAATTAGAATTATTAGAAGATTTAGAAGACGGTAGTATTACTTTTTATCATCAAGGAGGTTTTACGGATTTGTGCAGAGGACCGCATATTCCGAGTACAGGGTTTATAAAGGCTATTAAATTAACTACAGTAGCAGGTTCGTACTGGAGAGGTGACGAAAAGCGTAAAATGATGACTCGTATATATGGAGTCACTTTTCCTAAGCAAAAAGAGCTCACGGAATACTTGACAATGATGGAAGAGGCTAAAAAGCGTGATCATCGTAAATTAGGTAAAGAATTAGGCTTGTTTGCATTTTCAGAAAAAGTAGGGATGGGGCTTCCTTTGTGGTTGCCAAAAGGAGCTCAATTGCGTGAGCGACTAACGGACTTTTTAAAGAAAGCACAACTCAAAGCAGGGTATCAACAAGTAATTACCCCACATATAGGTAATAAGAATTTATACATCACTTCTGGTCATTACGAAAAGTACGGGGCAGATTCTTTTCAGCCAATCCAGACTCCTTCAGAGGACGAAGAGTACCTATTGAAGCCGATGAATTGTCCTCATCACTGCGAAATTTATAAAACATCGCCTAAGTCATACCGTGACTTACCACTTCGCTTAGCAGAGTTTGGTACAGTGTATCGCTATGAGCAGAGTGGGGAACTACATGGTTTAACTAGAGTGAGAAGTTTTACGCAGGATGACGCTCATATCTTTTGTAGAAAAGACCAAGTAAAAGAAGAGTTTTTGAAAGTAATTGACTTGGTGTTGTATGTCTTCAAAGTATTTGGGTTTGATGATTTTTCCGCACAGATTTCATTAAGAGACCCTAATAATAAAGGGAAATACTTTGGTTCGGATGCTGATTGGGAGGTAGCACAAGCTGCCATTATAGAGGCTTCTGCCGAAAAGGAATTAGATACTATTACTGAAGAAGGAGAAGCAGCATTTTATGGTCCTAAGTTGGATTTTATGGTGAGGGATGCTTTGGGTAGAAAATGGCAATTAGGGACTATACAAGTGGATTATCAACTCCCTTCTCGTTTTGAGTTAGAGTATACAGGTTCAGATAATCAAAAACATTGCCCTGTAATTATTCATCGAGCACCATTTGGTTCTTTAGAACGATTTGTAGCTATATTAATCGAGCATTGTGCAGGAAACTTCCCGTTGTGGTTAGCCCCAGAGCAAGTAGCTATTTTGCCTATTTCCGAAAAATATCATGATTACGCCACTGAATTAAAATCAATACTAATGGCAGAAGATATTTCGGCTACGGTAGATGAGCGTGCAGAAAAAATTGGAAAGAAAATTAGAGACGCAGAGATAAAAAAAGTGCCTTATATGCTTATTGTAGGTGAAAAAGAAGTTGAAAAGGGTGAGGTGTCTGTAAGAAGAAAAGGAAAAGGGGATTTAGGGACAGTACTTGTAAAAGAGTTTGTGAAACAATTTCAAGAAGAAATTAATAAAGAAATTGCCTAATTCTTTCATTAGAAAATAAAAAATCGCATATTTGCGAACTTGAAAAAGAAGTGTAACTTAAACGTTTATTACAATTAAGAGGAGAAAAAAATTTGTACGTAGAGTAAGAGAGGAAGAACCTTTTTTAGTTAATGAAAAAATTATTCGTATTCAAGAAGTACGTGTAGTAGGAGAAGCTGTTGAACCTGGGGTTTATCAAATAGATAAAGCCAGAGAATTGGCTAAGGCCGAAGAGTTGGACTTAGTGTTGATATCACCTAAAGCTAATCCTCCTGTATGCCGTGTTACAGATTATTCTAAGTTCAAGTATGAACACAAAAAAAAGCAAAAGGAATTAAAAGCTAGAGCTCATAAAACTGTAATAAAAGAAATACGTTTTGGTCCTAATACGGATGAACATGATTTTAATTTTAAACTAAAACATGCTCAAAATTTCTTATCAGAAGGGTCTAAAGTAAAAGCTTATGTACACTTTGCTGGTCGTACGATTGTTTTTAAAGAACGAGGAGAATTATTATTACTTCGTTTTGCGGAAGCTTTAGACGAATTGGCTAAAGTAGAGCAGTTACCCAAATTAGAGGGTAAAAGAATGTTCTTATACTTAGCACCAAAAACATTAAAAAAGAAAAATAAATAGCTAAACAAGATAGATTATGCCTAAAATGAAAACCAAATCTGGTGCCAAGAAGAGATTCAAGCTTACAGGTTCAGGTAAAATCAAAAGAAAACATGCTTTTAAAAGTCACATCTTGACTAAAAAGACTACAAAACAGAAACGTAATCTTACGCATTCTGGATTAGTTAATAAGACAGATGAGAACAATGTAAAGCAAATGTTAAGACTTGTATAATATAAGTCTTCGGTAATTAAAATTAACCCGATTATAGGAGCAACTAAGATTTATTGAAACATATAAACGCCTTATCGTCAAAAATTAAAAAAAGATGCCTAGATCAGTCAATCATGTAGCTTCGAGAGCTCGCCGTAAAAAGGTAATGAAGCTTGCCAAAGGATACTTTGGACGTAGAAAAAATGTATGGACAGTAGCAAAAAATGCTGTCGAAAAAGGATTAGTTTACTCATATAGAGATAGACGCAATAAGAAAAGAGAAATGAGAGCTTTGTGGATTCAGCGTATTAATGCTGGTGCACGCCAAAATGGCATCTCTTACTCTCAGTTAGCAGGGAAATTATCACAAGCAGGAGTAGAGCTTAACCGTAAAGCTTTAGCTGACCTTGCACTTAACCACCCTGAAGCATTCAAGGCGGTAGTAGACAAAGTAAAATAAAACAATTTAATAATCGCTATTTATTTAAGCCATTCGTTAATTCGAATGGCTTTTTTTATACTTTGTTGCTAGTGATAAAGTGATTAGGGTAATCAGTAATGATTCCGTAAATATCTAAGTCTTTACATCTTTGAAAGTCTGAAAAATCATTAACCGTCCACGAAATAATTTTTAATCCAGCTTGATGAGTTTGTCTTACTATATCGCTAGTTAATAAAATATGCTCGGGGTTAAGATAGGTAGGAGTAAAGTGTAGGTGTTCAAGAGATTGAACTGGTTTTTTGTTCTCTACTAGTAAACCGTAGCTCTCTGTTGGGTCTAGTTGATGTAGTTTGTTAAGTAGGGCAGTGTCAAAAGATTGTAGAATGTAAGATTGCTTCCTTTTTTTGAGAGGTTCAATTGCTTTGAGAATAATTTCGGCATATTCGCTGAGATCAGGTTGAAATTCCCCGTACCACTCTCTCTCTGATTTTATTTCTATATTGTATGTAAACTCGGGAGGTGTTAGGCTTAATGTTTTGTTAAAGACTTCTTGTAAAGTTGGTTTGTAGTGTTGGGTGTTGAGTTGATTAGGAAAATTATCTTGAGTTAATGAACCGCAGTCATATAGGGCAATTTCATCAGGAGTCATTTCGTATATATTGTGTGTTTTCTCCTCTTTCTCAGGAATTACTCCCCCATTTATATTAATGCATAAACTAGCTTTCATCCAGGGGTCGTGAGATACGATGAGAGATTTATCCTTAGCTACTACAACATCTAGCTCCAATCCGTCACAACCTAGTTCTATAGTTTTTATAAATCCTTCTATCGTGTTTTCTGGGATTAACCCTCTACATCCTCTGTGTCCTTGTATGTGCATCTTACGGTTCTATTTTTTTTAGAATAAGGTTAAGTTTTTGTTCCAAGTCTGATATCCTATTTTCGGATTGACTAGGATTAGAGAGGTGAGTGCTGTAAACACCTATGACTTTCCATAACTCATGGATGTCTGTTAAAAGTGTTGTTTCTGTTTTGTATGAGTTGTTGTCTGGGCTAAGAGTGATGTGAGAATTACTGACCCCTTTAACTCTACGCAGTACGATTCTGTTTTGTAATATTACAATGAATAAATTGTCGAGTGCAATTTTTTCCCAACTCTGCTCACTAACAATTAACCCCACGATGATGTCCCCATCTTTAATTCCAATATTATTATTAACCATGGCATCTCCCGTGTGTTCAAATGATCGGCTAGTTATATTTACTTTAATAGGGAGTGAGACACTTGGTAAGTTTTGGATAAAGTTAAGTTCTTTGTAATGGTTAGTGTAGTTTAAGGAATTGTTGCGATTGATAAAAGGAGTACTACCGTTGTTTTTTTTTGATTTTGGACTAGATTCTACTTTTCTTTCACCAACTTCGTCAAATTGAGATAAGTTATTTACCGTTAGTTCTTTTGTGAGTAGGGTATTTATAGATAGGCTAAAATAATTGGCTATTTTGATAAGCGTGTTAATTTTAGGTTCAGCCCTCCCTTCTTCATAAGCCCCTACACTTGTTCTTTTTAGATTAAATAGAGAAGCGAATTGAGTTTGATTTAACTTTTTTACTGCCCGTATTTTTTTAATATTTTTACCTATTAGAGACATCTTATCAAATTTTATGACAATACTTTTGGCTTTATTACCTATTTTTGTTATACTTGTATAGTAAATATACAGAATGACAATAAAAATGGCTAGTAAAATTCGTATAAATACTTTAAATTGACATTGATTAATGAAAAACCTTGTAGGTATGAGTGAAGAGTTTTCTAAAGTAAGAGATTGTCTGTTAGATTTAGGTTATGATATTTCTCATGAAGATGTTGATTCAGGTACTATGGTGGTGAATGACGTTTCCTCAGGACTTAATAATCTTGTACTGGGAGTTGCTGACCCTCTTTTGATATTTGAGCAATTTATATTTGAATGTCAGGTAGATTCCGTGGAAATACTCCAATCTTTACTAAAGAAAAATAGAGACATCATACACGGGGCATTTGTGTTAGACGAAACTGGTAGACGAGTGATTTTTAGGGATACTTTACAGCTTCATAATTTGGGTAAAAATGAAATAGAAGGTACAATTAATTCTTTGGGCTTACTATTGAGTGAGTATTCGGATGATTTAATAAAATTCTCGCATTTACATTAATCAATAAAAACTAAACTAAAATAAAACATGATGAATTTCTTTAAAAGACTATTTAAAATTGGACAAGCAGAAGCAAATGCAGCTTTAGATTATTTAGAAGACCCAATAAAACTAACAGAGCAAGGTGTTAGAGATCTTAAAAAGGACTTAGATAAGGCCTTACACGCTTTGGCGGAAGTAAAAGCACTAGCCATTAGGTCTAGGAATGAATCTGCTGAATACAAAATGAAGGCAGAAGATTATGAGAAAAAAGCAATTATAATTATTAAAAGAGGGCAGGATGGTGACTTGGATGCTGGTGAAGCTGATAGATTAGCAACTGAATCTTTGGCGAGAAAAAAAGAATGTTTAGCTCAAAGCGAAAGAGCACTTACAGACCAAGTTCGACAAGATGCCGCCGTAGAAAAATTAGACAGTAGCGTAAAGCGATTAAGAGGAAATATTGCAAAATGGGAAAATGAATTAAAAACATTGAAGGCAAGAGCTAAAGTGGCTAGGGCAACGAAAAATATTAATAAACAAATGGCTGATATTGATTCTTCAAGTACGGTCTCTTTATTGGAAAAAATGAAAACTAAAGTTTCGGAAGAAGAAGCTTTGGCTGAATCGTATGCTGATATCGCTAATGAAAGTAGGTCTATAGATGAAGAAATCAACAAAGCGGTGATTGATTCAGAAGTAGATGATTTATCGGATGAATTGATGGCTCTAAAGGCTAAGGTGAAGTAGGTAAAAAAATATTTATATAGATAAGCCATCATTACGAAAGTAGTGGTGGCTTTTTTTGTGAATGTTATTAAGTATCAGACTTATGTTATTGTTTAACGATAGGTTTTGAGTAGAATTATAATTGGTGTTAATCTTGTAAGTATGAAAGGTGCAAGCGAAAATATTGAGTGGGGAAGAATCGCCAGAAATCAGCCAAAAGACAGTAGGAGATGTTATTGGTGCATATAACCATTACGATAGTAGAATACATTAGAGGAGTTAAGGACAAGGAGTGAAGACCATTTCATGGGAAGTTGTGGCAACGAAATTATTGGGAACATGTCATTAGAAACGAGAAATTTCATTATAATATTTTGGAATATATAAAGAATAACCCTGAGAAGTGGGAGCAAGATAAGTTGAAGTAGTATTGTAAATAAAATAAATATTAATACTTTTGGTATGATGTCCATAGGTAAGGAGGCGTAGGGATAGTAGCAGCATCCTTTTCTTTTGTTTCATTTTATTGCGTTGTTTCTGTTAAGGAGTCGATTGAAATAAGATTTGTACTGTGAGACTGGATAAAGAAAAGATATAGCAAATAGCCCGACCGTAGGGACGCCCTAAAAATAAAAACAATAAAAAATAATTATGAGGAATTTTGAATATATAGTAGTTTTTTTAATGATTTCCATATCGTTGAGTGGGTTTTCTCAAGAAGATATAAAGTTAAGGAAGTCTAAGTATTTTGAGATTGTAGAGTCAGAGCATGATTTTGGACACGTTAAGCAGGTAGATGGAGATATTAGTTATGTTTTTCGGGTGAAAAATATAACTAAGGACACGCTTAAATTACTGGATGTAAGTGCGGAGTGTGGTTGTACTGATCCAATGATTAGTAATGAGGTGATTCTTCCTGATAGTGTGGCAGATGTTTTGGTTGTGTATGAGGCTTCTACTCATCCTAGTTATGATTTGGAAGATTTCTATAAGGTGATTACGGTGTATGGTTTGCGAGATACTTTTGAGTTGGCAATTAAGGGGTATGTGGAACCCGATTTGGCTTTGGAGGATTTTCAGAATGACAAAGAGAAGCTGTTGTTTAAGGATTATGCTTTTAACTTTGGGAATATTTACAATGATAGCTTGGTAGAGCGTCGTTTCCCTTTTTACAATGCTTATGAGAAATCGATTGTTTTGTCTGAAGTAGTTACCCCTAGTTATATTGAGTTGCGTTCTGACCCTGATACAGTGGCTACGGGCACTAAGGCGGAGTTGGTAATCACTTACAATCCGATGAAAAAATCTGAGTGGAGTTTTGTGAAAGACTTGGTGAAATTTAAGTTTTCGGAGATGAAAGAGTCTGTTACATTTGTGCAGTCGGCTACAGTGCTGGAGAGGTTTGAAGAAAATCGGAACAAGTCACTAGATCCTAAAATTTACTTAAACGTTTTAGAATTCGATATTGGTTTGGTGACAAAGGGAGATACGTTGCATTCGGAGGTTGAGATTAAAAATATTGGAAACTCTGTTTTGAAAATCAGGAAACTGGATGCTACTTGTCCTTGTGTGAAATTGAGTGAATCTAGCTTTGACTTAGGGGTAGGAGAAAGTAAAAAAGTAAAGCTTGTATTCTATACAGGTAAGAGTAGAACGGGAACTCAGAAGAAAAAGATTTATATCATCTCCAATGACCCTGAGTCATCTATTTTGACTTATCTAATAACTGGAAAGACTAGAAAAAGATACTAATATTTTTAGTAATTAAGATATAACTACCTGTTTATCTATTAGTTAGTTTGTTTTGATTAAATTCATTTTTAATTGATGGAGATTATTAAAAAATAAATTAGGGCGTGCCATTATCCTCCTGAAAAAGGAGGATAATGTCGGGTCATTCGTTCTCAATCTTCCCGAAAAAAAACGGGAAGGATTTCCACTGCTACCCCTCACGCAGTACGATGTGTTTGTTTTCTCAAGTTAAAAAAATCATCTATTAGATAAGTATTTTAAATAATACTTTCGATGTATAAAGGAATCATAATTGAGACGATTGTTATACTTAAAGAAATGAACCAGTCAAGTCAAGTATGTGGAGGGTTTTTAAAAAACTGAGAAGGCATTACTAATTTTTGTTTTTTATAGTAGTTGATGAGTTTGTACAGCCCTATGAAAAGAACAGGAGAGAAAGCTGAATAAAATTTAAAACCACCACTACAAAATTCTATCCCTATTAAAATTAAAACAATGGAGAGACTAAGGTGTATGTGGAGTTTATTGTTGGATAATAACTGGGTGTGCAGTTGAAGTACTGAAAAAGAGAGTGTATAAAAAATTGCAACAACAGACAATATATAGCTCATTATTTGACGGTGTCAGTTTTCTTTTCTAATTCGAAAAATTCAAAATCAAATTCATTTTTTTCATTTTTAAGGAATTTTTCACTTTCGATTATCTTCCAATTGTCAAAGTTTATATTGGGATAAAAAGTGTCAGCCTTTTCAAACGTTTCATTTACCTTGCTGAGGTACAACTTGTCTATTAACGAGAAAGTTTGTTTGTAAATTTCCCCACCACCAATGATGAATAGCTCGGTTTCTCCATTTTTTTTAGCGAAAGCGATACCATCTTCAATAGAAGTAAAACTGTGACACCCTTCCTCTTTGTGGTCAGGATTGCGGGTAATGATGATGGAAGTACGGTTAGGGAGTGCTCGACCAATACTCTCGTAGTTTTTACGCCCCATTAGAATGTGATGCCCTGTTGTGAGTGATTTAAATAGCTTCATATCGGCAGAAAGTCTGAATAATAAGTCTTTATTTTGTCCGATGGCGTTTTCGTTAGCTATGGCTACAATGTGTGATATAATCATAATTTATTTCCTCTTAGGTATTCTTCTGTTTTCATTCGTTTTTTCCCCTGTGCTTGTAATTCTTGTATTAAGATGCTTCCATTAGCTGTTTTGAAGCGAATATATGTTTTATTATCGCTTTCCATTGCTTGTTTAGTATTAGTGTTATCTATGCTTGCCGCAAATATTTTATGTGTTTTTCCGTTAATAACTGTCCAAGCTGCAGGGTATGGGCTAAGTCCTCTAATGAAGTTGTGCACTTCTTGACTATCTTTTGACCAATCAATTTCACAAGTTTCTTTAAATATCTTGGGTGCGTGGATGATTGATCCTTCTTGTTTGAAGGTGTTTACATCGCCTCTCTCAACCTTTTGCACTGTTTTGAGTACTAGGTCAGCTCCTTTGTTCATAAGTCGCTCATAGAGTGTTCCTACATTGTCTTCTGCTAAGATAGGTTCTCGCTCTTGCATGATAACATCTCCAGTATCTATTTTGTGTTGTAAGAAAAATGTAGTTAAGCCTGTTTCTTTTTCTCCATTGATTATTGCCCAATTGATGGGTGCGGCACCTCTATACTTGGGTAGTAGTGATCCGTGTAGGTTAAAAGTACCTATTTCTGGCATATTCCAAACAATTTCGGGGAGCATTCTAAATGCGACTACTATTTGTAAATTGGCATTGAGTGATTTTAATTTGTCTATAAATTGAGGGTCTTTTAGTTTTGTAGGTTGTAAGATGTTTAGATTATGTTTTTCGGCACATTCTTTTACTGCCGATTTACTGAGTTTACGACCTCTTCCTGCGGGTTTGTCGGGCGCTGTGATAACTCCTACAATGTTGTAACCTTCTTTTACTAGCTTATCTAGTGGGGGGACGGCAAACTCAGGAGTTCCCATATATATAATTTTCAAATCTTTCATTTTGGATACAGTAAGTATTTTCGTCTCAATAAAATATAGTTGTTAATCTCACCATGTGGGTAAGGGGAGTTTTTATCTTTTAGGTATTCTAAATATAAATCATTTCCAATCAATTGTTTTAAAAATTGTAATGAAGTAATGAAATCTTTTTCTTTCCCTTCAGTTTTATACAATTGATAATAATATTGAAAAGGGATAGGGCTGAATGATTTAGTTAATAATGTTGTATCAAGTTGTATGGCTTGATACCCATAGCAAGTTTTATTTTTGTGTTTTGGATATTTAGACATTCCAATTATAGATTTTGGAGTAAAAGTATAATTAATATTACTATCTATTGTATAAGGAATTCCTAATACGGTAAAGGGGTTATACGTGCCTCTTCCTATGCTTACGTCTGTGGGTTCTAGCAAGCATAGAGAAGGATAGATGCGGATACTGGTGTCGTTATTTAAGTTGGGAGAAGGTTTGACTGGGAGAGAATATGGAGTTTGATGTGTGTAATTTTTACAAGGGATAATAGTTAAATTACATTTTATTCCATTTTTAAGCCAAGATTCGCCGTTAATCATATTAGCAAGTTCACCTACGGTACACCCGTGTACGATTGGAATAGGATGCATACCTACAAAAGAGCGGTATTTGCTCGTGTCTAGTATTGGTCCTGCAACTATATCCCCGTTAGGGTTAGGGCGGTCGAGGATAATCATTTTTTTGTTTTGTTCGGCGCAAGCCTCCATTACATAATGCATTGTACTGATGTATGTATAGAACCGTACTCCTACATCTTGAATGTCAAAAACAATAATGTCTACGTTTTTTAGCTGACTAGGGTCAGGTTTTTTGTTTTTTCCGTAGAGAGAAATAATGGGTAGACCTGTTTTGGAATCTTTACCATTTTTGATATGTTCTCCAGCATCTGCATCACCTCTAAAACCATGTTCTGGAGCAAAAATAACTTTAATGTGAATGCCTAAAGAGAGTAAACTGTCTACTAAATGGCTGTTTTTGATTCTGCTAGTAGGGTTTACAACTAAAGCAATATTTTTATCTTTCAATAAGGGTAAGTATTGATTGGTTTGTTCTGCACCAACTTCTATTTTGGGACTAATCTTTGTTGAGTCACTATCTGTAAATACTTGTTTATCTACTGGTTTGGGAGTAGATGAGCAACTAATCATAAATATTATAAACCCGATATTCAGTATTGTACTTTTCACTTTGTATCTTAGCGAATTGAGATTAATGGTTATATTAAAAAGCTAATTTACGGAATTGAATGTATCTTATTACATCGCTAAGCGAATTCGTTTTGCACAACGGGGTTCTTTTTCAAGAATAGCGTCTAATTTGGCTGTTATCAGCATTAGTTTGGGGATAATTATCCTGATTGTAACAATAGCTATATTTTTTGGTTTCAAAAAAACCATTATTGATAAGGTTTATAACTTTGATGCAGATATTACGGTTACCAAAATCGATCATTTTAAATTGACTGATCCGCTCTCTTTGTCAAGTAAAAACCTAAGGGACGTAATCAACCTACCAATAGTAGAAAAATTTTATTCTTACGGTACAGTATTAGGAATACTTCAATCAAATGAAGAAATAGAAGGAATTGCTTTATTTGGAGTGGATACTACTTTTGATAAAGATAAGTTCATGTCTAACTACTTTGAGGGAGATTTTTTGTCTTTTAAAGACAAATCTGAGATTTTGGTGAGTACACATCTGGCTAATCGATTAGGTATTAAATTAGGTGATAGGGTCTTGTTTAATATTTTATCAAATAAAAAAATAAGACATCGTTGGCTTCATGTAAAAGGAATTTATCGTACAGATATAGAAGAAGTAGATCAAAAACGGGTAATAGGTGATCTTAATATGGTGCGTAGATTGTACCGATGGGATTCAAATAAGGTAGAAGGTATTAAGATTTCCTTAAAAGAAGGCATAGAGTTGGAACAAGCTGAGAGCTTGATTAATGATATGACAGATTATGATACTGTAACGATTAATATTAAAAATGAGTATTTGGCTTTATTTGATTGGCTCAAGATACTGGCTATTAATGTCAATTATCTAATTATCATTGTGATAGCGGTTGTATTTCTTAATATCATGTCTATTGTACTTATTCTTATCATTGAGAGATCTAGTATGATTGGAGTGCTTAAATCTTATGGTTTAACTAATTCTTCTTTACGCAAAATATTTTTGTTTGTAGTGTTGCGTATTACCTTCAAGGGGTTGCTAATAGGTAACCTAATTGCAGGAATGTTTTGTTTGATTCAAATTCATTTTCATATTATACCATTAGATCCAGCTACGTATTATATGGATAGTGTACCTATCTTGTGGTCTTGGGAGGTGTTTTTGTTGCTTAATGTTTCAGTCGTGCTTCTTGTTTCAGCGATTGTTTTTGTACCAATGCTGATTATAGGAGCTGTATCTCCTATAAAATCAATAAAGTTTGAGTAATTGACGGTTTAAAAAGCACAAAATACTTTTAAAGCTAGGTGTAATATCCTATTTTTGGTCAAATCTTATAATTTTATGAAAGTAGTAACTTTGACAGTAAACCCTGCGGTAGATAAAAGTACAACGGTAGACCGTGTAGTAGCAGAAAGTAAATTAAGATGTGATATACCAAAGTACGAGCCAGGTGGAGGTGGTATTAACGTATCACGTGCGATGAAGAAATTAGGTTATGATAGTCTATGTACATACTTCTCTGGTGGATCAGTTGGTGAAATGCTAGAAAGCTTGATAGACGCAGAAGGGGTGAAACAAAAAGTTTTTCAATTAAAAAAGCAAAGAACCAGAGAGAATTTTATTGTTGTCAATACAACAACAAATGAGCAATACCGCTTTGGAATGCCTGGACCAACGCTTACCAAAGAGGAACTAGAAGAGGTTGAAGCTTACGTAGAATCATTAGACAGTGCTACAACTTCATTTTTTGTGATTAGCGGAAGTGTACCAGTATCTGTACCGAATGATTTTTACGCAAAATTGATTAGAAAAGTAAAAAGTAAAGGAATTAAAGTGATATGTGATTCTTCTGGATCTATTTTTGAAAACGCTTTAGCAGAAGGTGTCTTCTTAATTAAACCCAATATTAAAGAGCTTTACGCTTTGGCAGGAAGAGAGTTGACTTATGGTCATGAGATTGAAAATATAGCTAGGCAATTAATCAATGAAGGTAAATGTGAACTGATTGTGGTTTCTTTAGGAGAAAAAGGTGCGATGCTTATTTCTAAAGACAATGCGTATCACGCAATACCTCCAGCAACTAACAAATTGAGTACAGTAGGAGCAGGAGATAGTATGGTGGCAGGTTTGTTGATTGGTTTATTGGAAGATTTATCGCTTGATGAAGTGATAAAAAGAGGAGTTGCGGCAGGAACTTCGGCTACGATGAATACTGGTACAGGGCTTTGTAGACCTGAAGATTATAATGCATTGCTTAAATTAATTCAGGTAAGAGACTAATAAAAACTGTTTGAAATTAAAAAAACACCATATTTTATTATTGATATGCATAGCTTCGCTTGCATCTTGCTCATTATTTAGATCAAGGTGTAAGATTGATAAGTGTCATATTTTGGCAACACATACTCATCCGTATGTGTTTGACGGTAAAAAATTTAGGGCTGCTAAAAGGAAGAAAAAAAGAGCTCACAAGATGGATAGCACTTCTTTAGCTTCTCATGACTCTACTGTTTCGGTTACTGATAGTAACCATGTAGAAGGAGATGATCATCAGAAAAAGAAGAAGAAATGGTGTAAGAAGAAGAAAAAGGAAGATAATCAAGATGTGCTAGGTCCAGACGGAGAAGTACAAGCATCTTCTAAAAAAGGATCAAAAGGAAAAAAGAATAAAAACCAAGAGGAAGAAAAGGTAGATAGAGGTTGGGAGGATGAGCTTTGGGAAGATGGAGAGATAGAAGAGGATGAAGAAGGAGAAGTTGATGAGTCTGAAGAAGAGGAAGAGAGTGTTGATGAAGATGAGCTAATAGATGCTGAAAAAGAACAACAGGATGCTGAAAAAGCATTAAAGAAGGAAGTAAAGGCAACTCAAAAATCACGTAAGCTAGAAGAAAGAAGCTCTAAAAAACAAGCCAAGGCTGCCAAAAAAGCCGAAAAAACATTAAATCGAAAATGGAGAAGTAATGTAACTCCTTGGTGGAGATGGAATCAATCGCCTAAGATTGGTGAAAAATGGAAACGTTCTAAGAAAAAATAGAAGTGTAGAAAGGTATTGTTAATTATCATCGTTTGATGAATTTTTAAAAAAAGTGGGATGATTAGTTTTTTATTGATACTACAAAAAACCTCTTTGAAGACTGAACTTTTAGTAATTTAAAATTGTTGTGATTTTAGTTTAGGAGACTAAAGAAAAAGCATGAAAAAAGTAATAGTATTGTTTGTCTTAATATTAGTGTCTAGCACAATTGTTTCTGCTCAAGAGTGGCAGACAGATATTTCTGAAGCTCATAAAAAAGCGAAAGAAAGAAATCAAAATATTGTGTTAGTTTTTTCAGGATCGGATTGGTGTGCCTCTTGTATTAGACTAGAAAGGGAAATATTGAGTAGCGATGAATTTAAAAAATATGCTAAAGAAAATGTTGTTTTGTTAAGAGCGGATTTTCCTAAAAAACAAAAAAATAAACTACCGAAAGAGCAACAAGAAAAAAATAATAAATTAGCTTTAAAATATAACCAAGAAGGGCATTTTCCACTTGTTGTAGTTTTAAATTCTGATATGAAAGTATTAGGTATAACAGGTTATAACAGTGTTAGTCCAGCAGAATATATAAAAAAACTTTCTTCATTTTAAATAGAGAAGGGTCTTGAAATCTTTATTTTTATCATTTTATTTGTTTACTATTTTTACTCTCTTTTCACAGCAAGTTTTTCGTGAGGAGGTAAAACTGATGGGCTGTAATTTTGATATTGTAGTTGTAGAAAAGGATTCTATTTTAGCTAAGTATTATATTAATATTGCTATAGATGAAATAACTCGAATAGAAAAAAAAATTTCTTCATGGGATATTAATTCGGAAACATCAAAAGTGAATCAAAATGCAGGGATTAAAGCAGTAAAAGTAAGTAAGGAGTTGTTTGATTTTATAAATCGTTCATTAGTTATATCTCAGTTAACTGATGGTGCTTTTGATATTAGTTATGCATCAATGGATAATGTTTGGAGGTTTGATGGAAGTATGAAAAAAATACCTTCTGAAGAGAAAATACATCAATCAATAAGTAAAGTAGGGTATAAAAACATTGTCTTAAATCAAGAAGAACAGACAGTGTTTTTAAAAAATAAAGGTATGAAAATTGGTTTTGGTGCAATAGGTAAAGGATATGCTGCGGATAAAACTAAAAAATTGTTAATAGCAAAAGGAGTGAAAGCAGGAATTATAAATGCTTCGGGTGACATGAATACTTGGGGGAAACAGCCTAATGGACAGGATTGGAATATTGCTATTACAAATCCAATGAATAAAAAAAAAGCATTTGCCTTGTTACCTATATCGGATAGGGCAGTAGTGACATCAGGTAATTATGAGAAGTTTTTGATGTTGAATGGGAAGAGATATTCTCATATTATTAATCCAAAAACAGGATATCCTTCTACTGGTGTTATTAGTGTTAGTGTTTTTGCATTCAGTGCAGAATTAGCCGATGCATTAGCTACATCTATTTTTGTGATGGGTGTGGAAGTAGGAATAAGTAGGGTTAATCAAATTCCAAATGTTGATTGTATCATAATAGATGATAATGGTAAAATACATAGTTCAGAAAAAATAACGATAAATGAAAAATAAGATATTAATAATATTGATACTAACGGGTTTAAGCTCTTGTGTGGCAGTTCAAGGTTTTGAGAAAATGAATATAAATGACCCTGATATGGTTTTGAAAAATAGAAAGTCTCAAAAGTTTGAGACGAGTTTTCAAACGTATAGAGAAGGATCAGCAGGTGCTAGCGGAGGGAAGTCAGGTGGCGGTTGTGGTTGTAATTAAATAGTTAGAGATGAGAATTTTATCAATAAGTGTATTGTTTTTTTGCCTTTCTATGACTATTCTGGCTCAGAAGCAACAGGATTCGGTGAAGGTGTACAAAAAAAGAGTATTAAATAATGCCGAAATTGGTTTATTAACAAGCGTTTATACTCAAGATGGAAACAATGCGGCAGTTACTGGTGGGATGGGATCGGAGAAATTATATGATATAGCAACAAATATAAATATTCTAATTCCTGTAAAAGAGGATAATATACTTTCAATAGACGGAACAGTTTCTGCATATAGTTCGGCATCGTCAAGTAATTTAGATCCTTTTTTTAGAACTGTTTTTAATGGAGAATCAAAATTGACAGGTACACCTTGGGTTGAGTCTTCTGGTGCTTCTGCTTCGGATGTGTGGGGAAACGTAAATGTAGGAGGTAGCCATTATTCGGATAGTAGAGATGATATATATAAAGCGAATATTCATTTTTCTTCTGAATATGATTATATTTCTTTTGGATCTGATATAGGGGTTACTAAATTACTTAATAAAAAGAATACAGAGTTGAGTATAGGAGCAAGTGTTTTTTTGGATACTTGGAATCCTCAATATCCTAAAGAAATTAAAACGTATAAAGGTGATTTGAGTAGTGGTTTCTTTAATGGGGTGGAAGTTTATAATGATGCAGGGCTTGTTATAGATAAAAGTAGTGCTAATGCTTGGAAGCCATTAAGGCGTGATTTGATAAAGGATAAAAATAGAAATACATATTCGTTGTCGTTAAGCTGTTCTCAAATATTGAACAGGAATACTCAGGTTTCTGTATTTTCGGATATAACGTATCAAAATGGTTGGTTGGCTAATCCTATGCAAAGGGTCTATTTTGCCGATAGGAATGATTTTTATGTAGGAAATTCTTCAGAGATACCAAATTATTCTAATCCGTCTAGTCAAGGTGTGTTTCAATTGGCTGATGATATAGAAAGGTTGCCGAGTAGTAGGTTGAAAATCCCTATAGGTATTAGGTTGAATTATTTTGTAAATGAGTTTCTTGTTGTAAGGACTTATTATCGATATTATTTTGATGATTGGGGGATTCAGTCTAATACATTTAATGTTGAGTTACCGATTAAAATAGGTGGTAAATTTACTGTGTATCCAAGTTATAGGTTTTATAATCAAACAGCGACAGATTATTTTGCTCCATTTGAAAAACATTTGTCAACAGATAAATTTTATACTTCTGATTATGATTTGTCAAAAATCATAGCTAATCAATTGGGTATGGGGGTGAAGTATACGGATGTTTTTTTGAAAAGTATATTGTGGAATTTTGGTTTGAAAAATATTACATTAAATTATAATTATTATCGTAGAAATAATGGTATTAGAGCACATATATTGTCGTTAGGGACTCATGTTATTTTTAAATAGAAATTTGAAATTGATAAAAAATCCATAGCTACGCTATGGGTTGCGTGAGGGATTGACGTGTAAATCCTTCCTGATTTTTTATCAGGAAGATTGGGAACAAAAAGCCCGACCCAGAGCGGAGTAGCGATGGGACACGTCCTAATTCTTGATTTATTCCTGAATTGTATCCAATGCTTTAATAAGCCTCTCTACTATCTCTATGCTATGAGCAGGAAAGTTGGCAATACGGATTTGTGTAGTTTTATTCTTACCATATCCAGCACCAATTGTTATGTCTTGTGTAGCAAGGTATTTGTTGAGTTCACTAGCAGGGATAGTTGTGTCGGCTACAATTACGGTTTGTGAGCGGTGTTTTACTTCTTTTACTCCATAGTCTAGGTAGGGACATTTCTCTATGAAATCGTAAAGCATTTCAGCTTTTTTGTCGGTTTCTTCTCGAAGTATCTGTACTGTTTTTTTGTTCATTGCTTCGGCTACTCTGCCAAGTAAGTAAATACCTAACACATTGGGGGTAGAGGGGGTTTGGTGGCTAGTGGATTTGCCGAGTAATTCTGGGATACTGTGATGAGATCCTAAAGTGCCTAATGCTTTTTTTACTTTATCACTTTTCTGAATACAGCGGTCATTTACTAGCCAAACTCCTAGTCCTGCGGGTAATCCAAAGCATTTTTGAACTGAAAAAAAGGCGGTATCAATTTGGTTGAAATCAATTTTAGGATAGGGGAGAGAGGATACTACATCTACAGCTATCAAAGCTTCTGGGAATTGTTTCCTAGTCTCATAAATATCTTCTAGTGAGGTAGATACGCCTGTGCTTGTTTCGTTATGAGTAAAGGTTATGAGTTCGGTATTGGATGGGATACTGGCTTTTGGATTGTCAAAACCTTCTCCTGCTGGTACTTCTGTTTTTGTAACACTTTTATTCAAAGCTTCTCCGTAGCTAAAAAACTTTTTTGAGAAAGACCCATTTACAAAATGATGACTTTTTTCTATCACGCAATTATTAAAAATTCTTTCCCAAGACTCACTTGCTGAGCCTAAAAAGAATACATGATAATTGTCTGGAAGCGAAATCAATTGACGAAGTTCGTCTATTGTTTTTTTGTGAATTGCTATGTATTCCTTGCTTCTGTGTGATATAGAGCAAATGTCTTGTGATAGTGCGTCTGCAATAAAAGAATCCATCTCAGGGTATAGCTGAGATGGACCAGGTCCAAAGTAAGTGAGTTTACTCATTTAGTATAAGATTCTAGATTTGATTGTTCCGTCAATTTTTTTCAATTTTTTTACTACGTCGTCACTGTGGGTGGTGTTTACGTCAGTAATTACATAGCCAATCCCTTCTACTGTTTTGAGGTATTGTCCCAATACGTTACAATCAGAGTCTGCCAATATATTATTGATTTGGGCTAAAATACCTGGTACACTATTATGTATGTGCATCAATCGGTGGGCATTTTTGAGTATAGGTAATTGTATATTTGGAAAGTTTACACTTGTATCCGTACTACCAGTGTCTATATAGCTAATGAGCTTGTTGGGTACAAAATTACCGATATGCACTTGTGCTTCGGCAGTACTACCACCAATATGCGGGGTAAGAATCACGTTTTTAGTGCCTTGTAATTCAGATACAAAAGCTTCGGCATTATTTTTTGGCTCTGTCGGAAATACATCTACACCAGCACCTAATAGTTTTCCGTTGTTTAGATTTTTGACTAGCTCATCAATTACTACAACAGGGCCACGGCTTAGGTTAAGCAGGTATGAGCCATCTTTCATTGCGTCAAATTCATCTTTTCCAAAGAATTGTTTGTTAGAAGGTCTTCCGTCTACGTGTAAAGATACTACGTCAACTTTTTCTAAAAGCTCATTTAGGCTAGAGCAACGAGTAGCATTACCTAAAGCAAGTTTATCTACGATGTCATAAAAATATACGTCCATTCCCATTGCTTCCGCTAATACAGAAAGCTGGCATCCAATGTTTCCATATCCTATAATACCTAGTTTTTTGCTTCTAATTTCGTAGGCATGAGTAGCAGATTTGTCCCATTTACCAGTGTGCATTGCACTGATTTTGTCAGGAAGGTTTCTAAGTAACATAACAATTTCTCCTATTGCTAGCTCTACAACTGATCTAGTGTTAGAGTAAGGAGCGTTAAATACCGCAACCCCTTTTTTGAGTGCTGCGTCTAAGTCAATTTGATTTGTACCAATACAAAAAGCTCCAATAGCCATAAGTTTATCGGCATTTTCTAATACTTTGGCAGTTACATTTGTTTTAGAACGAAGTCCAAGAATATGAACACCTTTGATTCTTTCAGAAAGTTCTTTTTCGTCTAAAGCACCAGTAAGTAGCTCTACATCAAATCCGTCGTTGGCAAATAGTGCTTTGGCATCTGGGTGAACGTTTTCAAGTAAAAGAACCTTGATTTTATGTTTTGGGTATGATAATTTTTGTACTGTCATAGTTATTCACTTAATGAGTGTAATGATTTGGTCAAATGAGTTGGTGATATGGTCTGCCACTGCTGTTACTTTATCTCTAGAAATGTTTTCTGTGAAAGCACAGAATATAGTAGCCATTCCACTTTTTTTGATTTCGTAATCGGTGTATCCATCACCGATAGCGATAACATTGTTGTTGTTTGCTAAGTTCAATGATTTTACAACCTTGATTTTACCTCCATTACCAGCTAAAGGGTTGTTGTTGTCTACTCCAATGATGTTTCCTTGGTTGTCAAACTCAAAGGTATTGGCATATACATGTGATGCTTCTATATTATATTCGGCAACTACTGGTGCAATTATTTCTTTAAAACCACTTGAGACGATATAAATATCATCAGCGTTTTCTTCTACAAAGCTTCTGTTTCGAACAAAAGAATCTGATATTTCTTCTTTAAGTTGCTCAACGAGTTTGGCTATAAGCGTTTTGTCAGATTTTAATAAAGCAATTCTTTCTGATAGAGACTCTGCAAAAGAAATGTCTCCGTTCATCCCTTGGTCAGTAATGGAGCTAATCTTATTTACAATTACATCTTTGTCGGGATGATTTTCTAAAGACACTTCGGCTAATTTATCAAGCGATTCTATTTTGATAAAAGTGCTGTCAAAGTCTATTATAAGTGTCGTGTTATTCATGTGATTGCTCATCGTTTACTAAGGCTTGTAAATTTCTTAATTTTTTGACGAAATAATAAATTATTTAAACTAAAATATTAACAAATGAGGAATAAATTTAATTTCTGTCTAATATCTCTTTTACATCTGAATTTTGATTAGGTGTTTTTTTGAGGGCTACTTGTTTTTTTAAATTTTAATACCAATTACCAATACATCATCAGTTTGAGTTTCTTTTCCCTTCCATTGGCTCAACTCATTGTCTAAATGTTTTTTTTGTTCTTCTGGAGAGAGTTTATGAATTTCTAATAATTTTTTTCTGAATCGGGTAATCATGTATTTTCTTTTACTAGCTTCACCAAATTGATCTGCAAATCCATCCGAAAAGATATAAATACAATCATTTTTTTGTAATTTTATTTCTTGAGCTTCAAAATGAATAGGTTTGTCAGAGAATAATGTGCCTATACTTTGTTTGTTGGTTTTGTAGCGATTTATTTCTCCTTCTCGGATAAGGATTAATGGATTTTTTGCTCCCGAAAATCGCAATACATTATTATTGAAATCAAATGCACATAATACTAAATCCATTCCATCATTAATTCCTATTTCTTTTTCATTACTATGTAATATTAGGTTGATTTCATCATTGAGAAAGTTGAGTAATTTGCAAGGACTAGTTATATTTTTCTCAAAGAGACCTTTGTTAAGTAAATTGTTACAAATAAAGGTTAGGAAAGCTCCTGGTACACCATGTCCTGTACAGTCTATAGCTGCGATATATGTAATGTCGTTTTGATGAGCAAACCAATAAAAATCACCACTTACAATGTCTTTTGGTTTATAAAGTACAAAGTTTTTTGGAATTGAATTATTTATCTTTTCTGATTGAGGAAGAATTTTCTTTTGGATATGCTTAGCATAGATAATACTATCAGTTATTCGTTGATGATTGTGTTCTATTTCAATGTTTTGTTGATGTAGAACAGTATTTTTCATTTTTATTTCTTCATTTTTTGTGTTAATTTCTTCAATAGTTTCTTCTACAATTTGTTTTTCTTTGACTAACATCTGTTGAGCTAAAAAATTCCATCTCGAAAAATTCTCTAAAAGATAAGAGGCACCAGCAATGGATAAGTAGGTAGCAAATAAAAACATTACACTATTAATAAACAATATAGGGTGATTGTATTTGACCGCTGTAGATAGCATCTCGTTATAAAAAACAGAGATGAAGATGTATATTGCACTCACTAGTGTTAGATTTATGATGGTTGCCTTAAAGCGTATTCGCATAACAATAACAAGTGTCATAATGAGTAAAATACCATAATAGTATTGGGTATGGGCTAGCTCTTGAGGTGAGCTAATAGCTATCATAGCAATGACAGTTAGGGATAAAAAAAAGTTGGATAAAAAAGCAAGTGTTTGAAACCTCTTGATTGCAATTGGTTTGAAGGTAAGGTAAAAAGCAATCAAAAGAGTAGGCAGTTGTATGAAAAATCGAATTCTCCAAACAATGTCTTTATGGATAGGAATCATACGAACATCTAAAGAAGAAAAAAGAACCGTAGTAGTGAAAGCTGTGGCGAGTAGTGTGATTTGCAAAAAAATGATAGATTTACGATTGTAATCATCTAAAAAATGTGCTTCTGTGGCTTCGTCAAATTTTGGAAAAAAGAGATGAGTAATATGGTTTTCGCTTTCTTTCACTTTACACTCACAAGGTAGGGGGGATTATTGTTTAATAAAATAAGGTGTGCTATCTCTCTTGCGAAAATTTTATGTTTAAACTACGTTCAAAGTATTTGATTTGTTTTATTTCTTTAGGGGTTACAAGTACTAGAGATGTGCCATATCCACCCGCACGAGCAGTTCTTCCACTTCTGTGGGTATAAAACTCATCTTTTGAGGGTAATTGATAGTGGATGACATAAGTGAGTCCTTCTACGTCAATTCCTCTGGCGGCAATGTCGGTAGCGATTAATATTTGTAAAGTTTTTTTCTTGAATGCCCTCATTACTTTACTTCGGTCTTTTTGAAGTAAGTCTCCGTGAAGTCCGTTAGCGTTAATGCCTTTGGCTTGGAGTTGCTCTGTTAGTTTCTTTGTCGCATCTTTTGTTTTACAAAAAATGAGTCCTTGTTCGTTAGGTTTTGTTTTTAAAAACGATAGAACGACACGAGTTTTATCACCTTCGTCGCAAATAACATATTTATGATCAATGTTTTTATTTACGCCACTTTTCCCACCAATTTCTAACTTTGTAGCAGATGGTGAGAGGTGTTGCTTGACCATCATATTGATACCTTGTGGCATGGTAGCAGAGAATAGCCATTTATTTTTGACATGAGGTACAAAATTCAAAATTCGCTCTAGGATTTTTCTGAATCCCATATTTAACATTTCGTCAGCTTCGTCAAGGATGACTACTTGTACATGACTGAGATCGATTGCCTTTCGTTCTACTAAGTCAATGAGTCTACCTGGTGTGGCTACAATGATGTGTGTAGTGCGTTGTAAGTTACGTAATTGTAATTCTAGTTTTGGTCCTCCGTATACTGTTTCGGTAAATATTTTGTCACTATATTTGGTAAACCTGAAGAGTTGTTTAGAGATTTGCAATCCTAATTCTCTTGTTGGGCAGAGTACTAATCCTTGTATTTTGTCACTTTTAGGATTAATTCGTTGTAATAAAGGGAGTCCGAATGCAGCAGTTTTTCCTGTCCCTGTTTGTGCTTGGCAAATAAAGTCGCCATCTCCTTGTAGTAATAGGGGAATAGCTTTTTGTTGTACTTCGGTTGGTTTTATGATTTTAAGCTCATCTAAGCCTTTTACGAAACTTTTGTCTATGCCTAATGTTAAGAAATCTTCCAAGGTGTCTTTTTTATGTTAGTTGGCAAAGTTATGGAATATAAGTACTGATTCCTATGTTTTCAGGTCAGGGGTGCTATTTTTGTTTCTGACCAAGCGGCGGCTTAGGGATTGTAGTGGAAATCCTTTTTTGTTTTTATCATACTAATCTTGGCGAACGGTGGAAGCCCCAAAATGTTTTTTTTAGTATCTTGTTTCTTTTTTGTTGAAAATAGATTGTAAGAATAGGCATGTATGCAAAAACATTTTTATACCTTAAGAGAGATTAAAAAAAATACTGTTATGAAAAGTACACGAATAGAACACGATTTTTTAGGAGAAAGAGAGATTTCTGATGATAAGTATTATGGTATCCAGACGCTTAGGGCGATAGAAAATTTTCCTATAACAGGAATCCCTATTTCGCATAACTCGGGGCTTATTCAAGCTTTTGCGATGGTTAAGAAGGCTTGTGCTCAAACAAATGAAGATTTAGGTGTACTTGATGTTAAGGTTTCAAAAGCAATACAAGATGCTTCTGATGTTTTGGTTGCTGGTGAGTTGATTGATCAATTTCCTGTTGATATGATACAGGGTGGAGCGGGTACGTCAACTAATATGAATGTAAATGAAGTAATTGCCAATAAGGCTTTGGAGCTTATTGGGTACAAAAAGGGTGAGTATGATGTTATTCATCCAAATAATCACGTGAATTGCTCTCAATCGACCAATGATACTTACCCTACTGCATTTCGCTTGGCTTTGTATAATGGGATTAATAATTTGATTGATGCTTTAAGAGCATTAGAGAAAGCTTTTGAGGTGAAAGGGGAGGAGTTTAAGGATGTTTTGAAAATGGGTAGAACGCAGTTGCAGGATGCTGTTCCGATGGCTTTAGGAGACGAGTTTCATGCTTTTTCTGTTACTTTAGATGATGATATTAAGTGCTTAAAAGATGCACGAGACCTTTTGTTGGAAATGAATTTGGGGGCTACGGCTATCGGGACAACGATTAATGCTCCTGAGGGTTATCCTGAACTGTCTATCAAGAAATTGATTGAAATCACTGGTTTACCCTTGTTCTTAGCACCAAATTTGATTGAGCAAACTTCTGATACTGGAGCTTACGTACAGATTAGCGGCGTGTTGAAAAGGGTGGCAACTAAGTTATCCAAAATTTGTAATGATTTGCGTTTACTTTCTTCAGGACCTAGGGCTGGGTTCAATGAGATTAATTTACCTCGTATGCAACCAGGGTCTTCTATTATGCCTGGGAAGGTGAATCCTGTTATTCCAGAGGTAGTGAACCAAGTTTGTTATTTGGTTATTGGGAACGATGTTACGATTACGATGGCTGCCGAAGCTGGGCAATTACAACTAAATGTAATGGAACCTGTGATGTCGTACGCTATTTTTCAATCTACCGATACAATGACTAATGCCATTCATACTTTGATAGATAGGTGTGTGGTAGGGATTACGGCAAATGAAGACGTTTGTGCGGCCAATGTTGCTAATAGTGTAGGTGTCGTAACGGCTTTAAATCCTGTCTTGGGGTATGAGAAATGTTCTGAAATAGCAAAAGAGGCTTTTAGGACTGGTAAAAGGGTGTATGATATTGTATTGGAAAAAGGTTGGATAGATAAAGAGAAATTAGATATTATCTTCTCTTCAGAAAACCTTAAGAACCCTAAGTTTATTAAATAGGTGAAAAATTAGGGCAATCCCTATGGGGCAGGCTATTCACTGTATCTTTTTTATTTGTTATTGTTTTAGGATAAAAAAAGGATGTCGTTTCTATCCCTATTGCACAAAAAAAGGTCAAGAAATTATTTCTTGACCTTTTTTTGAATTAGGAATTAGGTCTAATGCTGACTACCACCATTAAACTCTAAGAATAACTCATTACCCATATCCATTAATAGTAATATACTATTCTTTTCTCCGTTCATATTGAGGTTAAATTGAGATTTAGTTTCCCCGTTATAGTAGTTGGATGTCATTGATATATTGTTGAACAAATCTTGGAATTTTTGTAAAACCATACCACTAGAGCCTGTTGGTCTTGCATCTCCTAATAAGTTGATGGCTTGAGCAATGTCAAAATATCCTGCACTGATATTGCCAAATGCCAAATCATACACTTTTCCAGATACTGGGTTTTCTACCATTTTGCCTGTGATAAAGGTTTTGGTTAGAAAGTCTTTGTCGTTAGACAAACAAAATATATTATCTTTCACTGCAAAGTAGAAATTAATACCATTGTCAAACGGAATCGGTAAAGCATAATAACCATCTTCTTTATTAAGCTTTTCGTTAGAGACTAACGTGTCTAGTATTTGAATCAATAGTTGAGGTGCATTGGATGTAGCAAAAGTCCTGAAGTTAGGAATATTGATTGAACGTGTTTTTTTTACGGATTTATATTCGTAATCACCATCTTCATTTTCTATATAATCATGTGTAAGAAAGGTATCTATAACAGCTTGAGAACCTGTGTACGCTAATAAGAAATCGCCTTTAAATATGTTCCATAGGTTTTCTTCAGTAAGATTATATGCCGTTAGTACCGAATCCATAGCGTGCTGCAAAGTGTCTGCTTTTTGTACATAAAGAGAGTCTTTTAGTGTTTTTAATTGTTTAGAAAGTTCTTTCTTTTTATCATAATCATTCCATTTTAATGTGTCTCGTTGCTCTTTGAGATGGATAACAGAAGAGTCATTTTCTAACAATACCAATTTAAGTACATCTTGAAAATAGCTTTGCACACTATCAGCAATTTCTTGTGTTTCAGAGTTATATTCCATCGCTCTCATCTTTTTGATGTCTGTAGCAAATGATAATATACCATACACTTGATTATGAGGAAGGTATTGTCTGAATTTACTGTTTACTCGCTCATTTTGTAATAGGTCGCTAAATTGTCTCTGGGATTTCATTATAGTACTTGTTTGAGTATAACCAATTGTTCCATTATCAAAGTTAAGCCCTAATGTAGAACTTTGGTCTTCTAGGTTAAATAAAGAGAGTATGCGTGAAGGGTTCAGCTCTTTAGGGAAATCATCTCCTTTGAACTCTTTGGCTAAAACTTTTTTGTAAACACCTAAAAGAGGAGCAATCTTTAAAAGATAAGTGATGTCATTACCCGTACTAAGTGCTTTTTTTGCAGTAACATCACCAATAATAGATGTTGTACTTGATTGAGTCATAAATTGGTTCAATTCGGAAAGTGTTTTTTCTTTATTTGTAGAAAGCATTAACACAAGATTTTTTTTATCCCAGCCTATTACAACTCCATTGTCAAGGTAGTATTTGTAACCATTTTCTTGTTCTACAAAATCAATAAATTTTTCTTTCATTGTTTGCACCATTAATTTTTCAAACTTCTTTCCTGATTTTAATGGGACAATAAACCCATTGGTGAAATTCATGTCTCTAACACTTTTTCCAGCGGTATCCACTTTAAGGAAATAGACAGAGGCAGGATTAATCGCTAATCCGTAAGATTTTGGGTTTTTATATAGTTTTTTTAGAATTGTACTGTCTTTTCCCATGTCCTTTTTCATCATCTTATAGGCATACTGTACCATTTCGTAAGACTTAAATTGATCAGTGCTGACTTTGTCGAGAAAATGCTCAAAGTTAAATGACATGACAATCATGGCATCTTTAGGTACTTTTAATAAAGTTTTTTCGGAAGGTTGAGCAAAAGCAATGAAACTTGTAAGAGATATAAGTGTTAGGGTGCTAAAAATCTTTTTCATTCGAAGTTTAATTTTAATTGGTTGAGTTTATTTGTGTTAATTAATTCCTCTATCGTAACTTGATTAAGTACTGATTTGTGAGATGTTGCTAATCTAGTTTTTGGATTTGAAATGTTTGTGATTTCAGTTTTGGTTTTGACTATTGTTGTGAACCTACCTTTATCTATTCCGTATAGAGATAATAATGTTTTGTGTTGTTTGAGTTTGTTAATTGCGTTACTATTAATGGTACGAGAGTAAAAATTACTGTTGTAAGCATAAATAAATAAGTCTCGTAGGTGCTTATTACCACTTAACAATATATTATAAGCAGTATTTAATTTCTCTGGGGAATCAAAGTCAACAGTCATTGTAAAGATATAATCTTCAAAATTAGCATTATACTTAGCGTTGGATATCCCAGTGATCGTAGATAAAGTATCTGTAGCGTGACTCAGTGCCTTGAGCACATTCTCTTGGGAAGGAATTTTAATGCTACCGATAGAGTCTTTTTTTGTTACTTCATTAAGTTGTGTTCTACTTCTACTCATATTAAGTACGATTTTGGCTGAACCACTACCGTCTTCACTAAGTGTTACTATTTCCAACAATTCGAAGCAACTGCTAAGACTAACTGTTAAAATGACTAAAAAGGTGTAAAATACTCTAATATTCATGCTACAAAGGTAGTATTTTTTTAGGACTCTTGCGAATCTTATAAGTCTTAACTATTTTGCGGACTCTAGTTTGAAATTAAATAGATGAATATGAAACTTTTAGAAGGAAAAAATGCACTGATTACTGGTGCTTCAAAAGGAATAGGTAAAGCAATTGCTTTGCGTTATGCAGAGCAAGGTGCTAACGTAGCGTTTACTTACTTGTCGAGTGTAGACTCTGCTTTAGCTTTAGAAAAAGAACTTGCTAGCATGGGCATTAAAGCAAAAGGGTATAAATCGGATGCTTCGGATTATGATGCGGCACAAGTCTTGGTAGATGATGTCGTTAAAGAGTTTGGTAATATTGATATTATTGTAAATAATGCTGGAATTACAAAAGACGGCTTATTGATGAGAATGGATGAAGCACAATGGGATGCTGTACTTAAGGTAAACTTAAAGTCAGTATTTAATGTGGTGAAAGCAGCTGTGAAGCCATTGATGAAGCAAAGAAGTGGATCTATTATCAATATTACATCGGTGGTAGGGATTAGTGGTAATGCAGGACAATCTAATTATTCGGCATCTAAAGCGGGTATGATTGGATTTACTAAATCTATTGCTTTAGAAATTGGTAGTAGAAACATCAGATCTAATGCAATTGCACCAGGGTTTATAGAAACAGAAATGACAGCTCAATTGGATGAAAAACTAACTTCGGAATGGATAAAAGGGATTCCTTTAAAAAGAATTGGTCAAGGTCAGGATATTGCTGATTGTGCTGTGTTCTTGGGTTCTGATATGTCTGCTTACGTTACCGGTCAGGTATTGCAAGTAGATGGTGGAATGCTTACTTAATAAAGTAGAAATTAATAACAATAACGCATAAGTAATTTTATTTATGCGTTATTTACTTATATGGATGTGTTTTCTTATATATCATTTTGGCAATTACTTGTTACCGTTGTGGTGGCAGGGGCTTATGCGTTTATTCTTTATCAGAAAAAAGAATCTTGGTCTAAGCTTCAAAATTACTTTTTATCAGGAATTAGATTTTTTGCTGTAGCAGGATTGTTATTGCTATTTTTTTTACCTCAATACAAGAGCAATAGTAATATTGAGATTCTGCCAAGCTATGTTGTGCTTCAGGACAATAGTAAATCTGTAGATATGGTACTTGATAGTACTGAAAAACAAAAAATAAAAACAAAAATCAAACATTTAGAAATAGAACTAGGGGGTAAGATTTATCAAGAGTCAGTAGTAGAGAAGATAGATGGGTACAAAGCTAAAATAAGTCCAATACATCAAGCCTTATCAAGGGTAAAGGAAAAGTACAATGGAAGTAACTTAGCAGGAGTATTTTTTCTGTCGGATGGAATTGATAATGTAGGCTTAGATTATAGCCAACAATATTATAATATGCCGATTCATGTAATTGCTTTAGGAGAGTCGGTAGAGCAAAAGGATATTTTTATAAAAAAAGTAAATTATAATAAGAGCATTTTTAAAGGAAATGATTTTCTTATCAAAGCTTATATTGGAGCAAAAGGGATTAATAACCGTTTGGTGACACTTGTTCTTAAGCAAGATGGTGAGGTAATAGATAAACAGAATGTTTTATTAGTAAATGAGACTGCTGTGTACACAAAAATGCTTAATGCAAAATCAGTAGGGGTGCATCGGTACGAGCTTTTTGTCAAAAAAATAGATGAAGAACAAAACCCTCATAATAATCAAAGGTATTTTGCTGTTAACGTTGTAGAAGATAGCAAACGAGTATTAATATACGCCGCTTACCCTCATCCAACAATAGGGATGTTGGATGAGATTTTATCTAGTAATGATAAGTATAATGTCAAAATTAAATACGAGTATGAAAAACTCTCTTCAGAAGATACTGAGGCAGATGTATATGTTTTTTGTGATATAATTCCTAAAGGAGTACTAAAACAAAAAGTAGAAAAGAAAGGGAGTATTTATTTTATTATCGACCCTAAAAAAAATATCAATTTAGGATGGTTTAACTTTAAAAAATACTCTGTTGATGCGGATGAGGTGCTTCCTGTCTTGAATACTAGTTTTTCGGATTTTGTTATAGAGCATAACAACTTTGATTTGTTCCGTAGCGTACAGCCCTTGTCTGTTCCTTTTGGTGAAATTATACTTAATAGTGGTGAGTCGGTGCTGAATCAGAGAGTAGGAGAGTTAAAAACTCAAAAACCTCTCGTAGCGATAAAAGCAAATCAATTACCTCATCAAGCAGTAGTATTGGGAGATGGTTGGTGGAGGTTAAAGATGTATGAAAATAGCAAGGAAGAGAAGGTGGTAGAAGATTTTTTTTACAAGCTCATCAATTTCTGTGCTTCAGAAGAGGATAAACAAGGCTTAGTGGTTTTTTTGGATAAACAAATTTACTCCACTATAGAAGTGCCTGTTTTAAATATTTCTTTTACAACGAAGTCGGGAGAGCGATTAGGGAATATGCCTGTTAGGGTTACTGTCAAAAAAGAAGGTGAATTAGGTTCTAAAGTATTTTCTTATGTACTGTCAGATATTAAATCGGTATATAAACTAAAACAATTTTCACAAGGAAAGTATTACTATACTACTCAAATTAACCATAAAGGTGTGAAACACATAAAAAAGGGTAGCTTTTCTGTAATAGAAAATAATATTGAAGTGATGGATTTAGTAATGAATCAATCAGGCTTACAAAAATTAGCTAAAAATAATAAGGGGGATTTTTTAAACCTTGTTGATTTTCTTTCGTTAGATGTTAAAAAGTATAAAGGAACGACTTTATTGAAGGAATTAGTTACTTATAAAGATATAATCCATTATAAATGGATTTTTGTGTTGTTAATTGTGTTATTAATCTGCGAGTGGGCAGTAAGAAAAATATTAGGAAGGTATTGATGAGGCAAGTTGCAGGCTTAGTCAATGTTTTATAAAGATATGATGGATTTTGGATATTTTAAAGATGAGAAATTATTTCTCAAAGCAGTGTTGTCTTACCCAGATAGAGAAATTGGTGAAATAAAAATCTCAGAAGAAGATACGGTAAAGTATTTTGAAGGAAGGTTTGATCAATTTTCTCTTGAAGTTGATAAACTTCAAGAGAAAATTGATCAAAGCGAAAACAAGGGGTCTCACATTATGAAAGTTAAATATTTACTGAGTCAGATAGGTGAGGTAAAAGTTTTGGGAGACTTAGTTGTTATAGAAGAAAGACTTCAAGGAATGGCTGAGGTTATTGAGCAACAGATATCAGCCAATCGGGTGAAAAACACCGAAATAAAAATAGCAATTTTAGAAGATATTGACGTTGTGATTGATGCCAAAAATTGGGTGGAAGGAATTGAGAGAGTGAAAGAATTACAACAAAATTGGATAAAAACAGGAAGGGTTGAAGCAGATAAAGAAAAAAGTTTAGAGGAAAGTTTTTCTACTAAGACCCAACAATTTTTTGATGAAAGAAAGCTTTATTTTGAAGAAAAACAAGAGCTGATAGAGGGTAGAGTTGAAAATTATCAATTTCTGGTAGAGAAGGCAATTGCCTTAAAACCTGATGCTCTTAAGTCTGATTTTGTAGATTTAAAAAAACAATGGAAAACGATAGGTGGGGTTCCCGCAGAAATTTATCAAGAAAAATTAAGTGCTTTTAATCAAGCTTTGGCAAAGGAGGACACGGCGAGTAGCAAAGATGTTTTTTCAAAAGGAATATCAAGTCAGACAGTTCAACGTAAAGACTTACTTGATGAGCTGTTAAAACTATCAGAAACAGAGATTGATGCTAAGGAACTAAGAACCTTACAAGGAAATTTCTCTTCTTTAAGAGCAAGGTATAACGTTGAGGATAAAAAAATTGCTAAAAGTTTTTATACACAATGTGATAAGTTACATGAATTGAGTTTTGTTCATTATCAACTTCAAAAACAGAGCGTTTCAAAAGATGATAAAGAGGCTTATCAAACTGAAATGATTAAATTTTTACGCAAGTGTGTGAGAAGGGATAAGGATGAATTAGTAACGTTAGAGGACAATATGGATAAAATGTTAGTGTTTTCTACTGGAGAAACGGCTAAATTATTTGAAGGACAATTAAGACTTAAACAACGAAAATTACAGGCAAAAGAAACTTTACTTAAAGAATTATCAGTCAAAAAATAATTTGGTACGTAATTTGAGTATTTTAAAATAAACTTGCAGATTTGAAAAAATAAATTACTTTTGCAATTAGTTAATAGTAAAAAAAAGAATAAATATGTATTGGACACTAGAATTAGCATCATACTTGGAAGACGCGCCTTGGCCGGCTACTAAAGATGAGTTAATAGATTACTCGATAAGAAGGGGAGCACCAGCAGAGGTTGCCGAAAATTTACAAGAATTAGAAGATGATGGAGAACCATATGAAACTATAGAAGAAATATGGCCGGATTATCCGACTAAAGATGATTTTCTATTCAACGAAGATGAATATTAAATTTATTATTTAATAATTAAAGACATCATACCTTGTGAAATTATTACAAGGTATGATGTCTTTTTGGTTTGTAATAAAATAAAAAGTATATGTTTAATGTAAGTAACCTCATTCGATTTGTGATAGGGATCACCTTAATTGCAATTTCTTTTTTAGCTTTGGTTATTATGGTTCTTTTGGAAGCTATTACTCAAGATTTTATAGCTAACCACTTTGTTTTAATGTCGTTTGTGATACTATTGCCGTTAATTGCGGGGGGGGTATTATTGATGCAATCAAGAAAAAAATGGAAGGAAGATTCTCAAGCATCACTTGAGTTACAGTTGATTAATTTGGCTCGTACCCAAAACGGGGTATTAACAGTAGCAGGAACATCTACTAAACTAAACAAGCCAGTGGAAAAGATACAAGAAATTTTTAGAGGATTAGAAGGAAAGGATTTATTTGAAGTGCAAGTAAATGATGATAATGGCGTGCTTCAATATCGACTTTTAGAGTGATTTGATTTTTAGCTATTTTTTCTCTTAGAAAACGTAACCTGCATAACGATTAAACCTAAGATAATTAATGCACCACTGATAAAGTGGTAATAATTAAGATGTTCACCAAAAAAAGTAGCACTGAGCCCAGCAGAGAGTGGTACAAGGTTAACGAATACACCCGCTTTGTTTGCTCCAATCAATTGAATGCCTTTGTACCAAAAAAGATAAGAAATACCTGTACCTAAGCATCCGATACCGATTGCCCCAATCCAGAATGATTGACTGTGATTACTTACGTTAGGTATGCCTGAAAAAGGTGAAATCAATATAAAACAGAACAATGCAACAATTGCTACCATAGTGGTAAATTCTTGGTTGCTAACTGTTGGTTTGGAGTATTTCTTGACCCAAACATGATGCAGTGCAAAAAAGCTAATTGCAATTAAAACCAATAAGTCCCCAGTGGAAAAGGATAGACTGGTGATATCTGATATATTCCCTTTTAATAACAAATACAATACGCCAAATAATGCTAAACTGATACCAAATATATGGTTGCGTTTAATTGGGGTTTTGAGTATGAAATGGGATAGGATAAGTGTCACAGTAGGGTTGATGCCCATAATGAGTGCTCCGTTGATGCCTGAGGTAGTTTTCATTCCCCAAAAGAACAATACGTTGAATAAAAAAATAACAATACCTACGGCTACTATTTCTTTTAGGTTTTCTTTAAATACTTTGACGGAAGGTAGTTTGTTGAAACTCAGAATCACCAAAATGCTTACAGCACAGATATACCGCCAAAGTCCTCCTTCAAGAAATTCGACTTCGCGAAGTACGAGCTTGGAAAAATGAAAATTAAACCCCCATAAAGAGGTGGCTATGATAAGGTATATAGTTGCTTTCAATATTGTGCGTTATGATGATGCGTGAGGGATCCGTCAGTAGACGGACACGCCCTTAATTTAAAATAAGTTTATGACTTGCGTGTTTTTCGTTTTGAGTGACATTTATTATATACACGCCTCGTGGAAGTGTTGCGGTGTTATATATGAGTTGATTTGTATTTTGAGTGCTTTTGATTGAAATATTTTGCCCAATGGTATTTGTGATTTGCACAGAAACATCTCCTGATTGAGGTAAAAAAATCATAAATTCGTTAGTAGCAGGGTTGGGGTATATTTGGTTTGAAAGACTGTTTTCTTTTTCGTAGAGTCCTACGGGGTAATTTCCACACAAACCTGTGGTATGTACGTTTAGTATGGTATATCGGTCGTGGATGGCAGACAGCAATGAGTATTTATCAAATGAGTCTTGCCCAATTTCCCAAATCATGATACCGCTTGTTTTCAGTTTGGCAAGTTCTACTTTGGATTGAATTAGGGGGATTCCGTTATAATACATCTTACTTACTTGATTGAGCTTAGCATTATTGGTGTCTAAGCTAACTATTTCGGCAAAGGTGAATGAGCTGGTGCTAGTAGGTGATATGAAATTGTAACCATAAAAAGGGATTCCTAAAGTAAGTCTTTCTTTTGGAATATTATTGTTGCTGTTTTGCCAGAGGTTAATTCCGCTTAATGCATAGTTGTAAGAACTGTGTTGCCCAAAGTTACTGGGAGCCCATGACCCTGTAGCATCGTAAGCCATGATGTTAATAAAGTCGAAAGCATTTAAGGCTTCTTGATTGATGTTTGAGAACCGAGTATTGGGTAAGGCTGCTGTTATTCCTTTGTCATATTTGTCTAGAGAGTCTTTTAGTTCGGTTACAAAACCGCTATAACCCGATGTTACTGCTGACCATTCTAAGTCTATATCTACACCATCAAATTGGTTCATGTTGACATACTGAATGATTTTATGAATAAAATCAGGTCGATTGGCAGGGGTGTCAATGAGGTTTGACCATATAATTCCTTTAGGGCTACTGCTTGATACTGCTCCGCCTGCTAGCGAAATATAGATTTTGATATTAGGGTTTTGACTTCTAGCATCGGTCATTACATTGTTCACATTGCCACTCATGGTTAAAATTCCATTTGCTTTGGGATTAGCGAAAGAGAGGTTAAGATGGGTCAGTTTACAGTATTCTATTTGTGAGCTCAAGGTAAAGCGATAAGAAGGGAGGTAACCAACGACTCTTGCCGTGTCTTGCTGTGCGTAAGTACCTAGTATTGATGAACTAACGATAAATAATAGTATGATTTTTTTCATGGGGTTGATTATGTAGTGATTGAAAGTAATGAGATTTCAATTTGTTCTTTAGTGCTTACTCTCTGATCGTTTTTTTTCAATTTTTAATATGTTATTTTGGATGTCTTTCATTATCCACTTTCCTCACCAGCCAGCATAAAAATTAAACATAGTATTCATTTTGAAGTGGCTATATAGGTGTAACCTATGTTTACCATTTTCTAGCTTTTCAAGCTCATAGGTACCATTTAGAACGTCGAAATAATCTCCTCCGATTAAGATATGTTCATCTAATGTTGTTGATGGGATATCATAAGTGTTTGCTTTAATTGTGAAGACCATTTTTTCGTTGTCTTTATATTCCGTTACTGTTTCATTAAATATTAATCCATTTGTAAATTTTGCGGCTCTAAATGCTCCAACACCTTCAAAATCTAATTCTGCTTTTACAGGTCTTGGGAAACCTAAAAAGTTACTCAAGAAACCGTTATCTTCTTTTTCTGTTATTTCTTTGACACGGGTGACATTACCCCAAATGGTCTCCGCAGATGCGTTAATATCAATATATGTATATGCTTTATATGTCCCTGGAATTGTTTCTATTAAGTTTTCTATTGGTGAAATTAACAGCGGCAATAAAACAAGAATGGAAACATTCAGTCTATTGTTCTTTTTTTTAAGTTTTAAATACCCGCCTATTAGACCACCAATTGATGATGTAATTAGAAATATGGGTAAAATCATAATCCAACATGCCCAACCTTCCAGTTCGAAAAGAATCGTTACTACTAGGAATAATAATATTGGTATCCAGGGAATGAAAATTCGATACCATAATTTTTCAACCTTACTTTTATCAGATAAAAACACTGCTAAAACCCCCATAATTGTTGGTAACAAAACCAAAAAAGTAAGTGTCATTACTGAGAATAAATCTTCCCAACTTTTAACACCAAATAAAACTCGTAATACAACAGCGTAAAGCGTAGGCATACCAATAACGATTATTGTATTTTTTATTTTCGGGTGTAACATATCTTCTTCTAATTGTTTTTTTTGTTTAAAATGTTTTCTGTGCTAGACATCGAGAGTTGTTCTCTTAATGACTGTCTTCCGAAGCATTCATTTTATCTTTTCCTAACAGACGTGTAGCAACTGTACCTATCGTTAAGCCTTGTGCTAAGATAGAAAACACAACTACGACATAGGTAACAGTTAAAAATAAGTCTCGGTTCATTTCTTCTGGTAAGCTTAAAGCAAGGGCAATAGAGATCCCGCCTCTTAGTCCGCCCCAAGTCATGATAGAGGTTGTGTGTGGTAAAAACTCTAAACGTTTTGAAAATAACTTAACAGGAAGTGCCAATGATAGATACCGAGCGAGAAGTACTATAAAAATAGAAACTAATCCTGCTACGATATAACCTACGTCAAAAGTGATGATAAGTAGTTCTAAGCCTATCAAAACAAATAATAATGCGTTGAGGAGTATGTCTATCAGCTCCCAAAATTTATCTACAAACTCTTCTGTAATGTCAGACATGGCTGTATCCCTTACGGTATTATTGCCTACAATAAGTCCTGCTACTACTATCGCTAAGGGAGCAGATAGATGAAGAGAATGAGCGGATACATATCCTCCCATCACACAAGCAAGGGTAATCATCACTTCTATTTCATAATCATCTATAGATTTTAATAATAGGTAAGTAACATAGCCGATGAGCGTCCCAAAAAGGATTCCACCTACTACTTCTTTGCTAAATAATATTAATACATCATTAACGGAAGTATTTCCACCGTCAGCACTGCCCATTGCTATTTTGAGGATAGTAAGAAAGACAACAACACCCACTCCGTCATTAAATAATGATTCTCCTACAATTTTAGTTTCTAGCTTTTTAGGCATTCCAATTTTTTTCATAATACCGAGCACCGCAATTGGGTCAGTGGGGGAGATGAGTGCCCCAAATAGCAGGCAATGGATAAACTGAACATCAAGCCCAATCATAGAAAACAAGTAATAACCTAAGGCACCTATAATAAAAGTAGATGCTAAAACACCAGTAGTAGCAAAAACTAATATAGGCCATCGCTGTACCTTGAGTTGATTGAAGTTGGTGTGTAAAGCACCAGCAAAGAGTAAGAAGCCTAGCATTACATCTAGTAAGACGGTTTTAAAGTCTATTTCTTTTACTAAGTCTTTGGCAGCATTGAGTGCTATTGGGTGAATGAAACTAGTTAAGAATAAGCCTAATGTAAAGATGATGGCAATAAGCATCAGCCCAATTGTATTGGGGAGCTTAAGGAATTTTACATTTAGATAACCAAATAGTGATGACAATACGATAAGTATTGTCGCAATTATAAATAAATTCATAGCTGATTTTATAATAAAATAATAAGGCAGGTCGATAAGCCGGGTTCTGTCGAGTTCTATCATTTATCTAGCCCTAACATTGCTGTTAGAATCAAGCAACCTACCCTCCAGCATTGAGCGAGCAACTCTTAATTGCTGGTTTATTTGGTCTTTCAGCTCCTGAGGTTTACCTCACCTTTATGTCACCACAAAGATGCGTGAGCTCTTACCTCACGTTTTCACCCTTACCACAAGTGGCGGTTTATTTTCTGTGGCACTATTCTATATCTCGATTACTCAAGACTCTTCCCGTTAGGAAGCAAGATGCTCTGTGCTGCCCGGACTTTCCTCTCCAGTCATAGACTGCAGCGATAGAATGACCTACCTTATTATTTACACCTACGGCTATAATTAGCTTGAGTGTCTTTTTGTTGCCAATTTAGCTTACTGTATTTTTTATCATCGACTTGAATACATGCTAAATCTGGATTGTTTTTAGCACTAAAACCCCAATCTTTAAAATTGTAATTATTACCATTAGCAACGTTTAGATATGTTAATTGATTTTTATCACATAAGATAAAAAGTAGTGAAGTGTTTTGTGAAATATCTAAGCTTTTGAGTTGATTTTTGGTACACCGTAAACTAACTAAGTCAGTACAGTTAGAAGTGTTAAGAGAAATTAACTGATTGATGTCACACTCTAAAGTTTTCAAGTTTTGATGATGAGATAAGTTAATAGCTGAAATTTTATTTTTTGAACAATTTATGTACTCCAAATTTTTATTCCCTGCAATATTTAAAGTAGATAATTGGTTATTATGACAATATAGGTTTATTAAGTTCAGACTGCTAGATAAGTCCAATGTAGCTATTTTGTTGTTATCACAACCTAGTGTAGTTAAAGCTTTATTATGAGATAAATTTAAAACATTTAATCGATTACTGCCACAATGTAGTACAGTTAAGTTAAGATTTTGTGATAAGTCTAATTCTGTTAATTTATTTTTGTCACAGTTTAATTTACTTAGTGCAATATTATGTGAAAGATCTAACTTTGTTAGTCTGTTATTATGACACCTTAAGCTGGTAAGAGAAATAAAATATTCGATACCTGTTAAATCTTTAATTAGATCATATCCTTGATTGGATATATATCCACAGTTAATTTCTCCTGAGTAGCTTGTAGCTTCGCTCAGTTGTATTTCCTTATCATTATTAGTATTAAGATAAGGATTGTTGAGTAAGTATAATTTAAAATTAACATCAGGAATATTTATATCCTGAGAAATAGCATTTAACGATGTTAATGTAATTATTAGTAATAATATTTTTTTCATAACTTAGGAAGTTTATAGGAATCAGATAAAAAAAATAGTCCATTGGACTATTTTTTTGTAAGTAGTGATTTACTATCTGGTGTAATTATTTTCTAAATAAAACACTTCGTTAATAACATTGATTAATGGTGTGTCAAATACTTGACCTGATCCGATTGGTACTTCAACCCAGTCTTGTGCTACATCCCAAATAAGACATCCTGCACAACCTTCGTTAATAATATGTTCTGCTTTAAGTCTTACAGATAGTTGGTCGTCATAACCTACAAATGTTTTTACATTTTTACCAACAAGGTAAGGTACTTGTCCTTTTTCATCCCATTTTCTTTCAAATAAGCTCATGTACCTAAGTATAGAGAAGTATGATGGTGTACCTTCTTCTAAGGCAAATATTTCGGTATCAACTTCATCAGGTGTATGAAGTGCACATAATGCTACTTCACCTTTAAATCCTGTTAGAGACCTACCGTAAAAACCAATGCCTAAAATTATTTTTTCACGAGGTACTTTATACTTGTCAATCAATAACATCATTCCGTCGTGTTGATTGACATTTTCTTCCCCACACTCTGGTGCATATAAAGGGGCTTGAGAAATTGCTTTATCATTCCAAGCACCGTAAAAATCATAACCAAATAGGTTGATATAGTCTAAGTTTTCAGCTGCCCATTTCCAATCAATGTGTTTAGCCAAAGAAGGTACAGAGTGAAATGCCGCAGTTAATAAATAATCTTTGTTTGTTGTTTTTTCCAGTACATTTAACGAATCACGGATTTCAGCCATCATTAAATTGAAGTTTTTTGTGTCATCAGGTCCACCAATTGTGCCATTTGAAGATTTAGCACCAGGAAACTCCCAGTCAACATCAATTCCATCCAAATCCCATTTTCTACAAATCCTCTTACATTCACCTGCAAAGTGAGAGCGTTTTTTCGCATCTGCTGCTACACCTGGGAAATAAGTAGACAATGTCCAACCACCAAGTGACATCATCACTTTTGTACCCACTGCGTGGCAAGTAGATACCATATTAGTATAAGGTACATAAGCAGGGTTTTCAGGATCTTCTGTATTGTCCCAGTCAATTTCACCTTCTAGTAATACTGCATCACTGGTAGGGTCATTTTGCACGATAGTGCCGTTGGCATCAGGTGACATAAAGGCATAATTGATAATAGTATATTTGCTAAAATCCGCCTTAGTATGCACAAATAGATTGCTACGCTTGTAATGTTGCCAATTGGCATAGTATCCAATGACTTCTAGTTTTTTCTTTTTTCCTTCTTTAGAAGGATTACTCTGTGAGAAACTACTGAACGTAGAAAAACAGAAAATGAATAAGAGAATTATATGTTTCATATTGTTATTTATTTACCAAGGAAACCAAATATAGATAAAATTATTTTATAATAAAACCAAAAGAGCTATCTACATGACAACGTTGATGATTTTTTTAGGTACAACGATGAGTTTTTTTGGAGATTTTCCATCTAACCATTTTTTGACAATGTCATTTTCTAATACTTCTTTTTCAATTTCTTCTTTGGGTTTATCTAATGGGAATTTGATTTTAGTACGCATTTTTCCATTCATCATAATAGGGTATTCATGATCACTTTCTTGCAGATAAGCTTCGTTATAGCTAGGGAATTGAGCATTTGAAATTGATTTTTGATGTCCCATCATGTTCCATAATTCTTCAGCTATATGAGGTGCATAAGGTGATATAGCGATGCATAATGGCTCTAGTATAGCACGTTTATTACATTTAAGGGTAGTTAATTCATTTACACAAATCATGAAATTACTCACAGAAGTATTTAATGATAAGGTATCAATGTCTCGATTTATTTTTTTGATAGTACCGTGTAGTATCTTTAGTTCTTCTTTAGAAGGATTTTCATCATTGATTTTCCCTTCTTCATTGGTGTATAATCTCCAAAGTTTCTTCAAAAACTTATACACACCTTCAATCCCTTTTGTACTCCAAGGTTTAGATTGCTCAAGAGGACCTAAAAACATCTCGTATAAACGTAAAGTATCTGCCCCATATTCTGAGATGATGTCATCAGGATTGATTACATTATACTTAGATTTAGACATTTTCTCTACCTCGCTTCCGCAAATGTATTTCCCGTCTTCCAAGATAAATTCAGCATCTTGGTACTCTTCACGCCAAGCTTTAAACTTATTAGTGTCAAGCGTATCATTTTTTACAAAAGAAACATCTACATACAATCGAGTAGTGCGGTATTCCTTTCTTAAATTATAAGACACAAACTGATTAGTGTCATTTACCCTATACACAAAGCTAGAGCGTCCCTGAATCATTCCTTGATTCACCATTCTCTTAAAAACCTCAGCTTTAGGAACAAATCCTAAATCATACAAAAATAAGTTCCAAAAACGAGAGTAAAGCAAGTGACCAGTTGCATGTTCAGCACCACCAAGATACAAATCTACATCTTGCCAATATGCTAAAGCTTCTTTTGATGCAAAATCGCTTGGGTTATTATTATCCATATACCTAAAATAATACCAACTAGAACCAGCCCAACCAGGCATTGTTGTTAACTCATAAGGATGCCCCTCTTTTGTAGTCCAGTTATCAGCTCTGCTTAGTGGAGGCTCACCAGTCTCTGTAGGTTTGTAATTGTCTATTTTGGGTAGGCTAAGTGGTAGGTCTTTTTCATCTATTGTATATGGAATCCCATCTTTATAATAAATAGGAATAGGCTCTCCCCAGTATCTTTGTCTACCAAATACAGCGTCACGTAGCTTATAATTGATTTTTGAAGTGCCTAGCTGATTGTTTTCTACATACTCTATGGATTTTTTGATAGCGTCATTTACACTCAATCCATTCAAGAAGTCAGAGTTAATCATTGTGCCAGCCTTAGCATCAAAATCATTTAAGCTTATATCTGTTTTATTTCCCTCTTGTACCTGTATAATTGGCAAATCAAAATGATTGGCAAATTTATAATCTCGCTCATCAGAAGATGGGACAGCCATCACAACACCAGTGCCGTAACTTGCTAAGACATAATCAGCTACCCAGATTGGTAGTTTTTTACCGGTAATTGGGTGAAAAACGTAAGAGCCAGAAAATACTCCTGAAATTGTTTTTACATCTGCCTGTCTATCTCTTTCTGATTTTGATTGAGCCTGAATTACATATTTTTCTACAACCTTTTTTTGTTCAGTAGAGGTTAATTGATTTATCAATTCATGCTCAGGGGCTATGCTTACATAAGTAATCCCAAAAATAGTATCAATCCTAGTAGTAAACACTTCTAACTCAATATCGCTGTTCTCTACCTGAAACTTTAGCGAACACCCATGAGATTCCCCAATCCAATTTTTTTGAATCTCCTTAATCGCATCACTCCATTCCAATTCTTTTAGTCCTTCAAGTAATCTTTCTGCGTAAGCAGTAATACGCAAAGACCATTGCCTCATTTTTTTCTGCTCTACGGGATATCCACCTCTCTCAGATACCCCATCTTTAATCTCATCATTAGCCAATACACAGCCTAATTTAGGACACCAGTTCACCAAAGCCTCAGATAAATAAGCCAATCTATAATCGAGTAAAATATTCTGTTGTTTCTTTTCAGAAAAACCCTTCCACTCATCCTCAGTAAAAGAAGGAGTTTTTTCAGTACAAACAGCTTTAATGTTTTGGCTACCAGTTGTCTCAAACTTAGCAATCAAAACATCAATTTTTTCAGCTTTATTATTCGATTTATTGTACCAAGAACCAAATAACTGAATAAATATCCATTGTGTAAATTTATAATACGAAGTATCCGTAGTGCGGATTTCTCTACTCCAATCGTAAGAGAAACCAATATTATCTAGCTGCTGTTTGTATCGGTTTAGGTTTTCTTCAGTTGTTACCGCTGGATGTTGCCCCGTTTGGATAGCGTATTGCTCAGCAGGTAATCCAAAAGCATCAAACCCCATTGGGTGAAGTACATTATAACCCTGTAAGCGTTTATATCTCGCAACAATATCCGAAGCAATATAACCTAGCGGATGCCCCACATGAAGCCCAGCCCCAGAAGGGTAGGGGAACATACTTAAAGCATAAAATTTAGGTTTATCAGATTTATCTAAAGTCTTAAAGGTATTATTTTCTTTCCAGTAAGATTGCCATTTTTTCTCTAAAGCACTAAAATTATATTCACTCATGATATATCGTATTGAAGTATTATTCTTTTTTTTTGGAGCATCCCTATACTTCCTTCTCAGTCAGTATAGGTCGGGCTTTCGCTACTCAATCTTTTGTTGTTTTTATAATTTTTTGACATTTCGAAAAGCTCAATGTGATACAAATAAGCTTAGTATGGACAAATTATAAAAATAACAAAAGGATTTCAAACAAACCGCTCTATCCCTATGCCGTAATAACTAGCCTACCACTTTGTAAACAGCAAGCCAAAAGTACTTTGATTTTAGGAAATACAGAAATAAAAAGGAGAGAATGTTAAAATGACTTATTCACTATTTTGTGTTTGTTGCTAAAATTAAGGAGGCAACGAGTGAAAAATTACCCTCGTTCTAAATACGAGTGTAATTTTTACTTGTGTTTTGGAATCACGAACCCAGTTAGCGATGTATCAAAGAGACCTCTAGATACTAGAGGAAAATCTCTTGTAGGCTAGTTGGTACCGTCTACTCGATTGGCAAAAGTTATTTAAGCACTAACAAAGTTTTTAAAGTCATACTTTTTAAAATCATCTATATTTTTTTGTTCTTTTTTAAACTTAATAAGCTCATTTTTTATTTGAACTCGATACCATTGTTCAGGTTTTGTATGAGAAAAAGAACTTAATTTAACAGCAAGTTCAGCGTTTAGTTTTCTTTCCCCTGATAAATATTTATGAAGATTACTATCCTCCATTTCAAAGTATTTTGCAAGACTTTTTTTAGTAATGTTTAATACTTTTAAATACATCTTTACGAAATCAAGAATTTTAAAAACTTCGTTTTGATTATTTTCATTTCCAATGTAATCTTCCATTCGATATTGTATCGATAATAATTTATTCGCCAATAATCTGTCTTTAGATTGCTTTTTTGAATGATTAGAAATAAAGCTTTTTAAATCATTTCTTTTTTCGTCATCCAAAACTTCTTTCAATTCTATTTCTTTATAATTCATAATTATGAGTTTAGAAATTCATTAATTAATATTTCTCCACCTTTTGGTGGAATTACCATTGTTGTTTCGCTAAATTTTAATGCGTAATATTTTTTCGAATACATTGCCATTAACTTTGTTTCATCTTCTTTAGATTCTTCTAAAACATCAAATGCGAGCCAACCTTGGTAATCATCTTCTCCGTTTATAAAACTAAGTCTACAAGCAAAGGCAATTAGACAGGCTGCTACATTCTCTTTTTCTTTATTTCCACCTTTATTGATTGGTGCAACTTCTATATATGCCATATATGGTTCTTTGCTATCTTTCATTTCAAAAATCAAACAACCCTCTATGGTTTGTGGACTATTGTCACATATTAAAGCATAGGTCTGAAAGTTTTTCTTTTTTGAGTGCTTACCAAAGCTAAACCTCCATCCATCATTAAAAGAAGGTAAACTGGTATAAGATTTCCTTTACTTATAATTGTAGCATTTAAAATCTTATTGCTTTTAATCTCTATTAGTTTAACCTTCACTTGTGGTTTCTTTTATATACGTAAAGGTAAGCAATAAAATTATACAAATTGTATAATTTGCGATAAAAAATAATTAGGAGGGGGTTTTCGCCTATGTTTTGGAATCACGACAATATTGTGTGTATGTCTTGTCTTAAAATACAGCTACAGGTTACACTAATTATTTTCACTTACTGATACACCAAATTTGGGGTTTTGTAATCCAAAGATAGGTGTACTTTCAATTTACGATAAACTAAACCCCGTATTACGTATGAGTCTTTTCCTACCGTGATTTATTCAGTAATTTTACTTTTAATTAGATTTAAGAAAGCTGAGTTTCGTGAATCCGCATCTCCTATAACAGCATCTAAATCCCATATGAATACACCAATAGGAAGTGTGATTTTAGGCTCTAAAGAAATCGCTACATTTGTTTCTCTGTAATACATCTTACCGGATGAATACAATTCCGTGTACTCTCCAGCTAATTGCATTTCAACATCTTTATTAAACTCAATAATTCCGTAAAACCAAATTCGTTGTATTTGATTGTTATAGTGTTTCATTAATTTTCGAGCTCTTTTTTCTAGTTGAGTCACAACCTTCATGTTTTCTTCAAGTGAAATCCCTCTTTTTTTAAGTTCCACAATGACAACGTCAAATGGTTTTTTATTTGCAGGGTTATTGGAAAATATTAAAGCAATATCGGGTCTATTATCATCTGCTATTTTTTCTTCATCAGTAATTACCTGAACTAACTCACCCATCTCTCGGTCACTCAGTATCGTTTCGTATGTCATATACTTATCATCTAACAACCAAGCATTGTTTCTGTATAAATCATCTGAGAGATTCTTTTTTTCAAATTTCCCTTCTCATTGATGTAAAAAGTTTATGAAGCTCAGCTTCACTATTACTAGAGGTTGATTTTTTTAGTTTTTCAATTGTCATTTGTCTAAACAGAATATATTCGGTTAAAGCTCTAGAAGAAACTTCTATAGATTTTTCAAATTGCTCATCAGTTAAAGATGTCGCATCTAAAAGCTCTTTCTGTATTTTAAAAAAATCATCTTGAGCTTTTTTCAAAATTTCAGTACGAGAAATGTAACCAATATTTCCAGTGTCAAAATAGCCACTCAAATGGGGGTATTTATTTACTAGACCATTTCTTGTTTCTTTGTTTCTTTTTTTAATTGACGGTACAGTTGCTTCTATTATAGAAACTACTTCATTTCTTAATAACGTTTGAATGTTTTTTAGTTCTTGTTTCGATACGGTAAGATTTTGTCTAGTTGCATCTACTTTTCCTTTGAAGTAATCAGAATATAAAAGGAATACCATTTCATAACCTAATGGTTTATTTTCATCGGCTACTAAATCAACTTTTACTGTTCTATTATCAACAGATATTGCTGCTAATAAGGAAGAATCTATAGGATCAACTTCTTTAATAGAATAGTATAAATCAAACTTATCGATAAAATTTAATGAACTAGACATCTCCATCATTTTAAATTCAGGAATATCAGAATTGTTCAAAATCACTTCAGTTACATGGTCTTCTATGATTGCCTCAACACGTATTGTAATAGGTTGTTTTTCCTTTTTAAAATGAAACAATCTAGAATAAAACTCTTCTAAGATACGTTGTTTTATTTTTTTGGATCGATGTATTCCCCTTTTGCAATCTTTTGAAGAGCATAATTCCCCATTTTAAATGTAGTGCCTGAATCGGTTTTGCTAACACTTGTTATTTTACATTTTTTTTCTTCAAAACCATCAGAAAAGTCAAACTCTCTTTTATTGACATTGTTATAATAACTTGTTATTGTAACATTTTCAAAATAGCATAGGTAGACTAATCTACCTAGTCCTTTATGTGAACTTTCATCTACATCAAATAAGTTAGAAAATTTCTTATATCTATCATCAGTAAATCCATCCCCGTTATCTGAAATTTCAATTTTTAAAGTCTCATGTTTATTCAATGCCTTTACTGAAATTTTAATAAATATATCAGTTGCATTAGCATCTAATGCATTAGCAATTGCTTCAAAATACACCATTTCTAATGATGAATTTCCAAAAAACATTTTTACTGCCTGACTTAATTTTACTTTCATTTATGTTTTATTTCAAATATACGGATTCATTGTTAATGAAACCTAACTACCGATGAAGAACACCTTTTTTACCCAAAACTGGAATATTAGTAAAATGTTGTTTATCTATACTGTAAGGAGTAAAAAGGAATTTTTTGTCATAAATTATTCTTCCTATATAATAGGTCACCCAAAAACGATTATTTAGCCCAAATACCTCAGGGGTAACATTTTCTATTTTTGTGAAGCTTTTAGGCTTTAACTCAAGAATGTGATGTCTAAGCACAGAAGTACTGACTTCTTGTTTGTCAACTTCCCCAAATCCTTTTGAGTTAATCAATATATTATCAATCGTTACATCTCTATCATTGACCAAGTAAGCCTCCCAAATAGTTGAGTCTTCTGTAGGGACAATGGCAAGATAGACACCTTGTGAAATATGTTCTGGAATATCTTTTTTCATTACTCAATAGCCTTAAATATCCTATTCCAGCGAATACTTTCAAAGAAAGACAGCGGTTTTGATAAACCACTTTCCCTAGAGAACCAAACAAATAAAGCTTTCCCTACTATATGATCTTCTGGTACAAACCCCCAATACCTAGAATCCAACGACTGGTGACGATTGTCTCCAATCATAAAGTAATAATTTTGATTAAAAGTATATTCTTGTATCTCTTTTCCGTCTTTAAATAATTGATACTTGTCATTAACTATATACTCGCCATCTTTATTTCTGTCATAATATTCTATCAAATACCCATAATGAGAGATTAAAAATCTTCTGTTTTTATCAGTAAGCTTAATAGTCATGCCCTCAAAAGGAATTACAAAAGGAGAGAAATTATCTACGTTTTGAGTAACGTCATCACCTTTTATTGAGAATTTACTGATTTCAGTAGGGTTGTAAGCCTTCTCATAAAAAAGAATATCTTCCACTTCTCCACGAGGTCTACGTGCCATCATCGTTACACCGTTCACTTCTTTAATTCCCTCAAAGTAAGTTTTTTGACCTTTGTCCATAGGGTAGTGGTAAGCAATAAATGGGAGTGTGTCTTTTACTAATTTAGAGATTAAGTTATACTCCTGTGTAAAAGATTGAATAGCCTCAGGTCTGAATATTTTTTTATCCTGAACACTAGGTTTTTTTATGATATTCCAATCATATACAATATTTCCATTTTTATCCCGTTCTCTTTGGTTGTATTCACGTACATTTTGAGCATCAAATAAGCGAGGGGCTAAGTTAGCACCCGAGTGTACAAGGTAATTATGTTGTGTGTTTTCGTGGTTTTTAATGGGAGTTCCATTTACACTAATGATAGCATTGACTTGGCTTAGTGTATCTCCAGCTTGTGCTACACAGCGTTTTATGTAATTGGTACGCAAATCTGGTGGGAGATTCATTTCGTTATAATGCTTGTCATAACCAGGGAAATTAAAGACTACTACATCATTTCGTTTTACCGAGCCAAAACCTGGTAACCTAAAGTAAGGCAACCGCAATGCTGGAATGTTCAAATACGTGTGTGTGTAATCACCAGAAGCTAATTTATCTTTCCCTACCCAAGGAAAGGTCTGATGAGTAAGTGGTACTTGCAACGGTGTCATTGGTGTACGAGGACCATAGTGCATTTTAGATACAAACAAAAAATCACCAACTAATAAAGAACCTTCCATAGAGGAAGTTGGAATCATATAAGGCTCAAAAGTAGACCAACGAATCAACGTAGCGGCATATAATGCAAAAATAATAGATTCCGCCCAATCGCTTTTTTTGTCTTCTACAATCCCATACCATTTGGTTTCTTCTTTCCTACCTATGATAAAAAAGTAATACCCAGGAAACAACAGAGCAACTATTTCTTGCTTAAGTGTACGGTGATTAAAACCTTGAATCAAATCCACCACCATAGATAGGTAAGTGAAAATGTTGAAAATTGGCAAAATCAGAAGAATAATCCAGTATTTAGGCTTTTCGATAAGCTTAATCCATTCCCAAGCATTAAGAAACGGTACATAAGCCTTCCATGATTTAACCCCTGCTTTTTTGAATAATTGTGCTAAACCTATATGACCTAATACTAGTTGGCTAAGTAAAAATGTATAAACAATAAATCCCATAATATATTATATTTTGAGCATGTCATCCATGCTAAGTGTTCCTTTATTTTGTGTTGCAAACTCTGCTGCTAGGACAGATCCTAGTGCAAAACCTTCTCTGTTATGTGCCTCGTGCTTGATTTCTATACTGTCAATAGTCGAACTATAATCAATAATATGTGTGCCTGGCACCTCTTTTTCACGTATTGCCTCAATAATTAGATCAGATTTTTTATTTGATTTACCCAATGCCCAATCTGTTTTTGTAGTAACGATTTCCATAATGTCTTCTGCTAGCGTAATAGCAGTTCCACTAGGTGCATCTAGCTTATGTATATGATGAATCTCTTCCATCTTAACGTCATAAGCAGGAAAATTTTTCATAATAGAAGCCAAAATTTTATTGACTTTAAAAAAGATATTTACGCCAATGCTAAAATTACTTGCGTAAAAAAATGCACCATTAGTATTGGCAGTAAGCTCTTTGATTTCATCCCAATGCTCTAGCCAACCTGTTGTGCCAGATACAGTAGGTATATTGTTTTGTAATAAAATCTTGATATTATTATAGCCAATCTCTGGGCGAGTAAACTCAATAGCGGCATCAGTATTACTAGCATTATACTGTGATAAAGTATCACCGTTTTTAGAAGTAATTCTACCTACAACCTCGTGTCCACGCTCTTGAGCAATTCTTTCAATGATTTTGCCCATTTTCCCATATCCTACAAGTAAAATTTTCATATAAAATAATGCTTAAATAATAAGTTTATTTTTTGAGCCTAAGCGTCAAAGATAAACCAAATGATAAATTGTTAAAAGAGTTTGTAGGGATAACAATAGGCGATAAATTCATACTTAAATCATCATTTACATCAAATTCACGCAAGTGAGCATCTACATTAGCATCTATAATATTGGCAACATACAAAAGTCCTATAAAAATTATATTGTAATCCCGTTGTCTCCTAAAATGGTCTTTCCTTGTTCGCAATTGGTCGGTGCTTAATTGCGGAAAAGCATCATTGCTAGAGGTGAGGTTATTGTTACTTTGTCTATTATTAATCGCATCTCTTAAGTCCTTGTATTCCTTATGGTTACTTATAGCAAAGTAGCTAAGTGCACCCCCAGCAGCATATATAATAGGAACTTTCCAGTATTTTTTATTATACACTTGTCCAAGCCCAGGTAGGGCAGTAGAGAGCAAGGTTGCTTTTACTGCAGTTTTGAGTGCGGGTATTTTTTTTTCTTGACTAAACACAGAGTTTAGTACAAGCACCAAAAGGCATATATATAGTATTCGTTTTTTCACTAAGACAAATATCGCATAGATTAACCTATATATCCAAAATTTCGAGGATACGATTCAAGTCTTCTAACGAAATAAAAGGTATTTTTATTTCACCTTTGTGTTTTTGATCACTTTTGATGTTTATTTTAGTACCAAAATGAGAAGAAAGTTTCGATTGCAACTGTGTTATTTCGTAAGAACTTTCTTTATTTGTGTTGTTTTCTTTTTTTGCAAACTCATCTTGTTTGGCAAGTTGCTCAGTAGCCCTCACCGAAAGACCTTCTTTTGTAACAAGTTCAAAAACAGCCAACTGCTTGTCTATTTTTTCAATACTTAATAAAGCCTTAGCATGCCCCATTGAGATTTCTTTGTCTCTCACACTTGTTTGTATGCTAGGAGGTAACTTGAGTAAACGCAAGTAATTATTGACCGTAGTACGCTTTTTTCCCACTCGTTCTCCAAGTTCTTCCTGTTTCAGTTTACATTCTGAAAGTAAGCGTTGGTATGACAAAGCAATTTCAATTGCATTTAAGTTTTCACGTTGAATATTTTCAATCAAGCCCATTTCAAGCATTTCTTGATCGTTAGCCGTACGAATATATGCAGGGATTTTTTCTAACCCAGCACGTTTACTCGCTTGCAACCTTCTCTCACCAGAAATAAGTTGAAAACTCTTGTCGCTCATCTTTCGCACAGTAATCGGCTGTATAATGCCCTGTACTTTGATTGATTCAGCTAACTCATTCAGGGCATCGTCGTCAAAATGAGTACGTGGCTGATAAGGATTCGTCTCAATTTGGGATACAGGAATTTCTTGAAAATTACTGATTTCACTATGTTTTTCTACCACCGTTTCAGTGTCTTTTAATAAAGCACCTAAACCTCTTCCTAATACTTGTCTTTTTTTTGCCATTTTCTAAAATTAAACTATGGTTTTATGATGTTTTGTTTTCTTGGGACTTCCCATTCAGGTTCAGCTACATTTCACTTCGCTTTACTTCATGGTCGGGCTATCGCTACTCATCCCAAAAACTTCGCTCTGCTACGTTTTGTGATTCAAACAAACCGCTCTATCCCTAAGTCAAACACGATTTATCGTGTTTTATGCCTCAATAGTGTTTTTGTCTAAAATTTCTTTAGCCAAATTCAAGTAACTTATTGCACCTTTACTCTCAGCATCATGAGCAATAGTAGGTAAACCAAAACTAGGAGACTCACTTAGCCTTACATTACGAGGTATGATGGTTTCAAAGGTAAGTTGTTTGAAGTGCAAGCGTACTTCATGCACCACTTGATTAGAAAGATTTACACGAATATCATACATCGTCAACAAAATACCCTCTATTTCAAGTTCAGGGTTTAGCCTTTTCTGAATAATTTTAATAGTATTGAGTAATTTTCCTAAACCTTCCAAAGCATAATATTCACATTGTACAGGTATAATTACCGAATCCGCAGCTACAAGAGCATTGATGGTAGTAAGTCCTAATGATGGTGAGCAATCAATAATAATAAAATCATAATCATCCTTAATTTTATTAATCGTTTGCTTCATTCTAGCCTCTCTATTGTCAATGTCTACAAGGTCTATCTCAGCACCTACAAGGTCTATATTAGAAGGGATTATATCTAAAAAGTCAACCTCTGTATGAAGAATGTGAGGTTTAGGGTCTGTTTCTTCTAGCATCAAATCATAAATACTGTGTTGAATGATTTTTGGGTCAAGCCCTAATCCAGATGTAGCATTTGCTTGTGGGTCAGCATCTACGATAAGTGTTTTGTGTTCCATAGCGGCTAAGCTAGCGGCTAGATTGACTGCTGTAGTAGTCTTTCCTACTCCTCCTTTTTGATTAGCAATCCCAATAACTTTTCCCATAGAATTTTTCTTTAGCTGATGTATGATTTTTTTTGTTGAAAACAATCCTCTCAATTACCTTTTGTAGTTTTATATAAAAACGTATTTTTGGTAAATAATCCTTTTGCTTAGACAACAAATATAGCTAAAAATGAAAGTCATGTTTCTACATAAAACTCTTATCTTTTCCACGCTCTTATACACACTTTTTTCTTGCTCTGTGGACAACTCTTCTGAACAAAAAAAGGTCTTTAGGTATAATGAGGTAGGAGCTTTAAGTGCATTAGATCCAGCACTTACCTCGGATATGAGTGCTGTGTGGATAAACACACAACTTTATAATGGTTTGGTAGAACTTGATGATAATATGAAGGTGAAACCTGCTTTGGCGAGTCATTGGGATATATCAGAAAACGGAAAATGTTACACCTTTTATATGCGTAAAGGAACTAAATTTCATGACCACAAACTATTTACTAATGGCAAGGGAAGATCCGTAACTGCTTATGATGTAGAGTTTTCGCTAAAGCGTATTTGTGACACAAACGATATTTATAACAAAGGAATTTGGATATTTAGAGACAAAGTACTTAAAAACCCTAATGGCACACTTTCAGACACCTGTTTTAAAGCTGTAAATAATGAAGTGTTTAAAGTTTATCTCCAAAAACCAAATCCTTTGATATTGCAAGTATTGAGCATGGCTTATGCTTTTGTAGTAGCACCAGAGATTGTAAAACATTATGGTGCAGATTATAGGCGAAACCCAGTAGGGACTGGACCTTTTAAGCTTTTTATGTGGGAAGAGGGTAACTCTCTTGTTTTACACAAAAATGAAAACTATTGGAGAAAAGATAAAAAGGGCAATCAACTACCATATTTAGATGCTGTTCAGCTGTATTTCATTACAGAACGAGCACAAGCTTTTAGGGCTTTTTCGACAGGTAAAATAGATATGCTAGACGGGTTAGATGAATATCAAATTGAAGACGTCCTAAAACCCAATGGAGAAACAAAGGAGGGGTTGAACTATGTAGTTTCTCGTAACCCTTATTTGTATTTGGAATATATAGGGATACAACTAAATAAAGAAGCTAATTGTTACAAAAAACACAATGGGAAGCATCCTTTATTTGATAAGAATTTTAGAAAAGCATTATGTTACGGAGTAGATAAAGGGAAGTTAATCAATATACTCAGAAATGGATTGGGTGAACCTGCTAGAAGTGGGATTGTTCCTCTAGCTACACCAGGGTTTGCAGAAGGTATTACTCAAGGTTATGCTTATAGCCCAAAAAAAGCTAAAGAATATCTTGCCAAATCAGGTTGGACATTAGAGACATTGCCGGTGTTGGTGATGTCGGCAGGAAAAGTGCAAAAGAACTTAATGGAATTTATTGTGAAGAGTTGGGAGGAGTCTCTGGGGATAAAAGTAGAAATTAGGATGAATGAACCCAAAGTAAATTATGATTTGGCTATAAAAGGTGAACTAGAGATGTTTAGAGCAGCTTGGGTAGGTGATTATCCAGATGCTGAAAATTATTTAACTTTATTTTATGGACCTAATGAATCCCCTTTTGGTCCTAACAAAACACATTATTCAAACCCAAAGGTAGACTCTTTATTTGCTTTAGCAAGGACTATCACCAATGACAGTGCAAGGTTAGCATTGTATTACCAAATGGATCAGTTGATAGTGGATGATGCTCCAGTGATACCGTTGTATTATAATGAATCGCTGACATTAGTTAACCCTAAAGTAAAAAATTTGAAGTTTAATGCAATGAAATTGTTGAAGCTAGAGGAAGTTGATATTACTCAGTAAAAGCAATTACTGCTATGCTAATTCTAATATTTTTTACATCTTTAAAAGCAGCAATACAGTTTTCTAAAGTAACTCCAGTAGTAATAACATCGTCTACAAGTAGTATGTGTCTTTCTTGTAGGATTTTTTGTTTGTCATCTAGCTTATAAGCTTTTGGATTAAAAACAAGCCGTTCATTTCTGTTTTTAGATGCCTGAGATTGTGTGTGACTTGTTTTGTGTAAAATGCTATTGATAATGGGAATGGTGTTTTTGTAAGAAATCCCATTTGCAAACTCCTCTGATTGGTTGTATCCTCTATTTTTGAGTTTTATTGGATGAAGAGGTACTGGGATAATATAATCAATGCTTTTGTCAAGTGTTATTTTATTAGCAAAAGCGATACCTAATTGATGTCCTACCTTTGGTTTATCTCCATATTTGAGCAAGTGGATAGCTTTTTGGATTTTGCTAGACCTAGTAAATCTAGTGAGTGCATAAAAATTTTCTATTTTTGCTCTACCGTCTAGTTTAAGTCGCAGTTTGCTTTCATTAGGTTTTACTGCTGGAAACTCTGTTTCGCATTGTGCACAAAAAACAACCTCTTTTTTCATTAATTGACTTTTGCAAGAGATACAAATACTCGGGTATAATATGTTAATAAAAGCCGAAAACATTTATTGAAGCATGTCAAAGAATGATTGAGCCTTTAGTAGGCATTCTTCATATTCTTGCTCAGGGTTGGATGAGTAAGTAATGGCACCTCCCACATGTAAGGATAATTGACAAGTATCAGCATCATAAATAAGACTACGAATGACAACATTAAAATCAAAATCACCACTGGGTAGTAAGTAGCCCACTGTGCCACTATACAAGCCTCTAGCTGAACGTTCATATTGTTCTATTAGATTTGTAGACATTACTTTTGGAGCTCCTGTCATGCTCCCCATAGGAAAGGTGCCATCTATGATTTGTTTAAAACTACAGTCACTTTTGCAACTAATACTAGAAATCATTTGGTGTACAGTAGGGAAGGTGTATAGACCAAAAAGCTCATCTACTCTAGTAGAACCTTTTATGCCAATCTTACTCAAGTCATTGCGGACAAGGTCTACAATCATTAAGTTTTCAGCACGTTCTTTTTCTGAGTGGTAAAGCTCTTTTTTTAAGCGATTATCTTCTTCAGGTGTTTTACCTCTAGGAGCAGTCCCTTTTATTGGGTGGGAGTGTAGTCTACCATCTTCGTTGAGTATATACCGCTCTGGAGAAGCACCAATCATATATTTACTTTTGTATTTAAAAAATGAAGAAAATGGCTTTGGGTCTTCTTTTATAGATTTTAGGTAAAGAGCTACGGGGTCAATTTTTTGTTTTGCAGTAAACTCAATACAGAAATTCATTTCGTAAATGTCCCCATTTACAATGTGTTCTTTTATTTTCTCTATAGATTGGATATACTCTTCTTTTGTGAAATTACATTGGAAACTGATTGCAGGAAAAGAACTTTTAACGTCACTTGTTTCATTTAGGTAGTCAAATTCTTGATATTCTATAGGTTTAAAGAAAAACCAATCGGGAAATGAGATACTTGCAGGATTTGCAGATTTTGATTTCTCTACTTGATTTTTATATTCATAATTAATAAAACCAGCAGTGAGCTCATCAGGTGATAGGTTAGGAAAGTCTTCTAAAGCTTCATTTCCTAGAGAAATAAGGTTCTTGAATCCATATCGATATTTTGTATTGGTGAAAATAGCGGCGTAATTGTAGTCTTTTATTTTACTTATCAATGACATTATTTTAATCGATTAATTCCTTTTTTAGCACGATCATCTATACCATTTTTATATGGGTGTTGACTGTATTTTAATGCCTTTTGGTAATAAGATTTGGCTAAGTCTTTATTGTAGTATTCATATATATAACCTAGCTGTAAGCAAGAGTTGGGAGCGTAATACCAACCATCATCATAACGGCTTTTGTTGATGCAGGTTTTATAATGCTCTTTGGCGAGTACTGTTTTTCCTGTAAAGTGATAAACTCTTGCCAATCGGTATTCTTTTTCTAGAATATCTCTGCGGATACTAGTTTTAGTGTCAAGAAGAATTTTGAGAGCCCTGCTGTAATATCCGCCATCTTGCAAAAGTCTTACTTTGATAAGTTTTGGATGAAAATTTTCTGGATTTTTAGCGAAAGCTACTGCGTACTTATCAGGGTAAGTGTTGGATTTATGTTTTGTATCAATTTGATTGATGTAATAATCGGCTTTGCTTCGGTTTCCTCTCATCGTTTCTATAAGATAGAGTTTGAAATAGCTACTTTTTCTGTGATTTTTCCCAGTATATTTTTTCAAGAATTGTTGATAATATTGTTCTGCAGTTTGTAACTCTAGTTTCTGTAAAAAACATTCAGCGGTAAAGTAAGTGTATTGAGGTATATTTACATATTCATTTCCTTTAGGCTTTTTCTTGATGATTTCAAGTGCTTTTTCATTGTCATGCTTAAACAGGAGCGTATTGACTAGTATAAAGTTATAAAGTAAAGATTTAGGATGTTTTTGCTGTAACTTATTAACAATAGAGAGCCCTAAGTAATAATCTTGTTGCAAGAATATATAAGACATAGACTTTAAGAGTAAAGCTTCATCTTTGAGGCAATGGTTACTGTCGATAATTTCATTAAGTAGAGAAATTCCTTTGTAGTGACTTCCTTTGAGTCCTAAGTTATCTGTAATCCATTTGTATTCTCCAGGTATACTGCCGAGTATCAGTTGTATAATGGCATCTACCTTTTTGTTGGGTAAGAAGTCGGGGTAGTTTTTTGTGTTAGCCTCTATGATACTCTTTACAGATTTTAATTTAATGAATGCCGCTACTTCGTTTCCATAGTTGAGGTGTACGAAGGCCCAATATAGCTTCATTTCTGCTTCGTAATAATGGTAATAAGGTGATTTTTCAGCTTGTTTTTTTAATTCTTTTTGGTAAGTAGATTCTAATGCTTTGAGTGAATCATACAATTGAGGGGAGTCGTTGGCGAGTAACTTTAGTATGACTAAAGTGTTTTTAATACTTATAGTGCATCCATTTTTTTTGTCTAGTGTATTAATGTTTTTCTCTACAAGTGGTACTTGCATGTACAATAATTGCTGATAAGCCTTCTGGTGAGCAGGGCTAAAGTCAAAATGAGCAAAGCTATATACCGAATTAAAAAATAGTAGAACAAACAAAAAAGGATGGCTTATAAAAACCATCCTTTTTGTTGAATGTTTTATAAAAGTAATGTTATGATGTAGCTTTTTTAGCACGAACAGTTCTTTTCTTTTTTGGTTTTACAACCTCTTTCACAACCTCTACATCAGCAAGAATCCTACCACAATGTTCACACACCATAATCTTCTTCTTATCCTTTACATCTGATTGGCGTTGAGGTGGCACAGTGTTAAAACATCCTCCACAAGCATTACGTTTAACAGATACTACGGCAAGTCTATTACGTACTTTTCCACGTAATTTATCGTAAGAAAGCAATAATCGGTCTTCAATTTTCCCAGTAATTTTTTCTCTATCTACTAGTAGTTTATCTTCCTCTTCCTTACTTTCTGCAATGATTGTTTCTAGCTCTACTTTTTTAGTAGCTAGGTCTGCTGTACGAGATTCAAGACCTTCTTTCACCTTTTCAATCTCTTCTTTCTTTTTCTCTAGTCCATAACCAGCTTCTTTGATTTTTTTCTCACAAACTTGTGCTTCTAACTCCTGAAGCTCAATTTCTTTTGTGATAGCATCATACTCACGATTATTACGAACAGTGTTTTGTTGCTCTGTATATTTAGCAACAAGATCGTTAGCCGTTTTAATAGCCTCTTTACGTTCAGTAATTTCATTTTCTAAACCTTCGTGTTCAGTCTCAAATTTTGTAATTCGAGTTTCTAAGCCTGCCAATTCATCTTCTAAATCTTGAACTTCTTCAGGAAGATCACCACGCACTTTTTCAATTTCATCTATTTTTGAATCAATTGTTTGAAGTTTTACGAGTATTTTAAGGTATTTGTCTACTTTCATCTAAGTGTAGTAATATATAGGGTTAGTACTAATTTCTGATAAATCAACTGCAATATTAGTGAATTTTTTACTTATATACTTGCAAATTAAGTCTTTTGTAAAAACTTCACTTTCATAATGTCCAATATCAGCTATAATTAACTTTTTTTCGGCATCAAAAAACTCATGATACTTAAAATCTGCCGTAATAAAAATATCTGCACCAGTACCAATTGCTTTTTGAAGCAAAAAGGAACCAGCACCACCACAAACTGCCACTCTTTTGATTTGTTTCCCTAATAATTGAGTGTGTTGAATGACTTCTAAGTTAAATTCTTTTTTGAGCATTTTCAAAAAATTAGACTCATTCATCACTTCATCCAACTCACCCACCATACCAGAACCCACCTCTTGATTCAGGTTACTTAGCGGAGTAGCGTAATAAGCCACTTCCTCATAAGGGTGATTTTTCTTCAATACTTTCAGAATAGAACCTTCCAAATGACTAGGGTAGAGGACTTCGATTTTATTCTCGGTCACATACTCAAGTTTATTTATTTTTCCTACAAAAGGCTGAGCATTTTTATTAGGTTTAAACTGCCCTGTTCCGCTACTCTGAAACGCACAATTTTCATAATTTCCAATATTTCCAGCACCTGCATTGTTTAATGATTTTATCAATGTTTTTGTATGAGATTCAGGGCAATAAGTTGTTAATTTTTTTAGCGTATTGGCTTGTAGATCAAGTATTTTGACTTGATTTAATCCCAGTTTATCGCAAATCATTTTATTTACACCAGTACTCACGCTATCAAGGTTAGTGTGAATCGCATAAATTGCAATATCATTTTTAATCGCCTTAATTATAGTGCGTTCAATATAGGTTTTTCCCGTAAGGCTTTTCAGTCCACCAAATATAATAGGGTGGTGAGCAACAATTAAATTAGCATTTTTTTGTATCGCCTCATCCACAATCTCCTCAGTACAATCTAGCGTTACCAATACCGAACTTACATCTGTATCCTTGTCCCCTGTCAGTAATTGAGCATTGTCATAACTAGCCTGATAGGCAGGAGGTGCCCACTCCGTAAGTGTCTGTATAATGTTTTTTATTTTTGTCATTGATAATCTTTTTGTATCAAAATAATTGGGGCTTCCCTTTTGTTTTATTTCGCTATCGCTTCATTACACTTTCGGGTCGGGCTTTCGCTACTCAATCTTTCCGATGAAAAATCGAAAAGGATTTCAGACAAACCGCTCTATCCCCTAAGCCATCACTTTGTGACAAGATACTAAATTTTAAGAAAAAGAGAATAGCTAATAGCGTTAAAATGGTATTAGTCATTACTAGAAGGTGAAAAAAGAAAGGATATAAAAAAAGCCTACAACTAGATTGTAGGCTTGTGTAGTAATAATAGTTACTTTACCACAAACTGACTGTTCACGTTGTCAGATTTGATAAGGTACATTCCAGTAGGGTAGGTAGAAACATCCAAAGACTCTAGTTGAGTATATTCTCCCATTAGTTTACCTTGTGCTGAGTAAATAAAGATGTTTGATAAAGTTTTGTCAAAGTATAAGGTCTCAGAAACAGGGTTGGGGTATAAGTTTAAAATCGGTTTGGTGAATTCTTTGTTTATACTTGTTATGCAGTTTTCGCTAAAACTAGCTGTAGCATCAATTTTTGTCCAAGTTGTAGTACTATAGTTAGCATCATCAACTTTTATACAAGTGAGGTTTGGGTTGTCTATAGCATTAAATGTCCAATAAACTGACATATTGGAATTTCCTCCATTTTTGATGTTTAAATTTATCAATTGGTTTTCACTACAATCTAAAATTACTAAATTTGGGTTCGAAGCTAAAATTAAACTTGTTAAGTTATTCTTATTGCAATATAAGTTTCTTAACCCTATATTACTTGATAAGTTTAAGCTTGTTAATTGATTTTCAAAACACTTTAAAAAAGTGAAATTAGTATTAAAAGATAAATCTAAACTTGTTAAAATATTTCTTTGACAGTTTAAACTTTTTAATTCAATGTTATCAGACAAATCTAACTCGGTTATTTGATTATTAGAACAATCTAAAGAGATCAAATTAATATTCATAGAAACATCTAAATTTGTTAATTTATTACCACCACACTTGATTCGTGTTAAAGCTGTATTGTTGGCTATGTTCAAGCTAGTGATCTGGTTGTTTTGACAATTTAATTCACCTGTTAAGTTTGTGTTGTTAGATAGGTCTAAACTCGATAATTGATTAAATTGACAATCAAGGTATGTTAAAGCTGTATTTTTAGATAAGTCTAAACTGTTTATTTGATTAGCTTTACAATGCAGTTTCGTTAATAACGTAAATGCTTCAATACCTGTTAGGTCTGAAATTGTTTTGTAATCACAATAAAATATACCTGTAAAAGAAGTTGCTTCACTTACTTGGATTTCACTATCATGATTGATGTTTATACCGTTATGCCCTAGTAGATATGCCTTAAAGTTAGTATCAGGTATATATACGGTTTGTGTATAACAACTAGAGCTAAAACTTGCTGTTGCATCAATACCATGGCTTAAGTTTGCGTTACTCCATGTAGCATCGTCTACATTGATGCAAGTAAGGTTGGGGTTGATTTTAGCATTAAAGTTCCATAACGCTGTCATACTTGAGTTATTCCCATTTTTCATATCCAACTTAGTCAGTTGGTTGTTGTTACAGGTTAACTCTATTAAACTAGTATTAGTAGAAACATCCAATGCTGTGATTTGGTTATGATGACACCTTAATTGGGTTAATGATGTATTGGTAGAAACATCTAAACTTGTCAGTAAATTATTTTCACAAAGTAATATTTTTAGTGCCGTATTATTAGTGATATCAATATTTGAAACTTGATTATTGAAAAAATATAATTGAGTTAGTAAAATATTACTTGTAACATCTAAACCTGTAATCAGGTTAGCATTACACCATAATTCCTCTAAATTAGTATTTGTAGAAGTATTTAAACTGGATAGCTGATTATTTCCACACCATAATTGTGTTAATAAAGTGTTTGTAGAGGTGTTTAGGTATGTGAGTTGGTTATTTCTACAATCTAACAGGCGTAAAGCTGTGTTGTTGGTGAGGGCTAAGTTTGTGATTTTATTATTCCTACAGTCCAAATCATCTAAGGCAATACTTGTAGAGAGATCTAAGCTAGTGAGTTGATTCTCAAAACAGTCTAAATCAGTTAGCATACTAAGTCCTGATATATTTAAACTGGTTAATTTATTTTTCTCGCAACGTAAAGTTTTTAGAGAAAGATTGTTTGTAAGGTTTAGATTAATTATTTGATTATCTCTACAATATAAACCTGTGAGTGATGTATTAAAACTAGTATTTAATACAGTAAGTTGATTGTTATAACAAAATAATTCTGTTAAATTAATAAATTGTTCGATTCCTGTTAAGTCTATAATGTTTTTTCCAGAGCAATTAATTGTCCCAGTAAAGGAAGATGCTTCGTTTACTTGTATTTCTGTATCGTTATCGGTGTTGATAAGTGAATTACCCACCAAATACGCCTTAAAATTAGGGTCAGGTATGTTTATATTTTGAGCATTACTAACTAATGTTGTTAATACAAATAGCGAGATCAATAATTGTTTCATCTTATTTGGTGTTTAGTTGTAGATTACTAAGGTATGTTTATTTTCTCCAAATTCAAAAACATCCTTTTAACTGGCGTTAAGAGGATGTTTTACGAAAGGAATTAAACTTGATTAAATATTCTCAACACACTTTTCAGTAAATTGTTTGATAGCGAAAATTGTTTCTTTTTTTCGTTCAATCATTGCCATATGTCCTGTATGCTCATAGATATGTACTTGTGAGTCTTGTGGCAAGTGGCATTGCTGAAAAATTGCTTCCGTAGAAATGACAGTATCGTTTTTCCCCACAATATACATAACTGGAATTGTTAATTTACGTAGTAAAGTAATACGCATCCTACGGTTACGCATTGCTTTGATTACTGCTATTGCAATACGTTCATTGGTGCTACTAGCTATTTTGATTAAGCTTTTTATTTCTTTGGTATAATCTTCTCGTGTAAGAGGGTTGAATAGGGGTGCTACAAAGTTTTGTGCAAACACAGCTACTCCGTTTTCTTGTATAAACTCTATAGATTTATCTCTATTTTTTTTTCTTTCTTCATTGTCAGCAAAGGCAGTAGAGTGAAACATACACAAACCTAATGTGTGTTTAGGGTACATTTCGGAGTAGGCTAAAGCAATATAGCCACCTAGTGAGTGCCCAACCATAACTGATTGCTCTACATCAATACTTTTAAGTACATTATGCACTTCGCTAGTCATTGCTTCGATATTCATATCACCCGTAAAAGAGGGGCTGTCGCCAAAGCCAGGTAGGTCTATTGTAATGACTCTGTAATACTTACTAAGTGCTTCTTGATGATTGTTCCAAAGTGTTCTGTTTTCGCAAAAACCATGTAACAATACGATTACCTTTCCTTTTCCTTTGTCTGTGTAGATTAATTCCATTATTGGATTTCGTGTAGTTTACTGTAAATTCCTTTATTTGATAATAATTCTTGATGTGTGCCTTCCTCTTCTATTTTCCCCTCTTTTATGACGATGATTTTATCGGCATTTTGGATAGTACTGAGTCGGTGAGCTATGATAATACTGGTACGATTTTTCATTAGGTTTTCTAATGCGTGTTGTACTAGTTTTTCAGATTCTGAGTCTAGGGCAGAAGTCGCCTCATCCAATAATAGGATGGGAGGGTTTCTTAATATTGCTCTAGCGATAGTTAATCGTTGTTTTTGCCCACCAGATAACTTCATTCCTCTATCACCTATGTTTGTGTCATAACCAGCCTCTAGTTTTACGATAAACTCATGAGCATTGGCTACTTTTGCGGCTTCTACCACCTCTCCTCTGCTGGCGTTAATCCCAAAAGCGATATTGTTATGGACGGTATCGTTAAACAAAACAGCCTCTTGAGTGACAATTCCCATTTTATGACGCAAAGATTCCATTGTGTAATCTTGAATATTCTTCCCGTCTAAATTGATTTCTCCGCTTTGAGCTTCATGAAATCGAGGTATCAAGTCTATTAAAGTAGATTTTCCCCCTCCAGATGGTCCAACCAAGGCGACTGTCTCTCCTTTGTTTACAGAAAAACTAATATCATTAAGTATGTTCCTATCTTCGTATGCAAATATAATATTTTTTAATTCTATTTTATCTTCAAAATCGTGTAGAGTAATTGCATCGGATTTATTTTTAATAATTGTTTGAGTATCTAGTACATCAAAAATTCTTTGTCCAGAGCTTAGTCCTCGTTGTATATAAGTAACTACTCTTGATAGGGATTTAATCGGGTCAACCAGTTGCCCATACAAAATCAGGTAAGCAATAAACATATCCGCTGATAGTGCAGACTCTTTGTGAAGCACCATCATGCCTCCTTTATACAAAATAATAGCAAGTGTTATAAAACTCAATATCATAGATACTGGAGAGGAAAGCTCTCGTTGAGAGTCTATTTTAAATACAATTCTTCCATATTTTTGATTGATTTTCCCAAAAGTTAGCCTAATAAATTTAACAGCATTAAATGCTTTTATTACTTTAAGTCCGCCAACTGTTTCATCGCCAATAGATAATATCTCTCCTAAATATTGTTGCCCTAATTTTGTGCTTGCACGCAACTTACGGGTAATTAAGCCTACAACTATTCCTGTAATGGGTAATACTAGTAGAGTAAATAGTGTAAGAGGGGTATTAATCATGAAAAGTGCAGTATAGAAAATAACTATCTTGATAGGACTTTTGATGACAGTATTAAAAGTATTGGTACAGACACCTTCTACTTCTAGTGCATCAGTCGTTAGTTTTGATATTATATCTCCTCTTCTTTGGTCAGAATAATAACCTAAATGTAATGCTGTAAGTTTATCATACAATTCCTTACGGATGCGAATAATTACACGGGACTTTACAAAGGCAAGAATCAAATTACCTAGGTAACTAAATAAATTTTGTAACACGACCATTATTACAATAAGAACACAAAGTTTAGTTAGGATATCTTGTTTTGTTCCAGATTGTGAGATATAATATTTTACATATTCTCCCAATTGACTAAGGAAACCCATAGAAAGTTCAAAGTCGGGGAAAGATACAGCTGTTGTAGGTGCTATATTTTCTTTAAATAACATCTCAAGCAATGGTGCAATGGAAGCAATAGAGGCTACATTGAATAAAGTCTCTAAGATGACAAGCGTAATGTACGCAGGTAAAATCACCTTAATAGGTCTAGCATAGGATAATATTCGTAAATATGTTTTCATTAACTAGAAGTTGTGTTGCACTCGGCTTGTATTGGCACGAATACCAAAACCAATGTATGATGTACTTGCTTGACTTGTTTCTTTTCTTTTTAGGATATCTAAATCCAAAAAGATATTAGGAAAAACCTGATAAGAGGCAGAAAATTTAATTAAAGCAATTTTGGTAGCAATGCCTTGTCCTATTCTATTGCCATATACTTGTTGTTTACTTTGGTTATTGAGGAATGGGTTACTGCCCCAGTTTTGGTTTTTACCATCTCTACCTGTCTTGATAAAAGTAGCCTTGGTAGTAAAAAACAACTTATGGGTAGGTGCATACTTGATAATGCCAATTGCTTCTGCGAAATTTGCCCCTAGAGGGTGGGCTAAAGGTTTTTGAAAATGAGTATAACTACTTACAGACCTACCGTGAGAGTAGGTATAAGGTCGTACAATATTTATTTCTGATTGAAGATGTAAGTTTTTTACGCCAAAAGCATCAATGTATTTTGCACCAAGTTGCCCACCGTATTTATTTGCCCACCAGCCTTTAAAGGATTTTATTTCATCTAGTTTAAACTCATCTAGTACAAATTGACCATAAAAAGAAAGTGTTTTAGCTACATTCCATTTCATGTTTAACCCTAGTATAGCATTGTCGGGGCTTCCTAGGTTTTGCTCTACTGAGCGATAAAAAATAATAGGGTTGAGGTAAGCCAAGTCATAACCATAATCTATACCTGTTGAGTCTGTGCGACTCAATACAACTGCTTCGTATAGACCGATGTTAAGGTTTTTAAGGATGTCGATAGATAAATAATGTGCGGTTAAATATTTAGTAGGGTATAAGCCATCTATTGGAACTCCGCCAGAAGTAGGGAAACTTGCCGTCATTTTAGCGTAGATGTTAGAGTAATTGATTTTCCATATTTTGGTATTGATACGCATATATGGCATGTTGCCAGCATAACCAGAAAGTAGTAGCGAACGATTACCATCTCCAAGGAATAATGTGCCGTAACCCAAAGTTAAATCAATATGTTTAATAACATGAAAGTTGATATAGCCCTGAGCATTAAAATAATCATAGCCAGTTAGCTTAAATTTTTTCCAAAGATTTTGGTAAGGAATAGCTTGGTGCAAAGCAATTTGTTTGTCTACATAGCGTGGTAATCGGGCTTGATTATCAGTAAATGCGGTGTGAAAAGAAACTTTATTATCAATTGTACCAGATAAGCGTATACCTCTAGTATTTGTGAATATTGTTTCTTTATCAATTAGATTCTTCCCTCCAGAAAAATAAATAATTGGGTTTATTCTTAATTTGAAGTCTTTTGTGCTGACTGAATAAAAGTCTTGATTATTAGCATAAAGAAAACGTTGGTGTCTTGTCTTTTCTTTGTTATAGAACAGCTTATATCGTTGTACTAGCTCACTAGAATCATTGACACTAGTGGAATCCATAAGTTCTTTTACGGAAAATGGTTTTAAACTCGTATGACTTATTATTCCTTGTTTTATTTCAGCTTTGTCAAGCAATAAATTCTCTTGTTGATTCAGTGTAGTATAGATGTTTTGAGCCCGTGTAGGCACAGTAATTAAGAGGCTGACCGCTAAAAAAAGAAATGATTTTGGTGAAAGGAAATTAAGCATGCACAAATATAATGAAAAAAGATGTAGTTTTATAGTGTGTATGGGTGATATAGCTGTTTTAATTTTAGTAAATAAAAAAAGTCCTCGTTTAAAATATGTTTTTGACGAACTGTTAATTCGTAGGATGGGGCTGGAGTATGAGTTCACTATTGATGTATCATTTTTTTTAAATCACTCAGGATCAAAGTTTAGTTATGGGGTTACTGTTCAGAATGAATTGTTTTTTGATGCAGTCCCATTACTTTGGGAAGCGACAATAGAGCAGGATACTCCACAAGTAGTTATAGATAAAGGTGTTAAAGGGTTATTCCCCGTTAGTAATGGGGCTTTGTCTTTTGATTTGTTTGCTTCGGCGTTTTATTTGTTGTCTCGTTACGAAGAGTATTTGCCTAGTCAGAGAGATAAGCACAGAAGGTTTTTAGCGGAAGCGTCCATATCATACAAGAATGATTTTTTGAGAAAACCAGTCGTGGATCAATACGCTCATTTGATTGCGTCAAAATTACAAGTCAAACATATAGAAAGTAAATCTAATCTTCTTCTTACAATAGACATAGATAATGCTTATGCTTATTGTTATAAAGGGTTTTTGAGAACGCTTGGTTCGCTAGTAAAAAAAATACTTAATTTAAAATTTAAAACTTTTGTCACTCATTTGTTAGTTCTGATAGGGTTTAAGAAAGATAAATATGATTCTTACGATAAGATGGATGCCATTCATAAAAAGTATGGCTTAAAGCCAATTTATTTTTATCTAGTAGGGAGTAATGGTGGGGTTGATAAGAACTTAAATATAAAACTTAAACGAAGTATTGATTTATTAAATAGGTTAAAAAAAGAAGGTGATATTGCTTTACATCCTTCATACGCTTCTAATTTAGATGTATCTATTCTAAAAAAAGAAAAAAAATCTTTGGAAAATGTTTTGGGAGAAATGGTTACAAAAAGTAGGCAACATTACTTAATGCTTGAATTTCCGAAAACGTATCAAAACTTGATAGAGGTAGGGATTAGAGATGATTATACGATGGGTTATCATTCTCAAGTGGGATATAGAGCAGGTACAGCTAAGCCATTTTATTTTTTTAATTTAGAAAAGAATAAAAAAGAAAATTTACAAATCCATCCATTTTATGTGATGGACACGACATTGCAGAAATACCTTAAGTTTTCATCGGGAGAAGCTTTGGTTTATCTTAAAGAAAACATGAGTAATACTGATTGTACCTTACTTTTTCATAATGAGTCTATAGGTGGGGAAGATAAATGGACAGGTTGGGAGGATTTTTATGAAGGATTGATTAGTCAAATTAAAAAAGGTATTTCTAAAAAATCATAAATGAATAGAGAATATCTACTGCGGAATAAGTACTTTTGTAACGATACATTGTATTATAGTATATAATCTATGGACTTAAATATAGATAAAGTTTTAATAAGACATATTGAGAGCCTTGTTTTTTGTTCAAGCAACCCTTTGAGTGTAAAAGAAATTCAAGAGTGCTTGGCGGAGATGTTTGAGTCTAAAATTTCATTAGAAGAAATAGAAAAGAGTTTAAGCGATTTACAAGAGCGTTATCAACAAGAAAATATTTCATTTGAATTAGTTGAAATTTCAAATGGCTTTCAGTTTCTTACAAAACCAGCTTATCAGGCAAGTATTGCGATTCTGTTGAAAAACCAGTCGAAAAAAAGAATGTCAACTTCTGCTTTAGAAACATTGGCAATTATAGCTTACAAGCAACCGATTACTAAATCAGAAATAGAGCAAATAAGAGGGGTTGGGTCGGATTATACGGTAAATAAGCTACTCGAAAAAGAGTTGGTGAACATTAGAGGTAAAGCCGATACTGTAGGTAAGCCAGTTTTGTATGGTACGGGTGAGAAGTTTATGGAGTATTTTGGTATTCGTAATATAGAAGAACTACCTGTATTGAAAGATTTTAGGGTAGATGAGGAAAACGTAATAGGAGAGGAAAGAGAATGAAAAAGCCAGTAAAAAAATATTCAAAATTTCAGAATGAGCAAAAACCACCTAGCTATGAGGGTGCAGAAGAGAAATTAACTACTTTTCCGATGAGATTGAATCGCTATGTTGCTAACGCAGGTGTATGCTCTAGAAGAGAAGCCGATAAACTCATTGAGAATTGTGAGATAAAGGTAAATGGAAAGGTAGTGTCAGCGATGGGGCATAAGGTAGAGGAAGGAGATGTTGTTGTCTATCAAAAGAAAACATTATCATTAGAGAAATTTGTTTATGTACTGTTGAATAAGCCTAAAGATTTTATTACCACTACAAATGATCCTCAGGAACGCAGAACTGTAATGAGTTTGGTGAAACAGGCTTGTAATGAGCGTATTTACCCTGTGGGTAGGTTAGATAGGATGACTACAGGTTTATTACTATTAACTAATGATGGTGATTTGGCAAAAAAACTTTCTCACCCCTCTCATCAAATTAGAAAAATATACGAAGCAGTACTTGATAAACCATTAAAGCCAGAGCATTTTGACGCTCTAGCGGCAGGGTTTGACTTGGAAGATGGTCATGTTAAGGTAGATGATATTGCGATAAACTCTGAAGATGATCATATTGTAGGGTTAGAGATTCATATCGGTAGAAACCGTATTGTAAGAAGAATGTTTGAGCATTTTGGTTACGATGTAATTAGACTCGATAGGGTAGTATATGCAGGGCTTACTAAAATAGATACTCCTAGAGGAAAGTGGAGGTACCTGAAAGAAAAAGAGTTGCGTAGGTTGAAAAAGTATTAGCAAAGAATTAAAAACAGCGTCTTTAAGGATGGAACAATTATTAAAAGACTATAGATTGATTTATCAACTAGGTCTTAAATTTCTTAGAATAAGGTATAAAAATTCGATATTAGGTTATGTATGGACATTGTTACATCCTATTATTTATGTAGTAATATTTACTTTTATATTTAGTACAATAGTTGGCGATGTTGAAAATTATCCAGTTTACGCATTGAGTGGGATGTTGTTTTGGATTTTCTTTAATACAACTACCTCCCAAATTTTGACTTCTGTTATAGAAAGTGCACAGTTACTCAAGGCGATGGCAGTTCCTCCAGTTTATTTTCCAATGGGTACACTTGTAGCGGGGTTTGTTAATTTGTATTTGTCATTGATTCCTTTTGTGATTTTAATGTTCTTTACGGGTGCTGAATTCTCTTTTCATAATTTATTAATTATTCCTGTAAGTATTATTTTTTCATTTTTTATATTTGGATTCGCTTTAGCGATGAGTTCTTTAAATGTGTTTTTTAGAGATGTAATGTTTCTTTGGAATGCGATGGGACCAGCTTTGTTTTATATAACTCCTGTAGCTTATACAATTGATTTTGTTCCAGAACAATATCGATGGATTTTTAAATTAAACCCGTTGTATTATTATATGGAGTCGATTAGGGATGTCTTGTACTTCAATAGGCTACCTAGTGGTCAAAATGTATTAATTATGTTAGTATTGGCATTAGTATCAGTGTTGTTTGGGTCATTTGTGTACAATCGTTTGAAAAGAGGGTTTATTTCTAATTTATAAATTAAAATGGGACAGTCAGAGTTTGCGATAGACGCACAAGACATATATGTAGACTATTTAATACCAAGTAGTAGTATGTTGTCTTTTAGACAGTATTTGTTTTCTTTAGGAAGAGAGCCTTTGTTTCAACGAAAAGAGGTATTGAAAGGTATAACGCTTCAAATTAAGAAGGGAGAGTGTTTTGGTGTACTCGGGACCAATGGTTCAGGTAAAAGTACATTTATGCGTACTATTTCAGGAATCATAGAACCGTCTAAAGGTTCTTTGAGGGTAGAAGGTAAGATGGCACCAGTTTTAGGAATAGGAGTAGGTGTAGAGCCCGAACTTACAGGCTATGAGAATATTAGGTTGTGTTGTACTTTGTTGAGGTATTCGGCAGATAAAACAGAGTCTTTGATAAGTAAAATAAGAGATTTTTCAGAATTGAGTGATTTGGATTTAAATATGCAAGTTAAAAAATACTCTTCAGGAATGGTTTCTCGATTAGGTTTTTCTACAGCAATAGCAGAAGTGCCAGATATACTGATTGTAGATGAAGCTTTAGCGGTAGGTGATTTGGCTTTTCAAGAAAAATGTAGGGATAGAATAAGTGAAATTATTGCTCAAAACAAAACTGTTTTAATGGTGACTCAAAATCCTCAAGAAATGCTTAATATCTGTCAAAGAGCGGCAATTCTTGATAAAGGGAAACTAATTGAAATTGGAAATGTTAAGGATATTGCAGAGAAGTATCTTCGTAAAATGGAAGAACAAAAAAACAGGGTTTATCAAAATTGATTTTTTATGAAAGTATTGTTTTCTAGTGCTGATTTAGAGTTGAAACATAAACGAGGAATTGGATTTTATTCAAAGTCATTGTTGAAATCATTATATGATAATGGTTGTGAGAATCACTTGTTAACGAGTTGTGAAAGTAGTAGAGAGACAGATATCATTAGTAAAATTAGCTTTGGTAAAAATAATAAATATACCACTAAAAATAAGCTTCTTTTTTTAGTTAGAAAGACTTTAATTGCGAATAGGTTTTTCAAAAAAGTAGTTCTAAATAAACAAAAAAAAACAGAAGAAGCCCCATTTTTGAAATATGTAAAAGGGTTTGTGAATGCTACGTTAGTGTTTGATATAGAATATTTTTGGAATAAATTCATCAAAGCTAGATTTAGGATTCCTACAAAAGGATTTGATGTAATGATAACATCAATACCGAGTAACCTTAGGGTGGATAAAGGTACGAAACTTATTCAGACACTCCATGATGTGATTCCTTTGGAAGAAAGTCCATTATCAGGTTATGGTAAGGTGATTCGGCAAATGGTAAAAGGAATGACGGAAAATTCAGATATTATTTTATCGGTATCCGAATATTCTAAAAATAGACTTTTGTCATTTTTTCCTGAGACCAAAGCAGATATTATTGTTACTCATCAACCGATACCAGTATATCCAGAAGAAGAGCAGTATGTTCAAGATGAAAGCAATGTAATTAGAGACTTAAATAAGTTTGAATTACAAAAAGGAAAATATTTTCTATATGTAGGTGCTATTGAAGAGAGAAAAAACATATTGACCTTAATAGAGGCTTATAATGAAGTAAAATCTCAATTAGACATCCCTTTAGTGATCGCTGGTGGGGTAAGTGAGGTAGATATTGAATTGCATAACAAAATTGAAGAAATAAAAAGAGGGGATATTTCGGGTGTTAAATATTTAGGTTATGTCTCTAATACAGAGAAGTTATCTTTATTAAAAGGTAGCTTGTCATTTGTGTTTGTATCTTTTTCGGAAGGGTTTGGGCTACCCCCTTTGGAGGCAATGAAAATGGGAACGCCTGTCATTTGTTCTAACAAAACATCTTTGCCAGAAGTTTGTGGAGACGCTGCTTTATTAGTAGAACCTACTGATGTAGGTGAGATAGGAAGGAAGATGCTTGAACTATATCAAAATCCGATTTTACGACAAGATTTAATTCAACGAGGTTACGAAAATGTAAAACGATTCTCATTTGAATCCTACAACAAAAAAATAAGTGATGTTTTGCGAGAAGTAATGAGGTAGATTCTTTTACGCGTTTTTACTAAACCGTTCCCTCAACCTAGTCATCGGCAACTCAAATACTTTATAATTAATACTTGAAATTAAAATCGTAAGTAGAATAAAAGCAGAAAATGCCATAACGCCTTCTGACCCAGTCTCTGGGTAGAATAGCTTGCACTGTATACGGTATATAATTGAGTAATGCAGTAAGTAAATAGAGTAGGAGATAATACTTATATGTGTGATTATACCTCCTAGTCTTGTTTTGTAATGACGGATTTTACTGAAATAAGGCAATAAGAAGGCTGTCCCAAAGTTGAAGAAACTAAACGTAAAGATTTTAGTGAAAACGTGAGGCTGTTTGTAAAGCTGGGTTTCGGATAAAAATATAGCTACACATAAAAGTGCCAAACCGATAGCTAGAGAGGTGTATTTTTTTTTCCATAGTGAGGGATAATAAAATTGAACCCAAACGGAAAATACCCCTATTAAAATACTGTCTAATCGATAAATAACGATTTTTCGTAAAGATTCATCCCAACTCAATTCGCTTGTGTAAACAGCATTTACCCTCATTATAAAAGAGAAAAGAAAGACAATAGTAATACTTAGTAAGATTGCTCTTTTTGTGCTTTTAATTACTTTGAAGATAAGTACAAGTAGGAATGGAAGAATAATATAAAACCATTCTTCTATTGTGAGACTCCATGCTTCTGAGTAAAAGTTGGGGTGAGGGTTGAATAAGTTTTGGGTGAAACTTAAAAAATGCCAATTGAACTCGCTCTGCTGTTTTAAAACAAAAATGATAATAAGGTTAAACAATAATACCAAATAATAGTTAGGCATTGTCCTGAACCATCGTCTGACCCAGAATGTTTTTAGTTTTTTAAAAGAAAAACCATTTTGAGATTGCTTGATGAGGATTCCACCGATTAAATATCCACTGAGTACAAAGAAAATTTCTACACCATAAAAACCCCAACTTTTCATTATATCAAACTTGTTAGATATAGGGAAAAGTAAAAATCGACTATGTGAACATATAACAAGTAAAATGGCTACAGCTCTCATGATATCTAAGCCATAAATTCGCTCAGAGTTATGGTTAGAAAATAGTTTTGTATAGAAGTTTTTTAACACTCCTTACTGTAATTATAGTTGATAAGGAATATAGGCAGAAATATCTTCTCCAAACTTGTACAGCTCTCTCGTTAGGGTAGAACTGATATGTGCGTATTGAGGAGAGGTAATTAAAAAGAACGTTTCTAGCTTAGGATTAAGTTGTTTGTTTGCCTGAGAGATAGTATTTTCATACTCATAATCCGTGGTGTTTCTAATCCCTCTAAGAATATAATTAGCACCAATTTCTTCGGCATACTTAGCTGTAAGTCCTGAGTAGGATACTACTTCTACTTTGTCAGCATTAGGAAATGCTTCTTTAATTTTTGAAATCATCAAGTTGATTTCAAAATGTCTTTTTTTATTACCATTATTACCAACTGCAATGATTATTTTGTCAAATAAAGAAATGCCTCTACGCACAATGTCTTCATGACCTTTGGTGAAAGGGTCAAAAGAACCAGGGAAAATAGCTATTTTACTCATTTCGTGTACTGTTTTGGATTTGATAAATATGTGCAAAAGAGTGATCGTCTAGTTCGCTAAAAGCTAAGCTAAATTTATACTTAGTAGTACGAGGTGCAAAATTGATAACAGACAAAAAGTCTTTAAACCTATTATATTCGCTAGAGAACACACTAATGTCTCCGTATAGATATGTAGGTGTATTTTGCGGTAATTTCAGTTTTTTGAATGCCATTAAAGTATAAAAAAGACTGTCTTCTGGAGTTCTAGCTTCAAATACATTGAGGTAAGTAAGCTTATCTTGACTGTATAATGCTAGCGTTATACTTTTGTGTAAAAATAAGATGTGAGCTTCAGGCTGGTTAGACTGTGGAGAGATTGATTTCAAAAAAGCAGTAGTATGGTGACTTATATTAATTTCTTTAGCATAAAATTGCTTAAATTCATTAATTACATTGTTAGAATAAGCGTAGCAATTGGTGATTCCTAAGCTTTTATGTATATCATAAGTACAGTTTTCGTCTTTGCTCACTCCATGGTTCAGTTGTACATAGTTATTGACTTGCCCTACATCAAACAGTGTAGATGGAATTAAAGAAAAGGAAGAAGAAACAAAGCTCAGGTTTATTTTTTTCCAAAACCGTCCTGACAAGTAGGAATGACCCTCTAGCAAGTCAGTGATAGACGTTTTGACGATGTGGTGCTCAAGAGATAGGTATTTGTTACTGATAGGTTCATAAACGGCATGTGTGAGGGTATTGCCAGAATGACAAAGGTTGAGATAGTAATCACCTATTTTTTCTGCATTAAACAGATTGTCTTGAATTCTAATATCGTTTGTATGTGCCGGCATTTATTTCTCCCAGTTTCCTTCCTCTGTTACCCGTCTTAGCGAGCCTATTCGTAATGTATCGTAAATACCTAGCTCACGCTTAGGATGAACAGGTTTAGTGTTTTTTATCTCGAACACTGCTACTCCATCTACACGTCCTAAAGTTATTTTATAGTTCATATTAGCTTTGTGAGGCAGTTTGGTGTAGTTTTTAATGTTTAGTTTAAGTGTATTTTTATTGAAAATAGAGTCCTTAACGGAAGTAATATGAATAGTGTCATAAGTGTAATAGCTAGAGTCTTTTCCAGGGTATAGGTTGATGATATGCTCATGCTTATCTATGGTGTAAATACTGTCCGATTGAATGAATTTACTTAAATTTCCCCAATTTTCTGCATAATGTTTTTTCTCATTTCTGTATGCTGTTTGTAAGTCTTTAAGAAGTACAAGTTGAGTTTTTATTTTTTCCTCAGTTTCTTCTATGTATTTGATTTCCTGTACACGAGAGCCTATGCTTTCGTATAGTTTGTATCCCCAAAAGCAAGCTATAGTGCCAAGTACTACTGAGATGATAATGATGATATGTTTTAATTTCATTTTATAAAAATAAGAATTAATTACACTTTTGCATAAGATTATCGATTAGATGAATGTTTTTACTTAAAAAACTATGTTTTTGACATTCTGATACCTGTATTATTTCATCCAAACTAAACCATTTGATTCCATGAAAACTATTTTCTAATTCTGGATCTTTTCCTAAGCTAGGTGTATCATTACTACTGACAAGGTACAGTAGCTCAATAGCGTGAAAATTTTTATTAATATACTCATCAAGGTAGATGAAGTTTTTAACCTCTATACTTATATTACACTCCTCTTCACATTCTCGTATAAGACATTTTTCTAGGCTTTCCCCAAAATTCACACCACCACCTGGAAATGACCAAAATATATTTTCATCATTAATTCCATTATGATTGAGTAAAAGGATTTTACTATTTCGGATAAGAACCCCGCAAGTTCTTACTCGTACCTTATTACCATATTGTGTAATGATTCTTTCTGAATGCATTACCCCTTAATCGCATATACTCCCAATAACACCCACGCTGCAATAAGTAATAATCCGCCAATAGGGGTGATTGCACCTAGTTTAGGAGTTTGAGTGAGGCATAACAAATACAACGAACCCGAAAATATAACTATACCAGCGATGGCAACATAGCTAGCATACTGTAAGGTGTTGCTTTTTACATTGCTAAGTAAAAACCCGATAAAGAGTAATAATAAAGTATGGATGAAATGATACTTTACCGCAGTTTCAAACACTTCTAGACGTTTAGTCTCTAACAAAAAATCTTTAAGCTTGTGAGCACCAAACGCTCCTAAAGCCACAGCAATTGCACCGCTTACAGAAGCGATAAATGCGATAATCCTTCCTAATTGATAATTTCCCATTGTAGTCTAGTTATGGTTCCTTTTTCCAAATATAGCACTTCCTACTCTAATCATTGTACTACCAGTTTCTAAAGCTATTTGATAATCCCCACTCATTCCGATAGATAGATCCTCTATTTCGATATTTGATGATGTTTTTAATTTCTTTATCTCATCAAATAACTCTTTTATTGTCAAAAACTCGCTTTTAATTTCATTGATATCGTCAGTATGAGAAGCCATTCCCATAAGTCCTTTTATTTTGATGTTTGAGTATTTTTTTTCAAAATTATTATTTAACAATTCTATGATTTCTTTTTTAGGAAACCCAAATTTATGCTCTTCTTGGGCTATGTGTACTTGTAATAGACAATTAATTATTCTATTCTTTTTAAGAGCTTGTTTATTGATTTCCTTTAATAATCTTTCACTATCTACAGCATGTATCAATGACACAAAAGAGGCAATATACTTAACCTTGTTACTTTGCAGATGTCCAATCATGTGCCATTTTATGTCCTTTGGCAGTGTTTCTTGCTTTTTGCAAAGTTCTTGTACTTTATTCTCACCAAACACCCGCTGCCCAGCTTCATAAGCTTCTACAATAGCCTCATTAGGTTTTGTCTTGGATACTGCAACCAAAGTGAATTTATAATCTTTAGTTTGTGTTAAAATATTTTCTAGATTTTGACTAATACTATTCATCTAATTTTGTTTGTTATTCAATGAGGTTCTCTCAAATAATTTATGTTCTTGCAGACTTTATCCTTACTTTGTACGCAAATATATAAAACTTCTTTTACTAATAGATAATGAAACAGGTACTAGCAATCATAATGGGTTTTTTTATTTCTCAAAGCTGTATGAGTAGAAAAGAGCTTGATTTACCCATAGGAGAAGATAAAATGGCAAAAATCATTTGTGAACTCATGACTGAGAAACGAAGTCTTAACTATAAAGGTGTACCAGGGGATTCTATTCAAATTTATTATTATTCGGTAGTGAAACCAGAAGTATTGAAAAAAAATAAAGTTAGTTTTGCTGACTTTGACACTTCTTATGTTAGACTTCAGCAAGACGAAAAATATTATTATGAATTTTGGAAGAGAGTAAAAGTAGAAGCTGATACAGCTTACTCAGAATTTAAGTGATCATCAAATTACAGCCTCTTATATCACTATTATCAATCCGTCCATTTACTTCAAAATACCCGTTTTTATACACTTTACCCAAATCTTGCGTAGCGATAAAAGCACAACTTTCGATATTAGCAAGATCAACAATATTTAAGCAACCCCTCCCTTGTAAGTGATTTGACAATGGATCATTTAAGTCCCTTATCAAAACCTTCATACTGGATGAAGGTTTAAAAATCCCATTACCTTTAGAGTAAGATTGAGAAAGTAATTCAGTCATCCCATATTCTGAATGGATTAACGAAACACCAAGTTTATTACATAGCACCTGATGAACCTCTTCTCTGATGATTTCTTTTCGTTTTCCCTTCATGCCTCCAGTCTCTATAACGGTAATTGGAATACCCGTAAAACTAAATTTTTCAGCGAAATCCAATAAACCAAAAGTGACACCTATTAAGAATACCTTTTTATTTGAAGCTTTTAGAGATAAAATGGTTTGGTGTAACTCTTCGTGATTGTACAAATAAAAGTTTGATAAATCATTACCTGACTCATTAATAAAATGCTGACACATAGAAACGAGAGAAGAACCTTTTCGTTCTAAATAAGAGGGGAGAAGAGCCAAAATCACACAATCCTTTAAGTTGACTTGGTACGACTGTTCAAATAATTGTTGGGCGTGTTTTAGGTAAAACGATTCATCATTATAATAATGCTTACTCGTGACTTCTCCAGTAGTACCACTACTACTATAGTAAGAATCAGCTGATCCATTATAGACTTTATGAGTCTTAAAAAAAGAGATAGGCATAAAAGGAATCTCCTCAATCGAATTGATTTTTTTATTATCTATTCTTAAGTAACTTAAGAAATCCCTATACACAGGAATACTTTTTGCCTGATGACGAAATAAGTCCATCGCCAAACCGTTAAAGGAAGAAGCTTGTATATTGCTTAATTTAGACTTAAATTCGCTTACGAAAGACATATAAATAGAATGCTTAGAAGTATAAGACTTATTGGATTATTAATTTTGTTAGTTACAGCCATATCTTGCAAAAAAGATCCAGGTTATGATTTAGAACCCAAAATCACTTTTGTTTCGATAAGCAAAACTATCGAATTTGATGATACACTGCAATCAAATATAGATGTAATTAGGATTGCAGTACAATTTGAAGATGGAGATGGAGACTTAGGGATGGATATTAACCAGTCTATTCAAGAAGATGACGAATTCAAAAATAACTATCATTACAAAGTATTCAAAAAAGTAAACGGAATTTTTGAACCCTTAGATACACTGTTTGGACGTTTTGAGCCACTAGCTCCCACAGTAGATTATCAAGGACCTATTGACGGAGAGCTAGTTTTTAATACCTCTCTCTCTCATGCCGATATTCCACCGATTGAAGAACCTAACACCAAATATTTTTATAATGACACTATTAAATATGTGGTTTCAGTTATAGATAGGGCTCATAATAAGAGCAACGAAGTAGAAACAGGAGAAATAATTATTTTTCAAAAATGATAAGGTTTGGGTTTTCTCAATCGGTGAAATCTTTTCTATATAATACTATATTATAGTTAATACGGTATAATCCAATTTTAGTAAAGTCTCTTGGTCGGGCTTCCGCTACTCAATTTTCCCGATTTTTCATCAAAAATAATTTTAGATAAACCATAACAAAATCCGACTACTGGAAAATCCCTAAGTCTTGCTAAAGCGTTAATCATATTTTTTTAATTTACTCAAACTAAATTGTCTTACTTGCGACATTGTTTTCAATGTATAAAAATGTATTTTTGTATCCGTGAGAGAAGTAGAAGTCAGGGTAATTATTCCCGTGTTAGACGAGGAACAATCCATAGCAAAGGTGCTAAAAGACATTGAGGGAGTGGAGGAAATAATTGTAGTCAATAATGGCTCTACGGATAATACAGTAGAGGTAGCAACTCTTGCAGGAGCAACTGTACTTGACGAGCCTAAAGGAGGCTATGGTAAAGCTTGCCTTAAAGGGATTGGCTATATCAATCAAAACTATCCTCAAACAGACATTGTTGTGTTTTTAGACGGTGATTACTCAGATTACCCACAAGACATGGAACTTTTGCTAAGCAAACTACCTAACTATGATATGGTTATTGGAAGTAGGACATTAGGAGAGCGAAAAAAAGGAAGTATGACAGTACCACAAATTTTTGGTAATTGGTTGGCAACTCGTTTGATAAAGATGTTTTACAAATTTCAGTATACTGATTTAGGACCTTTTAGGGTCATAAAGTTACCTGTTCTGAATGAATTGAAAATGATAGATGAAAACTATGGATGGACGGTAGAGATGCAAATTAAAGCCCTCAAACATAACTTTAAAGTAACAGAAGTCCCTGTTCGGTACAGACCCAGAATTGGGCAATCCAAAGTATCGGGAACGGTAAAAGGAGTCATAATGGCAGGCTATAAAATCATTTGGACAATCTTCAAATATCTAAAGTGAATATTCTTTCTATCACTATATTAATTGTATACATCGCTTCTATAAGCTTTATTTTCATGTTTAGCATTGCTCAGCTATTATTAGTAGTTAATTATGTACGAGCAAAAAGAAGAACAAATACACAGCCTAAAGCCTTACAAGATTATCCGTTAGTTACCGTTCAGTTACCCGTGTTTAATGAGCGTTATGTTATAGAGCGGCTAATCAACACAATAGCCAAACTTGACTACCCAAAAGACAAACTAGAGATTCAAGTATTGGATGACTCTACAGATGAAACCACAACAATTGCTCAAAAAAGAATAACAAAGTTACAAGCAGAAGGAATTGATATTAAGCTAGTCCGTAGACCAAATAGAAAAGGGTATAAAGCTGGAGCACTCAAATACGGTTTAGGATTAGCGAAAGGTGAGTACATCACTATTTTTGACGCTGATTTTGTGCCAGAATCAGATTTCTTAAAAAAAACAATCGCTTATTTCATAGGAAATCCTAAGTTAGGAGTGATACAGACTCGTTGGGGACACCTTAATAGAAATTATTCGTACCTAACTAAGCTACAAGCATTTGGTTTAGACGCACACTTTACGGTAGAGCAAGTAGGAAGAAATTCTCAAAATCACTTCATTAATTTTAATGGGACAGGCGGAGTTTGGCGTAAAACCTGTATCCTAGATGCGGGTAATTGGGAGGCAGATACGCTTACAGAAGATTTGGATTTGAGTTACCGTGCTCAACTCAAGGATTGGAAATTCCAATATGTAGAAGACATTGTAGCACCAGCAGAATTACCTATTACGATGCCTGCATTGCGTTCTCAGCAGTTCAGGTGGATGAAGGGAGGGGCAGAATGTACAGTGAAAAACCTCAAAAGAGTGTATAAAAGCAATAAATCATTAGCTACTAAATACTTTGCTACAATGCACTTACTCAATAGTACAGTGTTGTTGGCGGTATTAGTTTCTGCAATTTTGAGTGTGCCAGCTTTATTTATCAAGCAAACACTTCATGCCAAATGGTTGTTTCCGTTAATGGGAGTTTTTATGTCGAGTTTGTTGATTCTGATGATAAATTATTATCACGCCTATTTTTTAGAACATAAGAAAAACTTATCCAATCACATTCGATTTCCTTTTGTCTTTTTTGTTTTTTTATCTTTAAGTATGGGCTTGTCTCTTCATAATTCTATTGCGGTAGTAGAGGGCTTGGTAGGGAAGAAGTCACCATTTATTCGCACACCTAAGTTCAATCTACAAGGTGCACAGGACTCTTCATGGGAAAAAAATGTATACCGAATCAAAAAAATATCTGGATTTGTTTATTTTGAATTATTATTAGTTATTTATTTTGCCTATGGCATTTTTCAAGCTTATGTTTTAAGCGATTATTCCTTTGTTTATTACCATGTCTTATTATTATTTGGCTTTGGTTCGATATCTATTTATTCTATCAAACACTCTATGGTTCAAGATTGACCTTTTTTAATATTGAGCTCGTTAAAGTATAAACAAATAACTCTGTTTCTAAGCCGTTTTTGGGTAATTAAAATAATATCGCAGTTTGAACGACCGCAGAATAGTCTATGTTGTTAAGTGATGATTATTGTATTAGAAGAGTTTATGAGTAAGTGAAAGAAGAATTATTGATGAATTGAAAGTGATAAAAGAGCAAGATTTTTTTTTGCGGCAAGCAATTAAATTTTATTCAATTCATCAGCCAAATACTTCCCCATACTAAAACAGGCTTGTAGTAAATAACCACCCGTAGGAGCATCCCAGTTAAGCATTTCTCCCATTACATAATGTTGAGGAGAGGCTTTAAGCTCAAGATTTTTGTTGACAGAATGAAGTGAAATTCCACCCACTGTTGAAATAGCTTCATTGATAGGAGTTGTACCAATGATTTCCAAAGGAAGATTTTTAATGCCTTGACTAAGTGTCAAGCTATCGTTATAAATTGTTTTATCGCTATAAGTTTTTAATAAGTCAATCTGCACATTTGAAAGTTTGATTTCTTGTTTAAAAAATGTTTTCCAATTACTTTTTTTTGATTTAGAAAGGATGATTTTTTCTAATTTTTCTATACTAAATTGAGGCTTAAGATCAATATAGATTTTTGAATACCCTATTGCCTGTAAATCTTTTCGTATTGTAGGACTTAAAGCATAAATTGCCCCTCCCTCTATACCGTACCTTGTAATCATCAACTCACCTTTCTTGTATTGATTACCAGATTTTACGGCAATATTTTTAATAGGCTGTCCATCATTTGGACTTAAAAACTTATCTCCCCAATTAATTAAATAACCACAATTGGAAGGAAAAAAAGAGGTAGTTTTAATTCCTTTGTCATCAAATAATGAGAGCCAAGAACCATCAGATCCAGTTTTTGACCAACTAGCCCCGCCTAAAGCGAAAATAGTATAGTCAGCAGAAATCATAATATCACCCCTGTCACAAGTAAAAGAAAGTTGATTTTTTGTCCATCCAGTCCATTGATGTTGAGTATGAATGGTTACATTTTTTTTATTCAATATTTCTGTAAATTTTGCCAGTACTTCGGCGGGCTTTATTGTTTTATCAGGGAAAACTCGCTTACTAGATCCCACAAAAGTATCTATCCCAATAGATTTGAGCCATTTCACTAAGTCTTGATTAGTGAAATGTTTGATATAAGGAGCGATGAATTCTTCAGGCATATAGCGAGAAATGAAATCTTTCATCCCTTCACTATGTGTCAAGTTAAACCCACCTTTTCCCGCTACAAGGAGCTTTCTTCCAATTGTTTTACCTTTTTCATAAAGGTGAACATCATACTTGCTTTCATTCAAATGACAAGCCAAGATAATTCCAGCCGCACCAGCTCCAATTATAACTATCGTTTGTTTCACCCAGTTATTTCTTTGTTAAGCTTAGCAATGATTTTAGCACCTCTACCTTTAAACCCAGTTGATGCATAAGGCATTTGATCCTCTATAATCAGCTTAAGCTCAGGTTTTAGTTCAGGGTTATCCCTACTGATATTATATATTGTACTCATCGCACAAGATTTTATTGCCACAGGCACAGCTTGCCTAGTTAAAAAATCAAAAGCATATTCAACTGCCTCTCCTTGCAGTGGAGTAGGGATGTTTATCTCTTGCAAAACCCTAAAAGTATTGCGATAAATAGCATTGTGATGTTGAGCACCAAGATTATTGATTAACCGCTTAAGATAAGGCTTAATCATTGAAGGTTGTTCTACCCCAATATCTCCAACCACCCAAGCACTTCGTTGCTTTAGGGTATCGCTTCCGTTAATAAATAGATCAAACAAAACCTTAAACTTATCATCACTTAGACCAATGTAAGAAATGATTTGGCTAGTATTAGCTCTGCTATGTTCTTTTTCTAAGGCTCTTTTCAAATCCATTGTTAAACATATAAGTTGATATTGATATATTTCATTCCAGCACTTATGGCCGCCTCAAAACCCAGTTGAGCATCTTCCAAAACAATACATTCATTAGGACTTAAGTTCATTTCTTCGGCACACTTCAAGAACGTATCGGGGTGAGGTTTGTGCAAATCTACTTCGTCAGCACTTACTATAGAATCTAAGTTTTTGATATGCCCAATTGCTTGAAGAGTAGCTATTACACTCTCTCTATCTCCCCCAGAACCCACAGCTATTTTTCTTTTTCCTAGATTAGCTAGTAATAATTGTTCACTAGCAGGAATTGCTTTTACGGTAGGGATTAAAGACTGAAAAATCCTTTCCTTTTTCTCACCTAGCTTTAGCCCATTTACGGAGTGTTTGTACTCTTTTACAAACATTTCAAAAACTTTTAGTGTAGGTATTCCCGCTTTAGCGATAAAATACTCATACGGAAACTCAATACCATAAGGCTCACAAACGAGCTGACAAGCCTTATAATGCAAAGACATTGTGTCGGCAAGTGTTCCGTCGAGGTCAAAAATTATTCCTTTTATGTGTTCGGGTATTTGTATCATTATCATGTAGATTCTACGTGGCTAATTTAGCTAATATTTCCTAAAAGGCAATAAAAAATATTTGGGGCTTCCCTTTCATTTCACTCTCTGGGCTATTTCGCCCAGACGGTCGGGCTTTCTGTTCCCAATCTTCCCGATGAAAAAAATCAGGAAGGATTTCCACGTCAATCCCTAAGCCAATTATGTGATAATGTAGCTTTATGATTGTAATTAACTATCTTTGGTAAGATGTTTGATAAGTCAGTAATTCTAAATTATAAAATCAATGAAAAATACACTACTAGTACTTCACTTATTGTTAATAGCTAACCTATCCTTATCTCAAAAAATAATTCAGAGTAAGATAGGAATTAATTATACCCAATTGCCATCAGTATTATTACTGCCCAAGTATTATCAATCAACAGTTGTTTTGGAATATGAAGAAGATATTTTAGCACATCAAAAAATGATACAAGAAGAATATGATGAAGAGCTAAAACAATATAAAGAGATAGAATTTCAATCTAAAACACGTCATAAAGCTAGAATGGATCAGTATTATGATAACTTATATTCAGGTAAGAAGAAAACATTAGCAGGCTATTTATTAGAAACTCAGGTACTAAAAACAGGTACTATACCAGACAAACCAGCCCCATACGTAGCTGCCCCAAAGCCTAAGAAGAGACAAGTGCATTATCAAAAAATATTTAATACCGAAACCTTAGCCACCTCTTATCTATACCTTGAGGGGTTTGAGGGTAAGCCAGAAAAGGCAGTAAAAATTTCGGCTCATTTATATGGGTTTCAATCTACCAAAATAGAACTCAAAAGTAGGAGTGTAACTAAGCCTTCACCAGCCGTATATTATTGGCACAGGATGTCTTATAAGCACCCTGTTAGAATCAGGGTAGTAGATAATAGTGGGAAGATTTTCCTAAATGAGTTATTAGAAGGCACAAGTGAGTTTGTGAAATATGAAACAAAGCATACAAAAACGAAAATTCCTTCTTTTGATACGGTTACTATAAAACGAATGTTAGAATCAAAAATAGTAGATAAAAACATGAAGCTAGTTTATGAGCGGTTGAATGAGCTTTATGGGTTCTGCCCCAAAGTTCGCTATGAAAACTTGTATAAAGTGAAAGCTAAGAAATTCAATTATGACGACTGTCAATCGGGTTTTTCTATTGCTAGAGAGGGGTATTTGAATTTAAATACAGATTTTAAATCATCCAAAAATAAATTGCTAGAAGCGATAAAAATATGGAATAGAGTTTTGAAAGAGTCAGAATTAGAAAATAAAAAAGCAAGAGTAAATAAACACGTGACTGCAACTATGAAACTTAATATTGCACAAGCTTATGGATGGATGAATGAATATGAGAAGGCAGAATTAACCTTACTTGAAATCATTGATTATGACAAGTTTAAATTTAGGTATAGGGATGCAGCTCAAACTCGTATGAAGTTTTACAGAAAACAAAAAGCAAGGTGGAATGCTAATCACAAGTAAAATCACCATACTAATACTCGTAGGATTATTAATATCTTGTAGTACAAATAAGATGAAGGTAAAAAAAGAAATAAAGAACTATCAATAAAAGGGGAGTGGTTAGTCTTATCTATATCTCGCTTAGAAAGTATCAAAGAAAAAAACATCTTCTTAATTTTGATAAAAATAAAGTTTTTGGGTCTGATGGATGTAATAGAATTGCTGGTACCATAGAACAAATAGATGAAAGAAACCTAGTCTTTGGTGCAATGATGGGAACTAAAATGGCTTGCCCAGATATGGGTATCTAATGAGTTTACCACAGCCTTATGTGATGCAGGAGACAATGAGTATGTAACCCCTAAAGGAATAGAAGGTGGTGCAACTGATTATCAAGAAGCATAATAGTAAAAAAATAATTTTATTAAATCCTAGTTTGAATATTTTCAAACTAGGATTTTTTTATTTTAATACTTCAGTAAGCTTAGCTTCTAGTGCTGTCCCTCTTAAGTTTTTAGCAATGATTTTACCTGTTGGATCAATCAGTACAGTATGAGGAATTCCAGAAATTTGATATTGAGACACAACTGGAGAAGACCATTTCTTAAGGTCAGAAACATGAGTCCAAGGTAATTTTAAGCGATGTATAGCAGCTTTCCACCTGCCTTTGTCACTATCTAACGATACTCCAAATACTTCAAAACCTTTGCTTTTATATTTAGCGTAAGCATTTCTTACATTCGGCATTTCCTGTATACAAGGTCCACACCACGAAGCCCAAAAGTCAATCAAAACATACTTACCCTTTAAGCTACTAAGAGCAACTGTGTTTCCCTCTGGATTTTGTAATTTGATTTCAGGAGCTTGTGAACCAATTCCTACAAAACTATTGATAGTCTTTAGCCATTTACTTGCGTACAAATGTTCTTTCTCCGAAAACTTATTTGCTACTGACTTTATAAAATCATAATTATCATCTCTTGATAAAGATGAAACATAAATAAAAGAAGTATAACTAGGTGCGTTATCCAGTACAAATTCCTTTACTTCTGCTGTTTTTCCTGATTGTAGCAAATTTGTGATTTGTTGTACAAATCTACTTTCTTTAGAATTAGGAAATTCAACTCCTTTATGACTGATGTTGATTTCAATTTCTTTCACATCATTGATAAAGTCTATTTTCATATCATCAACCCGAAGAGAATATAGCCACAACTCATCATCATTAAGTCCAATTTCAAAACTCCCATCTTCATTTATCTTACTAGTGTTTAGTAGGACACTCTCTCTTCCACGAGCTTTATATAGCTCAACTTTACTGGGTAAGATTGTATCAGGGGTATTGATTGTTCCTTTTATAAGGTGTACAACAGCAGTAGGAGAGATGCTTGGTGTTTTTTTCGTTGTTATGTTCTCTGTTTTTTCGCTAGTTTTTCCTTCCGTTTGTTTATCACAAGACCATAGTAATAGTGCAACACTAATATATAATATTCTTTTCATTTGATTAAGCTTCTAATATTTCTCTTAAGATTTGATTGATTTTTTTTGGATCAGCTTTTCCAGCAGTTGCCTTCATCGCTTGCCCCATAAACAGCCCAAGTAAGTTTTTGTTTCCAGCTTTGTAGGCTTCTACTTTATCAGGAAATTGAGCCAACACTTCTTCCACAACAGATTTTATATCATCTTCGTTCGTGTCTTGCACAAGGTTAAGTTTTTCGGCAAGCTTACTTACAGATGTTTTTGGCTGATTAACTAACTCAGGGAATAAATTCATTGTAGCCGAAGAGACACTAATCTTTCCATCATCTATAAAACGAATTAATTCCGCCATCTTTGCAGGACTTAACGGGAAGTTAGCCACAGATAAGGTCAGCTCATTCATATATGATTTCATAGCACCCATCACCCAGTTAGACGCAGATTTGTAGTTAGACGTCTCTTGACAAAGCGCATCAAAGTACAGGGCAATATCTTTTTGGTCGGTCAATACATAAGCATCATATTCAGGTAGCTTATACTCTGTCACAAAACGTTTGAATAACTCATGGGGCAGGGCAGGCATCTCCAATTTTATCTTTTCAATCCAATCTTTGGTAACCGTTACAGGCTGTAAATCAGGTTCAGCAAAAAACCGATAATCATTCAGCTCTTCCTTTTTACGCATTGCTTTTGTCGTTCCTGCAGAAGCATCAAACAAACGAGTTTCCGAAATAATAACCTCATTATTTTCGTTCATTTCTATTTGTCTATCAATCTCATGCTCAATTGCTCGTGCCACATTTCGGATAGAATTCATGTTTTTGACCTCTACTTTAGTACCAAAAGTGTCACTACCTTTTTTCATTACAGAAATATTAGCATCACAACGCATCGACCCCTCTTCCATATTCCCATCACAGATTTCTAGATAACGCACAAGCTTCCGCACTTCGGTCACAAAAGCATACGCCTCTTCCGAATTACGAATATCTGGCTCTGTCACAATCTCAAGTAGGGCAGTACCAGCACGGTTAAGGTCTACTAAAGACTCACTTTCCCCATCAAGGTGCATCGACTTCCCAGAATCCTCTTCCATATGGATTCTCGTTAATTTAATTTCTTTTTTTACACCACTTTTTGTTTTAATATGAACGCTTCCATTCTCACAAATAGGAGTTGCATCCTGCGTAATCTGATAACCCTTAGGCAAATCAGGATAAAAATAATTTTTCCTATCATAATAATTGAACTCCGTAATATCGCAACCCAAAGCCAGACCCAGCTTAATTGAAAAATCATATACCTTTTTATTAGGCTTAGGCAAAGTACCAGGATGAGCCAAAGTAATAGGGCTAATATTGGTATTAGGTAAGCTACCATACTCTACAATGTCAGACGAATACGCCTTTGTATTGGTCGATAGTTGCACATGGATTTCTAAACCGATTACTTCTTGATATTTATCCCTCATTATTATTTAATCCTAATATTTTCTTTCTTTTGGAGCTTTCCAAAATCATTTCGTACCTCATGATTTTGACCGGGCTTTCGCTACTCATCCCATTTCGCTTCGTTATACTACGCTTATGTGATTCAAACAAACCACGACAAAGTCCGTCTACTGACGGATCCCTAAGCCATGTCACTTATTAGCTGTTTTACTATTATTAAGCCATTTAGTAATTTATGCCTTTCAATACATATATGTTACAAGAGCGTAAAGATAGTTATTTTGATAAAAATTACACTAAAAAAACAAACCTTGTCACACAAAAAAGGTGATTCAATTAAGAATCACCTTTTAATACAAAATAATGTTTTATTAAAGCGTACTCGGACAAACGTATGCACTCACAGGAATATTTGTTTCTTTTATAGCCTTAAAACCACCTTCTACATTAATCACTTTATCAAACCCTCTTGATTTGAGTATACTGGCCGCCATCATCGAGCGATACCCTCCAGCACAATGTACAAAGAATTTCTCTTTTGGGAACTCGCTCAAATGCTCATTTATTGTACAAAGAGGCGTGTGATTAATGTCTAGTACGTGTTCTGATAGAAATTCACCTTCTTTACGCACATCAAAAGAAATGTTTTTATCATACTGTTTTGTGAATTCTTCTGCACTTACACAGTCAATAGACTCAGTATCTTTTTTCTCAGCTTTCCAAGCCTTAATTCCACCATCTAGATAACCCAAAGTGTTGTCAAATCCAATTCTAGCTAGCCTAGTTACTGCTTCCTCTTCTCTTCCTTTATCAGTAATAAGTATGATTTCTTGATTTACATCCACAATTAATTGCCCAACCCAAGGAGCAAAACCACCATCTAGCCCGATAAAAATACTATTCGGAACATGAGCCTTTGCAAAATCACTAGCACTACGTACATCAAGCATAAGAGCACCAGTCTCGTTTGCAATAGTTTCAAATACTGCAGGTGATAGGGCAGTTGTCCCTTTTCCTAATATGTTTTTAATATCATCATATCCTTCTTTGTTAAGCCTTACATTTTCAGGGAAGTAGCCAGGAGGTGTTGCTAATCCATCAGTTACCTCTTTTATGAATTCTTCTTTAGTCATGTCTGCTCTAAGGGCATAATTTGTTTTTTTCTGATTCCCGAGTGTGTCTACTGTCTCTTTCATCATGTTTTTTCCACAAGCAGAGCCAGCACCATGAGCAGGATATACCGTTAAGTCATCAGCTAAAGGCATTATTTTATTTCTTAAGCTATCATAAAGCATTCCTGCCAAGTCGTCTAAAGTAATATTACTTTTTTGAGCCAAGTCTGGGCGGCCTACATCACCTAAGAAAAGCGTGTCACCAGAGAATAAAGCAATATCTTTTCCTGACTTATCTTTTAGTAATAAGCTGATACTTTCTAAAGTATGCCCAGGAGTATGTAGTACCTTTATTATCAAATCTCCTAGCTTAAACTCTTCATTATCCTCAGCAATATGAGAGTTAAATTTAGTGGTGGCGGTAGGTCCAAAAATTATTTTAGCATCCGTTTGCTCTGCCAAAGTTACGTGACCACTTACAAAGTCGGCATGAAAATGAGTTTCAAAAATATATTTAATATTAGCACTGTCTTTTTCTGCTCTTTTGACATAAGGGCTTACTTCTCTTAGCGGGTCTATGATGGCTACCTCACCATTAGACTCTATATAATAAGCTCCTTGAGCTAGGCAACCAGTATATATTTGTTCAATTTTCATAATTCTTAACTTTATATGTGATGATATTCAAAGATGATTAAATAATTAGATTTATCTCGTGATGATTGTCACAAGGTGTAGGTTTATACTTCTTTCTCTTTAAAAGCATTACTTTGAGTAGCAATACTAAAGTTTATCTTTTTAGAAGCCTCAGGCTTTTGGTCGTAATAATCAATCGCTTGTTGTACTTCTGTAAAGAAACAATCTTGACCAACTTCATCCACGAAATCACTTTTGCTAAGGAAGTCTCTCACAGGACCAATTAACCCCATGAAATATAGTTGAATTCCTTTTTTGTTAAGAGTAGACACCAGTTTTTTTAATTCTTCCAAAGCACTGGTGTCCATAAAGCTTACACTCTCTGCATTTAATATAATGAGTTTAAGTTTGTCTCCTTTTTCTTCGGATAATTTTTCTAATGACTCTACAAAATGGATAGCATTAGCAAAGTATAATTGCGAATCATAACGTATAATTAATATGTCTTCACGAGTACTTGCTTCTACAAATCTATTAATGTTTCGGTAATCTCCCGATGAATCAATTTTCCCCAATACAGCTACATGCGGGCGAGTAGTACGGTATATCAATAAACCTAACGATAAGAATACCCCTGCTAATATCCCTTCTTTGATACCAAAGACTAATGTGATAACAAAAGTGGCGACAAGCATCCAAAAATCTTGTTTTTGTATTTTCCATAAGTACTTAACAAAATTAAAATCGATAAGCCCAAAAACAGCTACCATAATAATAGAAGCTAAAATTGCTTTAGGGAGATAGAAGAATATGGATGTTAAAAATAATAAAGTCATAGCAATTAATGCCGCAGCTACAAATGCTGATAAGTTGGTATTGGCACCAGATTGGTGATTAACGGCCGAACGGCTGAAGCCCCCTGTTGTAGGGTAACTCATAAATAAAGACCCTATTATATTTCCTAATCCTAGAGCTATTAGTTCTTGGCTGGGTTTTATTTTATATTCTCCTTGATGCATTACTTCTATAGATTTAGCTACAGATATGGATTCCATAAAGGCTATAAAAGCAAGTGTTAGTGCGGCAGGAAGTAATTTTTTTAAAATTTCGAAACTAAAACTAGGTACTTGAAAATGAGGTAATCCACTAGGGATTAGTCCGATGATTTGTACTGATTGTTTGTCTAGGCGTAAGAAATAGGTGATTAATATACCAAGGACAACAATAACTAAAGCACTAGGTATGCCTTTGTGTATCTTTTTTAATGTTTTGATAAGAATAACTCCCCCTAATCCTATCGCTAGGGCATATATGTTGATTTTCTCTATTTGATTAAATGATTGCTGAATGATACTAAAAACACTACTATTACGAAGAATGTCAATCCCTAGTAAATACTTGACTTGATTAAGTCCAATAATAATTGCTGCTGCAGAGGTAAAGCCACTGATAACAGGTTTGGATAAGAAATTAACCAAAAATCCCATCCGTACTAAGCCTAATATGAGTTGGATTACACCCATCATAAAAGCTAGTAATAATGACAAGGCAATATAATGTTCGCTTCCCGCTTCCGCTAAAGTTGAGACACTTACTGCTACTAGCAGAGAGTCCATCGCCACAGGGCCTACGGCAAGTTGCCGAGAAGTACCAAAAATCGCATAAACAAGCTGTGGCATTATAGCAGCATACAAGCCATAAACAGGAGGTAATCCTGCAATCATAGCATAAGCCATCCCTTGAGGGATTAGTATAATACCAACAGTGATACCAGCAAATAAATCACCTTTAAAGTACTCTATTTTGTATTTTGGTAACCAATCAAGTATAGGGATTTTCATCATAAACATAAAAATAATGATAAAAATTAGAATAACTAGTAACTTTTGTCACAGAGTTAGTTTCCTCTTAAAATAAAAAAAACCTAAAATTAATTTGAGTTTGCGTTAGAGATGGCAGCGGCATCCTTTTTTGTTTTTTTTGTGTCATATTGAGCTTGTCGAAATGTTAAACACAAAAAAAACAAAAAAGATATAGCGTACAGCTCGACCGCATGAGCCGTCCTTTTGGCGAATGAGGTAACGCCCCCCAAATTAAATTACTTATTTAAAAGGATTAAATCCACCACCATTATCACTGTCGTCAATCCCTGAGTTATTATCCTCGTTAGTTTTTTGATTAGATAAGTCTACATTGAAACGTTTTGCTACGCTTTCTTTCGAGTAAGATGCCATGTCCCATTCTTTCAAAATCTTACCGTTTTTCATTTCTAATATCCTAGGGAAAGATTTCCCACCCATCAAAATATCAAATTCCTGTTTACTATTTAGTAAAAGATGAGGTTGCTCACCGCCTGCTTGAGTGAAGAAATAAAACTTGTCAAACTCTTGACCATAGCAAAGTAGGTACATGTCTGGTAAGTCTTCTTTCATTGCGTACAGGTCCTTGTAAGATGCCTGACAATGACTACAAGTAAGGCTATATAAACAGATTAATTTATGTCCTCTGTTTAGGTTCACTCTCTTTTTCCCTTCAAATTTTGTGTACTGATCAAGTAAATCATACATCTTAGATTTCTTTTCGATCCGAGTTATTTTCTCTTGATTAAGTTTTACTTTGGATAAACTGTCTTGTGTGATTTTTCTTTTAGCTATTTCAATTGAGTCTATTGTAGTTTTTGGTTTAATTGAGCTGTCCTTTTGATTGATAACAACGTTAGAATCCTTTTTTATAATCAGTGATGTATCAACTATTGATGTTGTAGAATCAGTGTGATTAGGAATGGTAATAATAGGTGTTAATGGTGTTTCTATATTTCTTAATGATGAATATTGCTTGATGGGGGTAATCATTGTCACAAAAAGTGTAACAATCCCTAATAATATTGGTGCTAGCGAAGTGTTAAATTCTTCTAAATCAAAATGATTAAAATAGACATAAGCAACTAGCATCATTGCTATAATGTTTTTGATGATAGACTCTAAATTATTGAATGGAATTACATCACCAAAACAGCCACAGTTACTGCCTACAAACCCATGCTTGAACCCCATATAAAATAGGTGGGAAGTAAAGATGGTTAACATTAACATGATAGCTGGCAGCACTACTTTTTTTAACAAACGATTCTGCAAAATGGCAACGCCTAATATTAATTCTCCAGCAATTAAGACTCTAGAAAACACTTGTGAGAAAAACATTCCCGTTATGTGTTCGTAATAAACCTTTCCTAAAAAGAATTCTGATACCATTTGGTCAAAAAATGGTAAAGAAAGAAGTTTTGCCATTGCTGACAAAATAAACATACAAGCAATGAGTATACGTGCTATTTTAGTCATATTCTTTTGAATTGTTGGCTTATACCATATTGACTATAATCTACGTCAATTATCTTGTTTGTTTTTCACATTCTCTTTGTTAAAATAATCTACCGTAACTAGTTATGCTAAATTATTTTGCCTTAATAATGCAAAAAACAATTCAATCTAATCTAGACGCATATTACGATCAAAATGGTATTAATGAAAAGTTACTTTTTTTCGTATTCTACTTCTTCTACATTGTCACCAAAGGTTTTTTTAATGATTTCTGCTTCGTGTTCTTGCTTGATTTTATCGCTTCCTTCATCTTTTCCAGACCCATCATCTACTACTTTTATGTGACGTACATCCATTTCTTCTGCTATAACTCCTACTACTCTAAATTCTGTTCTTCTGTTCATTTGGTGTCCTAGTTCAAACAGAATGCTGTCAGTTTTTTCATAGGTATTAATTAGTATTTCTTTTAGTACTGTACCAGTTTTAAACATTGCTGTATCACGTTTAAGTGTACGAGGAACTCTTTCTCCATAACCTTTGGCAGCAATTCTTTTTGAACTCACTCCATGACTTATTATCCATTCAACTGCTGATTCTGCTCGTTTTTGAGATAAAATATCATTGTACTTTACAGAACCCCTAGCGTCAGTATGTGAGCCTAACTCTACCAAGATTGTAGGGTTGTCTTTCATTACTTTTACCATGGCGGTTAAAATTACTTCTGACTCAGGTAAAATATCCCATTTATTGTATTTGTATAGGATCGGATTAAATTCTATTTCTAATTGATTTAAAATCGGAGTGAGGGAAACTTGACAAGTTTCAGTAATAGGTATTGAGCAGTCTTCTACGTCATCTTCTGAAACTTTCGTTGGTGCTGTGCAATTTGTTTCATTGGCAAGATACCCTTTAGGTCGTACTTTAAAAGTATATTTAGTATCAGAATCAGTTGGAAAAATCACATAACCACTATCATTACTATTTGTTGTTAGTAATTTAGTGTTTCCTGAAAATACATCTACTTTAACACCTTTTAATGGGATTTTTTTACCTGTTGGGACATGGGTGATATGATCTAATTCATCTCCTAATACAAGTAATTGCATTTCATACCTGATTTTACAATCATAAAAGAAAGCATAAATATCATCATCTCCTTTACCACCTAATCGGTTAGAAGCAAAATAACCTTTTTTCCCATCTACAAAGCAAATGCTAATATCATCATGAGTGGAGTTGATTGGTCTCCCTAGGTTTTCTACTGTCTTTTTTCCTTTCAGTTTTTTTATTTTAAATAAATCCATCTCACCAAAACCAACGTGACCATCAGATGAGAAATAAAACTTCTCATCAGGGCTTATATAAGGGAACTGCTCATCACCTAAAGTATTGATTAAGCCCCCCATGTTTTCTGGCTCAGACCATTCTCCGTTAAATAATACACTGTACCAAATATCATCTCCACCTTCTCCACCCTCTCTATTGGATGCAAAGTATAAAGTATCTCCTTTAAGAAAAGGATTTGAATCCCAAGAGTATGATTCTGAAATGTCTAAACGTTCTGCTTTTGTCCATTCACCTTCTTCAAAATAAGAAATAAATAAATCTACTTCTTTTGTAATGTCATTTGATTTCCCATTTCCGCTACGAGAGAAAATCATTGTTCTACCATCTTTTGAGAAAGTTGTAGTAGCTTCATGTGTGGCTTCTTGGTTAATGATGTCATTGATTTTGTAAACCTGCCCGCTAAAGCGAGATCCACCATCAAATTTATATCGATAAATATCTGTAAACCTCGTCCCCTGACCACTAAAAGTAGGTCCTTCTCCTCTTGATGAAGTGAAATACAATTCTTCAAATAACATCATTGGAGAGTATTCTATTCCGTCTGTGTTAATTTCTTCAAGATTTTCAATTTTATATTTCCCTCTTTTCCTCCAGATTTTGCTTAAAGCCTTGATGTTTTTGATTTCTTGTTTGGCAAGCTCTATATATTCGTCATTATCTCCCGATTTTACATATTTTTGAAACTGTATAGCAGCACTTTTATATTTCCCATTTGCTTTCATTGCATAAGCATAATAAAAATCTATATGCTCGTCTTGGTATTCCTCTTCCTTGGCTATTCGATAATATTTTTCAGCCTCGTATATTCTATTAGATTGGCGATAAGATTCAGCAATATAAAATGCTGACTCTCCTTTATTTGCCTGTCCATCACTGGTAGACTGCTTGAGGTGTTCGATGGCATCATTATATTCTCCATGTTCAAATTCTGCCTTACCTTGTATGAAGTGCTTGGTGGTACTGTTCATACATGAAGACAAGAAGTAAGTACTCACTAGTATTAATAATAACTTTAATTTCATAGGATGTTTTTTTATAGCCGAAAGGTAGTTTTTTTATGTCTAATAGCCAAAAAAATAAAGTTTAAACTCGATAAATAATCTTGAAAGAAGGTAAGGTGTTAAGTTTGAGCGTGTTTTTCTTAAGGTTAAGCTGTCATGTTGTGAGAATTTACTTTATATTGTAGACGTTTTACGTGGTCTAAAATGTAACGATTATGAAAAAATGTAACGATTATGAAAAAAATATTTTTATTTACGGTAGTATTGCATTTATTATGAATAAATGCAAGTTTTGGTTTTATACAAAAAGTTGAACCTCAAAGACAGTTAGACAGTGTTACTATTGGTGATGTTACGGCTGTTTTTCATTACCATTCTACGGGGTTACACACAAAAGAAGTACGATATGATAGGTTTCATAACGCTTTTTATAAAAGACTTTTTAATTATGACTCGCTAGGAGTGTTGGTAGAACAACTAAGTTATGCTTGGGATGATAGTACTGCACAGTGGGTGAATGCTTTTAAGAAAGATTATACCGATACAATTAATTGTCCAGGAGTCTTTTGTGAAGAAGGTCCTGATGCCGTGTTCTATACGTGGAATAAGGATCGCTCTTCATGGGTTCTTTTTCCTGCTCTATGTCCTGACAGTTTAAGACCATTGAGACCAAGTAATCGAGATGAAGTTTTGAGCGCAAGAACTCCTTGTGATCGTTATGGCGTAGGTACTGTGGGATATGATGATTTTTTGATGACGACTGCAGAACATATAAGGATGAGTGGATTTATGACTCATTACACACAAACACAGACATAGTGTATCCACACACTTATATTATGTACGGCTCTTGTTGCTCATTACCAGTCATTCAATCCGTTACGGTTGTGTGTAATGTACTTGTAGACTGGAGTGCGGTAGTGCCTCCCATGTACACAAGGTTTTATTACTCTTCCCGTGTTTAGCTTTAGAAAAGAATGTCTCGGGTTTAAATGTTTCGATATACCCGAACCCTAGTAGGGGTGAGGTTAATATAGATTTGAGTAAATTAAATAATGTTTCTATAAAAGTTTTTAACGTGACGGGAAAGTTGCTTCTTTCTGAAAGTGGGATTAATGTTGATGTTTATCAACTTAATATTGGGAGTGAATTAACAGGTGTTTACTTTGTGGAGATAAGTACAGTTGATCGTTCGCAACGATATAAAATCCTAAAAGAATAAATGTAAGTTTTATACCAAGCTTATTTATTCATTATGTCCTCAATTTCTTCCACTTCTACAGGGATGTGGTTCGTTAAATCTTTTTGTCCTGATTTAGTAATCAAAATATTGTTTTCTATTCTGATACCGATACCTTCTTCTGGTATATATATCCCTGGTTCGCAGGTGAAAACCATTCCCTCTGCAAAAGGAATTGATCGGTCATCTACATCATGCACATCTAAGCCCAAAGAATGAGAATTTCCGTGCATAAAATATTTTCTGTAAGCAGGTTTTTCATCAATTTGGTCTTTGATTTCTTGAGTACTTATTAAATTTAAGTCTACCAATTCTTTAGTCATTAGTTCACCTACAGCCTTGTTGTAATCGGGAAAGGTGTTGCCTACGCTAAGTAATTGTATAGAAGCCTTCATTACCCTAAGTACAGCATTGTAAACGTCTTTTTGTCGCTTGGTATAACATCCGTTTACAGGAATAGTTCTAGTTAAATCGGCATTATAATTACCATACTCAGCACCAAAATCCATCAAAACTAAATCGCCATTTTTTAGTTTTTGGTCATTATCGATATAGTGTAAAATACAAGCGTTTTTTCCACCAGCTATAATAGGAGAATAGGCATGGTCACGAGAGCCATTTTTAATGAATGTGTGGATGATTTCCGCCTCTATTTCATACTCCCAAATATCGGGTTTTATTGTTGTGAGCACTTTGTCAAAAGCTGTTTTTGTAATGTCTATTGCTGTTTGGATTTGATGGATCTCTTCGGTCTCCTTTTTGTAGCGTAATTGATGCATGATGAGAGCAGATTTCTCTATTTTTTGCCAAGGGTGTTTTTGTATGAAATCTAATAAAAAACGATCATCTCTTGTTTGCACTTCTGTAGCGTTACGAGCATGTTCATTAGAATTAATAAAAACTGTTTTAGTGTTTTTCGTAAGTTCGCTTATGAATGCAGAAAAATCGCCTAACCACCGTACTTCCGTGATGCCAGAGAGGTCTTTAGCTTCTTGTTGTGTGAGTTTTTCCCCTTCCCATATCTTAATGAGGTCACTTGTTTCTTTTATAAAGAGGTATGAATTACTGTGATTTTTGACACCTTTACATAAGATTAAAATAGATTCTTCTTGGTCTATTCCTGATAGATAAAACAAATCATTATTTTGCTTAAAGCCCATTATACCATCAGCATTAGTAGGCATAAGGTCGTTAGAGTTAAATATTGCAATAGAATTATTACTAATTTTGTTTAAAAAATTCATTCTATTTTTTTGATAAAATTGCTTTGATAATGATTTATACCTCATTTTTGTTATTTTTTTTCATAACTTCGACCCCTATGAAAAAAGCATTGTACATACTTCTCTTTTTTGTGAGCTCAATAAGCATGGCTCAACAAAAATTTTGGGTAGAATTTAACACTACTAATTTGACTGCTTGTAAAGATAGTCTTTCTACCCTTCCTATAAAAATTCATAATACTTCAAATTGGCTTTCGGCGATTTCTGTCACAGCCTCTAATGAAGTTCTTGAAATAATAAAGTCAAAAAGTTTTGTGAAGGATGTCTTTAAGGTACGTAGTTTTAAAACAGCTTCGTATTTGTCAGCTAGTGATAATATAGATTCTTACTGGGATTATATCGCACCGATGAAACCTGAGATATTTGATTCTTTAGGATTAGATGGAAAAGGTGTAATTGTAGGAATTATAGATGCAGGGTTTACAAACGCCAATCATAAAGATAACTTAAGACATATCTTTAAGGATGATAGATTGTTGGCTTATAAAGACTTTATAGACAAAGAAAGAATGGAACTTTATAAAGAGGAAACTAGCGGAGATTTCCACGGAGAAAAAGTATTTGAGTTTTTGGCAGGTTATGACCCAAATAAAAATCAACGCATAGGAATGGCTAGTGGAGCTTCTTTTTATCTTGCTCGTACAGAAAATGGTGACCTAGAGCACCTTGTAGAAGAAGATGATTGGGTAAAAGCAATAGAGTGGATGTATTTGAATGATGTTAAACTAGTCAATACGTCCTTGGGCTACTCAGAGTTTGATGATGAAAAGGAAAACCACGAGTGGAGTGATATGAATGGTCGCACAACGATGATTACTAGAGCGGCACAAAAAGCAGTAAGCGAGTATGGGATGTTTATTACCGTTTCGGCGGGAAATAGCGGAAACAGCAAATGGAGATACATCACAGCACCATCAGATGCTAGGGGAGTATTAACAGTTGGTGCTACAAGAAAAGATGCTATTTCTAGAATTGGGTACAGTAGTATTGGTTTTGAGTTTGTGAATTATACCAAGCCAGATGTCTGTACGTATTCGGATAGAGGAACGAGTTATTCCTCACCTGCGGTATGCGGGTTTGTAGCTTGTCTTATACAACGAGATCCTACACTCAAACCAGAAGAGCTAACTGAAATCATCAAAAAATCATCTACTTTATACCCTTATTGTAATAATTTTGTGGGTTGCGGTGTGCCTCAAGCAGATATTGCCATCTCACTAATTGACGGTAAAGCAGATACATTGTCTTACGCTGTGCGTCCAACGTTAAACGCAGAAGGAAAAAAAATAACCTTCAAAATACAAAAAGCATTATCGCCAAATGACCCAATTGTATTGTTTCATAAGCGAAATGAACGTATCGTAAACGAACAACAGTTAGTAGTCAAATACAATAAAAAAATAAAAAACTCAAGACCTAATAAATTTTCTAAACGTAAGAAAAATATCAAAATTAAAGTTAAAAAAGGTGTGACAACAATTAGACTTAAAAGAAGAAGTTTCTTGGATGCATATACTACTTTTCAGGCAGGAAACCATGTATACGAAATTAAATGGTAATTGGCTACGATGCTAAACGAGCATTTAATAATACCGCTGGATTGGGTAATTACAGCCGATATATTATTGATTCCGTAGCCAAAATAAACCCTGAGATTAAACAAGTTTTATTTACGCCAAAAATTTCAAAACAATATCAAGCTTATGCCAAAGGGAAGGTCTTAGTAAAGCCGACAGGCTTTGATAAAATAATCCCGTCTTTGTGGAGAAGTAAAACTTGTGTGAAAGACTTATTGAAAAATAAAATAAGCCTCTATCATGGCCTAAGTAATGAGCTTCCTTATGGGATTGAGCAATCGGGAATTAAGACTGTTGTTACGGTTCACGACCTTATTTTTAAGCGATTCCCAGAATTTTATAAAAACCCGTTGGATATAAAAACTTACGATAAAAAGTTTGAACATGCTTGTAGAATAGCCGATAAAATTATTGCTATAAGTGAGCAAACTAAAGTAGATATTGTTGAGTTTTATCAGGTTAATCCAAGTAAAATAAGTGTTATCTATCAAGACTGTGACGCTAGTTTCCATCAAAAAGTATCAGATGAAAAAAAATGGAAAATTAAGGTTAAGTATCATTTGCCCAATCGCTTTGTGTTATCCGTTGGGACGATAGAAAAAAGAAAAAATCAAGTGAATACTGTTGAAGCATTTGCCAAGATAAAAGAAGCCGATTTACACCTCGTATTGATAGGGAAACCGACAGAATACCAAGAAGAAGTCATCAAAACAGCAGAAAAATTACATATTAGACAGCGAGTTCATATCATTAATTGTGCTGATTTTTTAGATTTCCCTGCTATTTATCAGCAAGCTCAAGCGATGGTCTATATTTCTCATTTTGAAGGCTTCGGTATTCCTATATTAGAGGCCCTAAACTCAAGATTACCCATTGTTACTTCTACTGGGAGTTGTTTTAGAGAAGTAGGAGAAGACGCAACTTTGTACGCCGATCCTAATAATGTTGAGGTAATTGCCCAGCAATTACAAAAAGCATTATTTGATACTGAAACAAGGAAATTCCTTATTGAAAAGACTATAAGCCAAGCCAAAAAATTTAGGTATGACCAAACGATTCCAAAACTGATTGATGTGTACAAGGAGGTAGCTGTACACTTATTCTAACTGACGGATAAATTACGATAGGGTTTTATATTAATGATACTAGGGGCTTCCCTTAGGTTATTATTCCGCTACGCTACATCCCAACCTAAGGTCGGGCTTTACGTTCCCAATCTTTTTTAGGATTTAACACTTTTTGTATTTCGACAGGCTCAATATGACAAAAGCGTAATACCATTTTGATCGTAATATGCGTCTAGATTAGATTGAATTGTTTTTAGCATTATTAAGGCAAAATAATTTAGCATAACTAGTTACGGTAAATTATTTTAACGAAGAGAGTGTAAAAACAAACAGGATAAATGACTTGTCTTATAGTTAAAATGGTATAAAATCCTAAAAAAGGATTTCCACTGTAATCCCTAAGCCACAAGCTTCGCTTGTTTTGTATAGTAAAATAAGACCGTTGCAAGGTGAGTAGTTTATTTTTCCAAAATTTTGTATTTTTATGCTATGCAAAAGACAAGTCACCAAAGCTTTGCAGATAGTATCTGCAACCCAAGAACGAGAAAAATAAAATCCACCTTTTTTAAACAGATGAATAGTTTACTTGATTGGGATTCTATTGATGTGATTATTAAAACGCATTATCATAAAGGGAAAAGTGCTACAGGAAAGCCCTCTTATAGTGGCTTGTTGCTTTTTAAGGCTTGTTTATTAG
>Ga0256845_1000039_pt1 | contig 105907 bp, 80 predicted proteins | sample RiftiametaG_FD_189101 | JGI IMG/M metagenome (GOLD analysis project Ga0256845, IMG submission 189101) | Tube worm associated microbial communities from hydrothermal vent at the East Pacific Rise, Pacific Ocean - Riftia | ecosystem: Host-associated > Annelida > Integument > Unclassified ...
TCGAAACTTCCATCTCGATCACGAGGCACATCAAGAGAGATCTCACCGCTCTCAATTTTGAGATGCTTCGTGCCGATGCCGTTGCGGGTGTTTGCCCGTGGAGCATGCCCACGTTCACCGCGGCCGTAGCCAAGGTGTTCATCCCTCTCGGCCTGCAAGGCCCGCTCCACCAGTCTCTTCGTGAGCGGCTTGACGAGTCCGTGCTCCCCCAAGATATCCGTCTGCGGGGTGATGTCGAGTTCTGCGATTAGCTTTTCAATGGTTTCGTTTGTCGTTTGCATGGTTGTTCCTTCCAGGCGCCCATCTTCAACCGATTTCCCTCATCCACAGAATTTATGACACTCCCCGCAAGCCCGTGTCCCTGCTGAAAACGACCCTGCTGTACGAAGCCGCCCGTCCGGGCGATTACCTTTCGAAGACTGCTCGAAAATTTGGCGTTTCTCAAACGCATCGAGGCAATGCTTAAGCAACGAGTGCGATGGAACACTTCAACGCCGCCACGACGCCACACAAAATCCAGTGGCTCTCCGACAACGGGCCCACGATCACCGCACACAATCACCGCACTTTTAGAGTCGAGTGCGGCTTTGAAGTCTGCAACACGCCGTCGTCATCGCCCGAGTCCAACGACATCGTCCGCGACTCCGTCTATCTCGCGGACCTGCCCGATGCGGAGGCGGCCCTGAAACTCGTTCAGGGCCTAACTCGCCGACGACAACCTCGAACATCATCCCCACAAGAAAATCGGGCGGCTCTCCCCTCCTCAATTTCGCCACTCAAACGCGAACGACAACCTCGAACACGTGAAGCAAAATACGGACAAAACACCATCGACCATATCGTTCGTCGTCCGCATCGAAGAACTCGTCGCGGACAAGATCTCCGACCCCTCGAACGGGGTTCCACGAGAACTCGATTCGAAACGAGCTCAACCTCATCGACCTCGTCCGCGCGCGATGCTGAATGTCGGAAGAACTCCGGCGGTTCCTATTTTGCGCAATCGCCCAGCAAACCATCGCTATGCGGGGACACTGGATGCCGCGTTCGAAACCGATGTGCACGCGCCTCGGCCTGCCTGGTTTTTCCGAGCCCGCACAGGGCGCGAATTCCCAAGACCTCTCGTTCTTCACGCAAAATGCCTTCTCGAAATGCCTTGTCGTAGCGCGCGAGATGGCGCAAACATGCTTTCGGCTGGCCGGCTGCCAGTGACCCACGGGCACGTTGCAACAAGGCACGCTCTTCGCCCAACGAGTGTATTGCAGCGCCCTTCAGGGGTGAGGCTACACTCGCGTCGTTCCCCTTCGACGAAGCGTGTGGACGTGTGGACTTCGACGGGTGCCGGCTCGATGAACCAGCTCGGGCGGCCGGCTGAGAATGGTTTTTTGTATGCCGATCGGAGCGAGCCGTCTCGGCCACATCTCTTTCGGAAGCATGTGCCACAGCGAAGCTCGGCTCGGCCTTCTCGGCCTGTGACGATCGACCTGGCCCATCGTCGAACTCGCGCTTCGTAGAAGGCGCCTCCTCCCCGAGGGGTTCAGCGCTGACGACCTCGTGGTCGTCGGATATGGAGACCGGATCCGAAAAGACCACAAGGCCCACTCCGCCAAGAGCACCCAGACCCAAGACGGCCGCGGCCGCCAGTGCCCACGAACTCTTGGTCGATGCGATTGCGAGTTCAGCGGTGGCCGCTGGGGCCGCAGCCGCGGCGATGTCCGACTCCACGGCGCTCCAGATCGCCTCCAACCGTCCTTCCGTGGGGCCGGTCGCCGCACGATAGTCCGAGAGCAACGCGCGGGACGGATCCGACAAGGGCTCCACTTCGGTCGCAGGGATATCAGTTTGCATGATCGAGCTCGCCTTCTTGTTCGGCGCGGGTTTTAACGAGCGCCTCAAATCGTTTTCGGGCGACACGCAGTCGCGAATAGACGGTGTTCACATTGACCCCTAAAGACTCCGAAATTTCCGGGGCAGTCATGCCATCGATGGCCCAATGCGAAAAAACCGCGCGCTTGTCCTCGTCGAGTGTACGAAGAAATTCTTCGACCACGGCCACCGCGTCGGCGCGAGCCAATTGCTCGTCCAGGTCGGGTACGGGCGCAGGCGTCGGAATCTGTTGGATGCGCCGTGTCCGCCGGGCCGCGCCGCGTTTTTGATGCAAGACAACATTGCGTGTGATCCCAAACAGCCATGTCTTCATGCTTCGTGCGGTGTCAAAGTCTTTTAGTCGGCGGTGGACCACCAAGAAAACCTCATGGACAACATCATCGATGGCGGCACTCGGGCAGCCAAAACGCCCCGCGATCCGCCATACAAATGCGGCATATTGACGATAAACCTGAGCCACAGTTGGAATCTCTCCCTCTGCCCTTGTCACGGCGCCCTCCAACCTCCTCTCTTTCCCGCCCGTTCGCAGATCTGTCATGGCCACCCTCGATGCCTTGTCACGGAAGATCGCCCCCAAAGCGCAACTCGAGACCCGCGAGTACCCGCAGTCCAACCACGCCGAGGGTCCACAGCCTAAGGCCGCTCGTCTCCTCTTCGAAACGGTGATTCGTCCACGAAAAAACCCCTTCCGCCCTCGCAACCACGGCCAAAGGACCGGCCAAGGGCACACTGAGCCCTAGACCCAAGTCCGCAGCTCCCCAGAACAAGCGGACAGATCCGGACTCAAATTTCCCCTGTGCGCTCGATGCGGAGACCGCAGATGCGCGACTCACACCGAACTCGACACCCGCACAGATCGGAAACTCGATCCCTGTTTTTGTGTGAATCTCATAGCAATACGCAGAAAAACCCGTGGTGAGCTGGATCTCGCCGGAGATATGGAGGGCCTGACCATCCACAGGCTGTCGAGTGGTGACCTTCTGCGGAAACCAATGACCGACACCCCCCTCAAGCCGCCAACCGCGAAATCGCAGCGCCCCGAGGGCTCGAACTCCCGGACCGAAGCCGGGCAAGATTCCCGCATTGGCACCCCCGGACACGCGAAACGCGCCGGCAAGTGACGTCCGGCGCCGGCGAGGATCGGGCTGCACGCCCTCATCGGTGGCTGGCGGTGGCTGAAGCTCCCGCGCGGACACAGCCGGGTCCTTCGCGCCGGAGTTTGGCTTTGGCTCCACCGACGCCAAAAGCCCCGGATCTGCTGCCACGGCGATCACAAAGGCCGCGGCGGCTCCAAGCTGCTGACAGTCGCCGTGCTCCAGTACACGCTCCCCGCGGACTCCGTCTCGGGTAAACGCCAATACGACTCTGAAGCGGCCATTCGCCCGCTTCAGATTGCCATCGGCGTGAAAGATCACGGGACCACTACGCTCGACACCGGTTTCAGGGTGGGCAGCGGCTTCTCCCGCCGGCTGCCCTGCGGCGGGTCTGACACTCACGGCGTTGAGGTCACGCACCTTGAGCCCGAGATGCTCTTCGATCGCCTTCGCCACTTCCCCGTGCTGCGGGCAAGAGGATGGGGCGCTCCAGTGCAGTAAGACCTCAGACGGCCGCGCACTGGTTGAACTCCTGGTCTCCGCTCGAGTCTTTGCCTCCGCGCTCGCAACGCCTCGCATCCCCTCGGCTTCCCCGCGCTCGGCATTGTCACAGCAAGCCGTTCCCATCAGGGTAGCAAGAGCAGCGCTAGCGATAAGGACCGACATCAGTGAAGCCGCCGAACGCTATCACACGCCATCGAGCGCCCGATCAAAACAAACTCGACGTCCCGCGCAAGACGGGGGACACTGTTGAGGTTGATGCTCCGAGTGACGCCAGCCAGCCCAAGGCCACAGCGCTCCTGGTTCGTGCCGGTACTCACGACTTTGAGCACCGTCATCTTGGCCGCGTGTGGCGCGACGGGGTCGATCGGCAGCTATGAAGCCCATGGTTCGGGATCTGCCTCCGACGGCGAGGCCGAGACCGGTTCGGCCCCCCCCCCCCCAGCGGCCATGGCGGCACGGGCGATTCAATTGATCGGGGTCTCGGCAAACCAAGGGCTTCGCATCAAACTTGCCGAGGCCGGCCAGATTATCCCCGCTCCCGAACGACCGCTGCAGCTCATCGAGGGTCGCAACACATTGCTGCGCGCGAGCTGGACGACGGACCCCGACTGGATCCCCCGAAAAATTTCAGCGGTGCTCACCCTCGCTACCCAAGGGTCTCCCCCCTATCGCCTGACCCAGACCCAGGTGATTCAAGGCGGAAGCTCCGACCCCGAGGACTTGGACACGACCTTCAATTGGGAACTTGACGCGAGTGCCGTCGAGGCCCTCACCCGCTTCAGCGTAGAGTTGTTTGAGGGCGAAGAGCTCGGCCTCGAACAACCTGCCAAGACCAACCGCCCCCCTCGGCTTCCCGCCGACGGCCTCGACGATCTCGGTATCCTTCCCGGGAACATGCAGCTCAAGGTGGTGCTGGTCCCCGTACGCAGCCCTGGCAGCAACTTCGAACTCGCGCCCAACTGGGTCGAAGAGTTTCGAAGCCTCCTGTTTCAGCTCAATGCCGTCCAAACGGTTCAGGTCACGGTCCGAGAACCCATGGTTCTCCCCGCACACGTTGATGAATCCACGATCCTCGATTCGCTACGAACGCTACGGCTCGAAGATCAAGTCGCCACCAACGTCTACTATCACGGCATCCACGGACCCGAGTTTTTTACGATCCCTGCGGGGAACGGCTCCTTTTATCCCTCCTGCGCCGTCCTCGACGAGTCTGATCAGTTCGCCTCCTCGACCAACCTGGCGACCGTCGTCCATTCGCTGCACGTGCTCGGTCACAATCAAGGTCTGCGACATATTCAAGGTCCGCCCACGTGTCCGCTGCTCGAGGGCGGCGACCAAGATTTTCCCAACGCCGAGGGATCGATCGGGTCTCTCGGATGGGGACTCCTCGACGGCGAGTTTCGTAGGCCCAGCATGACCTACGATTTCATGAGTTTTTGTTCCACGGTCTGGGTAAGCGACTATCATTGGGCGATCATGGCCAGGCGAATTCGAACGCTCAGCACTTGGGAGTGACCGAGCCTTTCGATCGTTTTGAAAGCCCGCACGATGTCTACCAGGCAGACTTAGCGACGATCTCCCCCGTCGTGGTAGCGTCCATGCTGGCGGGCCTGCCTCCTCTCGCCAAGGCTCAGCACACCCCATGATGGCCCGACCGACCCTCCGTTTGTTGTTCTCCCTATCCTCGCTGCTCATCGGTGCGCTCGCCAGCCCGACGGTGGCCGCCATGTCACCCTCAGCGGCGCAGACAAAAGGAGGGCTCGACACCGCGAAGTTTCACGACACATCTGGAAATTTCGAACAACAGCCACCAATTCTCTGGCGGTCACGACCCAAGGACAAACGGGCCCTTGCATGGTCTAGCCTGATCCAGGAGACCGGAGACGCCCGCGCCTCCTGGAATTCACGCTCCGAGATACCCAGTCGGATTCTTCTGCGCGGTCTCGAGGTCCCGGGCAGTCAATCATCTGCCAAAGTCGCCGAGGCATGGACGTGGGCCTTTCTTGTACGTCATCTCGACCTCCTCGCACCGGGTTCAACCATCGATGATTTTCGTTTAATTGCAGACGATCTCGATGCTGGCATTCGAAGCCTCGGATTCCAGCAGCGCCACAACGGCCGCGTGGTGGTGGGCGGGCAGCTCAGCCTTCGGTTCAAGCAAGACCGCCTGGTGATGATCGCCTCCCAAGCCCACGACCATCTCCAATCCTCGAACAACCTCACCTCGCCAAGACTCCCTTCAGGGCGCGCCCTGAAGACCGCAAGGCAAACGATCACTCATGACGTCTCGGGCACCATCATGTCTACGCGATCGCTCGATGAAAACGATGCGGTCATCGTTCGCCTCCATCGCAACGGACAATCTGTCGACCAGCTTGCCTACCGCTTCGAGTTTCGTCTGAGTGGTCCCGAGAGCCGTTGGGAGATTTGGGTCGATGCCCGCAAGGGACATGTCATCGCCCGCCGACAGACCTTGATGTTCAGCGACGCACGCATGCAATTCATCGTGCCAATTCGCAGTCCTTTTGGGGGGTACAGGCCCTTCCCGGCCAGTCACCTCGACCTCGCCGCGGACGGGGGATCAATCTCCACAGATGCTTCTGGCCAGTTTTCTTTTCCCTCCACCACCGCGCAGATCACTGCAAGTCCAGGTGGAAGCTACTTCGAGATTTTCACAGATGACGGCGAGCTTGCCACATATAGCGGGACAGTCGCCGATGGTGATGAGGTCCACTGGAGCCTCGCCGACGATGAAAAGGGCGATGCACAGCTCTCGGCTTTCATCCACGCACATGTCGCCCGCGACCGGGTGATGAGCCTGGCACCCAACCTCGATTTCCTCAGTGACCAGGTTCCGGTAACCGTCAATATTGACGATGCTTGCAACGCATTCTCCGATGGATATTCGATCAATTTTTTCTCGGCCGACGGCGATTGTGAAAACACAGGACGACTCGCGGATGTCGTCTACCACGAATATGGCCACTCGGTGCATACGCAGGCGCTCATCCCCGGAGTCGGTGCATTCGATGGCGGATTAAGCGAGGGCGCCAGCGACTACTTCTCTGCGACGATCACCGGAGACCCAAAGCTCGGAATCGGTTTTTATATGGACGAAGACCCGATACGAGACATCGACCCGGCCGACCGCGAGTGGGCCTGGCCGCAAGACAAAGGAGAAGTTCATTCCGAAGGCCTGATCATTGCCGGTGCTCTGTGGGACCTGCGTACTGAGCTTATTAGTAAATACGGTGCCGATGTGGGCACGCGGAAGGCCGATGAAATCTGGTACCAGTCGCTCCGACGGGCGACCGACATGCTGTCCATGTACCCCGAAGCCCTGCTCGCAAACGACGATGACGGCAACTTGGACAACGGGACCCCCGACGTCTGCGAAATTATCACGGCTTATTCGCGACACGGGCTCTTTGTTAGCTCCACACGGAACCGCCCGGTCGTGACCATCGAGGACACGCCGGAGAATCACATCATCCATGTTGTTGCCAACGAGGATTTTTCCGCCTGCAACCCGATTGAAGAGGCAGGAATCAAATGGAGTATCCGTGACGACGGTTTTGGGAGTGATTACGACGAGATGCTGATGCTTGGCGATGGCGAGTTCATCGTATCGATCCCGAAATCTCCCGAGGGTAGCGTCCTTCTCTACCGCGTGGATCTCTACCACGAGCTCGGCGATATCCAGGCCCTGCCTGCCAACTTCGTCGACCCTTTCTACGAGCACTATGTCGGCGAGACGACCGAACTCTATTGCACAAATTTTGACGGCAATGGTCCCAACAACGGGCAAGGCTGGCAACTCAGCGGGGCCAACTGGCAAATCGCCCCGCCCGGTGGTTTTCCAGCAGCCAACGATCCCGAGGCCTCGTTCACGTTTCCCAGCCTCCTGGGAAACTCTGTCTCATCAGACGATGGTCTCTATCCCCCAGCTGCTTCAGGACGCGCGACATCGCCACTCATCGACGTCGGGGACTTTGACGTGATTCGCCTGCAGTATCGTCGATGGCTCTCGGTCGAAGACGGCCTCTTCGATTCGGCTTTCATCGAGGCCAATGGCGTCCAGGTCTGGGAAAATTACCGAGCCAGCGGCGACGATACGTTCGCTACATTTCACCACAAGGACTACGAGTGGCGCTTTCACGACATCGATCTCACCGATGCTGTGGTCGACAATCATGTAAGGCTAACCTTCGGCCTCGACTCCGATGGAGGCAACGAGTTCGGCGGTTGGAACATCGACGATCTCTGTATCGTCGGTGTGATGAGCCCTCCGGTATGTGGCAACGACAAGCTTGAACCAGGCGAAGAGTGTGACGATGGCAATCGCCTCAACGGCGATGGATGCGACGCCGACTGCATCGTCGAGGAGCCGGAGCCGGAGCCAGAGCCAGAGCCAGAGCCAGAGCCAGGCCCCATGGATGAATCCGGATCCGATACCAGTTTTGGTCCCGATTTTGGTGCAGATCCCGAGCTTGTTGGACGCGGCTGCGGCTGCGGAGCCAACGCAAGCGACCGCAGCGGTCTCGGGGGTCCCTCCGGGGCCTTGGCGCTGCTCTTTCTCGCTGGAATCAGACGTGCTCGACGTCGGCGAACGAGACGGAGCCCTTCGAGCTAGGCGCGGTCCCAGGGCCGCGACCCAGGTCATTCCTCTTCAAAATCCACAGTCGAATCGACCCAATAAGCCGATTCAGGGAGCGCCGACGCATGAATGGCCAACCCGGCCCCGTCGAACTCCTCGGTCGAGATCACAGGGACATGGGGCTGGTGACCTCGCAACAGCGCAGCAAAAGCGGGGCGCGCCCGTGCGGTGGTGAGCAGCCACATCGGCCCCCCGGGCTCCTCTAAATCAAGCGAATGAGCCCTCGTCAACGCCAAGATCCATGCCGCACGTTGACGACGGCCCAATGCAACCTGAAGGGGTTCTCCCCACCGCTCTTCACCCGACTCACGAAAGGTCTCAAGCAGACTCTCTTCGAGATCGGGTGTCGGGCGTAGGCATCGCAACGGACCAAGTCGCGCGAGACCGTCAAGCAAATCACCCAGCCAAAAATCGGCAAGCGCGACACGAAGTCGCTCAACAGATTTAGGTTTTCCCTCCGCCAGGACCCCCAAAATCGACTCCATGGGCGGCACGGGAATCCGCTCACGGAGGAACATGCGCACCACCGCCAAGACGTCTTCGGGCGCCGCATGTTCCAGTGCGCGGCGAACGATCGCGGACTTGTGGACACGCAGATTTTCAATCTCACGATCGACATGTTGAAGATCGACAAGGTCCTCGGCGTGGTTCACGACTGCCCGATATCCGGCCAACAGCAGCCCTTCTTCGACATCTCCCTCGATCGTCGAGCGCGAGAACAGCCGTTTTCCGAAGCGGATCTCGATCGTCCTTCGATCCCCTAAGGCACCTCTGTCATCAACTACGGAGACACCCTGTGGCGCCGAACCCAGGACCAACGGAGGAACCTCGATTCCCAACGCCTCTGCACAGCGCTCACGTAGTGCCGCCAACGTGGCCTGCAATCGGCGTTCAGCAAATGCCGCGCCGCCGACGAAGATCGTAATTTGTGTAACCCGAGGTGACTCGTCGGGCGAAGAAGACACCCGACGAGCGAGACCTACCGCCGCCGCCATCCATGCCACGGCCATGGTCCCGAAGGCGAGATAGGGCATTCCTGGAACCGCGGCGAGCACCGCCAGAAAGAGCGCTGGAACCAATAACATCCCTGGTTGCAACCAGGGATACCTCTCTTGTGTCTTGCCCTCGCTGTCCACCCGCGACACTAAAATTCCCGCGGCGAGGCTCACCAAAAGCGCTGGGATTTGCGCCAAAAGGCCGTCCCCCACGGCGAGCGTCCCATAGAGTTCAAGGCTTGATTCGAGGTCCATCCCTCGGCGGCCCATACCGACGGAGAGCCCACCGAGCAGGTTGATCACGGTGATCACAATTCCTGCGACGGCGTCGCCTTTCACGAAGCGAATCGCTCCATCCATCGCTCCGTAGAACCGGGAGCGCTCACCAAGCCGAGCTCGTTGTTGGGACGCCTCCCCCGCACTGATGACTCCTGCGCGTAGATCTGCATCGATGGCCGCTTGGTGGCCAGGCATGCCATCAAGTGCAAAACGTGCCCCCACCTCGGCGACCCGCTCGGCGCCCTTGGCGATCACGAGATACTGAACCGTCGTGATGATGGCGAACATCACCGCGCCAATGATCAAATCGCCACGCACAACAAAGTGGGCGAACGCGTCAACCACCCGACCTGCGTCCGCCTGAGAGAGGATCAGCCTGGTCGTCGATATATTGAGCGCGAGCCTGAACAACGTAGCCAGCAGCAACATCGACGGAAAGCTCAAAAACTCGGTGCTGCGTGGGACCTTGAGTGCCGCGACCAGCAGCAACACCCCGAGCGCCAAGCTTAGCGACAAGCAGACATCCACCACCACGGTCGGCAGCGGAACCAATACACACGCCAACAGCCCAAGAATGAGCAAGGTCGGCGACAAACCTGGAATCTCACGTAGCAGTCGTCCGCATGCCGATATCAAACTTCGAGATGCAGATGAGGGGTGCCCAAACAAGAGACCCGAACGCTACACCAACGGAAGGAAGCTTCGCAGGTGCAAGCGCGGGTCAATCCCGAGTGTGGGTCGGCCAATCGAGGCCGACCCACACTCGGGCTCCGCGCATGTCGGTCACCACGCGGCCATGACGAGGCGCGTGCACGGACACCAGCCGCGCGATCCTCTGGGCACGCGCGGCATCGGTCCCAACGATGAATGAACTCCGCGTGTTGCGGGCTTCATCCACCGCTCCACGACCTTCCAGATTGAAAATTAGACCCCGCAAGCCCGCTCCGAGTTTCGCGGCGACGTCGCGGAGAGACTGTGCGGCGCGTTCCATGGGATCCGCCGCTCGTGCCAGGCCTGCGCCCCGCCAGACCCAAGCTACGACCACGCCATCGAAACACTCGACGATGTGATCCGGTCCGCTTTCAACGACCGATGTCTGTATTTTACAGATCGGCTCGTAATGACGCTTGCTCATTATACTTGGTAGAATGAGCGGTCCGATCGGAAAGGACAAGTCCTAATCGAAGTCTTATGGGGCATAAGATCCCAATCGAGCCGCGCATCGGCTCGGAAATGCGCAATCTCACGCATCCTAAGGTGAGATCTGTCGAAGAGCCCATACAGAGTCTCCGCGAAGGCGGATTCGCCAAACCGGAGCACACTCCCCCCAAGGAAAGCCCTAGGGCCTCTGCGAGTCCAGCTCTCGAACCTTTTTACGATTGGCCTTCGTCGCTCTCAGATTGACCTTCACGCCGTCGATCTGCAGGAATCGACGCAAAGCCGCTTCGTCCACGCCAGCCGCGCGCTCCGCCAAGAGCGCGAGATTGTTCATCAACGGTCCTAGGTCACCACTCACACGATTGAGCGTCTCGCTAAGCGCGCGAAGATTCCCGACCGCCAATGCCATCTCGCTGAGCGTGGTTCCCACCACGTCGCCGTGCTCGACGCTCAGCTGTGCTGAGAAAGCCTCAAGATCTTCGAGCACACGGTCTGTACGCGCGAGCAGCGGTGGAACATCTCTCGCGGCGCTGGCCAGCAAACGATCGAGATTTCCAACGATTCGGTTCAGTCGCCGATCGTCGAGGGTGTGATTCAACTTCGCCAAGAGAGTCTCGACCTGAGCCTCGTTGCCTTCGGTCATACGCCTCACCGCGGCGAGAGAAGCCCGGAAATCGTCCACGGCGGCGGTCAAGGCTTCCCGTGTCACCACAGGCTCCCCACCGTCTTCACCACTCGCGGCGCCGACGAGTGAATCGAGACGGGCGATCACCGGCCTCAATGTCGCGGCAAGCGAGTCATCGCCACCCAAGATTGGACGAAGCGCATTCAAAACTTCATCCATCTCAAAAGTCGCCTCGGCCTGGTCGATCCGGCTATTTTCGAGCAATACAGGCGTATCTTCGGTGCCCGGATCTAACTGCAAATATTTCTCGCCAAGCAAGCTTTTTGCCCGAACCAAGGCCACCGCATCCTCGTGCAACTGCACGCCATCGTGCACCTGAAGAATCAACACGGCGGTGCGGTGCTCGACTTGAATCGATTCGATCCATCCTACTTTGACGCCCGCGATTCGAACCGCGTTGTCCTCCACCAAGCCAGCCGCGTTGCCGAGCGCAAGTTCGTAGCGCTGGGAGGATGGAGCTCCAAGAGCACCTACGCCCCTTGCAAGCCACAGCACAAGGCCCATGCAGACGACAAAAAAGACACCCAAGCTGATGTGTTTTTTGTTCATTTGGTTGGCGGTGTTCATGGTGAATGCAAAGAAGACCTGCCCCGACTACAGAACCTTGATCGGACCCGTCGTAGATCGGGCGAAGAACTGTTGCACTGCAGGAATATTCTCTTCCAGCACATCCGATGCTGGCCCAAAGGTCAACAGTTTCCCCTGAGAAAGCAAGCCCAACGTATCCGCGATCATTCGCGCTTCCGCGGTATCGTGACTGATCACGACGAAGGTCGTGCCCAAGCTTCGATGAATCTCAAGAATCAATTCATCCAAGGTGGCCGCCATCACCGGGTCAAGCCCCGACGACGGCTCATCACACAACACAATCTCTGGCTTAAGCACAATCGCGCGGGCAAAAGCAACGCGTTTGCGCATCCCCCCACTCAGATCCGACGGGGACTTTTCTTCCACACCCGGAAGTCCGACCTGAGCCAAGGTTTCACCCACCCTCCGACGAATCTCATTTTCGTTCCGCAGACCGTGGTTACGCATGGGAAAGGCGATGTTATCAAATACGCTCATGTCATCGAAGAGCGCTCCATCTTGAAAGAGCATGCCGAAACGCCGACGAATGGCAAACAAGCGCCGACGATCGACGGGCCGCCGTTCATCAAGGCCGCCCACGTCCTCTCCAAAAACCTTGATCGTGCCTTCATCGGGCTTGATCAAACCGACCATCAACCGTAAAAGCACGGATTTCCCTGTCCCAGAGGGGCCCAGAAGCACGGTAATCGATCCCTTCGGAATCTCAAAACTGACGCCATCCAACACGGGCTGACCTCCAAAGGATTTCTTGAGTCCTGCGACCGAAATGGCGATCGTCGAACTTGGTGCGGGATTATCCATAGATGAAGAACGACAACACAAGATTCATGACAATCACCATGACCGCGGAATGAACGATCGCCAAGTTCGTGGCAACTCCGACCCCCTCGGCCCCCTCCCGCTTGTGCGCGGCTAGCCCGTGAAAGCAGGAGATCGCCGCAACAAGCCATCCCATGATCAGGCCTTTGAACATCCCCGCCGCGATATCGACGATCCCCACATGTTCTTGCACCTGACGAATAAAGCTGCCCGGGTCGAGACCGAGTTGGTACACCGCGCCCACATAGGATGCGAACAGACCAACCACATCTGCATACCCACAAAGCAGAGGAAGAGCGATGGTCGCCGCCCACATTCGAGGCGAGACGAGATAGCGAAAGGGGTCGACCGCCATCACCTCCAGGGCCTCGATTTGCTCGCTGATTCGCATGCTAGCGAGACTCGCGGCAAGCATGGCGCCGATTCTTGCGCCGCAAACCACTGCCGACAGCACCGGATAGAGTTCGCGCACGCCACCGACAGCGGCAAAGGTACCCAACATGTCTTGTCCGCCAAATCGTGCAAATGCACCATAGGACTGGACCGCGAGATTGAGACCCGTGAATCCGACGAGCACCGTCAACAACCCCATCGACCCCCAGCCGACCACGACCAACTGATCGACAAGCGCCCGACGTGGAGGCATTTTTGTCAGCTGCGCGTGGCCAGCCATGAGCGCGAAACGAAAAAAATCGACGGTTCCCGCCACACTCACCTCGCTAAAGCCCCAACCCCAACAAAACCATGCTGACCGCGTAGTCCACCACCAAGATCATCACGATCGTCGTCACAACGGTGTCGTTGGCCGCCTGACCTACCCCGGCGGCTCCGCCAGTCGCCTGAAGCCCGCGATACCCCGCGATCAATCCTATCCCCACACCAAAAATCGAGCACTTTCCGAGTCCGATCCAAAGATCGGCCGGATGAATTTGTGCCGTGAGATTCGCCAAAAAAGAGCCAGGGTCGACATCCCCGAGCGGGACGGAGAGCAACCATCCACTCGCTACCCCTAAGATGTTGGTCAGCACACTCAACATCGGGGTCACAAGCGCGCAAGCGACCATTCCCGGCACAACCACGTATCGTACCGGGTCGACCGACATCACTTCTAGCGCCTCAATCTGCCCACGGACCTTCATCGTCCCAATTCGGGCGGCGATCGAGGACCCCGCCTGAGCAGCGACCATGATCGATGCCAGCGCCGGGCTGTATTCACGAAAGATGGCCATGCCCAAAAATGCCGACAGCTCCTGCTCGGCCCCAAAAAGCCGAAAAATCTCGAGTCCCTGCAACGAGATCACCGCCCCCACAGGAGCCACGGCCAGTCCAACCGGAATCATGCAACGCCGAACTAGGACATGCATCAGCCCAAGGATCTCATCCCAATAACGCGGTCGAGACGCTGCCGCGCGCATGACCTCGAACGAGAACAACACCAGGCCGCCTATCGTCTCAAAGGTACGCGCAAGAGCATGCACTGTCGGTCACCCAGCCTCGCTACCTAAGCTGTCCTGCCATCATCGATCGTTGTACCAGAAAAGTCTTCGCAGACCCCATGATGCGAGATCCCGGCAACAGCGCTCACTGAACAATCACAAAATTTGACAGTACGCCGGCCTCCAGCGAGAACCACGACATGCCCGGCCGATGGCCGCCAATCGTCCGCCTTGTCGCAGGATTTCTCGGAACCATGTCCCTCGGCTGTGGTCTGATCAACTGCGGGAAGCCGCCGGCATCAAATCCAGGGCCGGCGCGCATCCCCAACGCGACCCGGTCCCTGAGCGCTGGAAACAACGGCGATTCGGAGCCCACAGCGGTCCGTCCGACCTCGCTGCCCAAATCCGTTCTGGCAGCACGGGTCGACGCCCAACGTCGGATCCTAGGACGCGGAAATCTCTTTGAGGGTATCGATGGCAAACCCATCAAGATCGCCCACGCGCTCCCCCCCGAGGGCGAGTCTCCGCCCGACGCCGACCTTCTTGATGCGCTCCCTGGCTCCGCCGGCCGACTCGACGAAACAGGGCGAGCAAACACTCGCGTCAACGGCAATGAACTCGGCCTCGTCGTCCCCATTGAGAATCCAGCGCGACAGCCGGGTCTCGCTCACTTTTACGAAGAGCTGCGCAAGCTCGAACAAGGGGTCAACGAAGACGGCAAGGTCCGTATCTTGGCCTACGGCGCGAGTCACACCCAGAGCGATATCTACACCGGTTATCTTCGTACCTACCTACAAGCGCGCTTCGGCAACGGCGGTCAGGGTTTTATTCCCTTCACCAAGCTCAACAAGTGGCACAAGATGCTCGACCACGGCATCGAATCCAAGGGGTGGATCCTCGAACACGCACAACGTAGAAAATCGCGGGCCGATGGCTTTTTCGGTCTACTCGGCGCAAGCATCAGCAGCTCTAGCAGACGCGATTTTTCACGGATATACCCGCGCAACGACGACGCAAGGGTCAACGCCAGCCATTTTGAGCTCGCCTTCCTTGGCCAGCCAGATGGCGGAAAGTTGAAGTTGGTCATCGACGGTGAATCGAAAGAGATCGTCGATACTGCCTCCAAGATCCACACGGCCGGCTACCACACGATTGATCTTGAGCCGGGGCTACACAGCTTCGAGGTCCGGCCCCTTGGCAACGGCGAGGTCCGGGTGTTCGGCATGATTTCCGAGCGAGACGAGCCGGGCGTCGTGATCGATACGCTGGGGATCTCAGGCACACGAGCCGCCAACATGTTGAAGTGGGACCAAGAGTTGTGGACCCAAGCGATCCGCCGCCGCAATCCCGACCTTTACATGTTTGCCTACGGAACGAATGAGAGCAACGACACCGCGCAGCCCATCGAGCGCTATCGCACACGATTGCTCGGGGTTCTCGCCCGATTTCGCGACGCGGTTCCCAAGGCCAGCTGCTTGATCGTCGGGCCCGGCGATGTCCCGCGAAAGCTCTCCGATGGGAGCTGGGGACATCGTCCTCGCCTCGACGCGATCATCGATGTCCAACGTGAGGTCGCCTTCGAGACCGAATGCGGGTTCTGGGACTCTCGTGAGTTCATGGGTGGAATCGGATCGATGCATCTGTGGGCGACCTCACGGCCTCAGATGGCCAGTCGCGACCATATCCATTTTACACGACGCGGTTATGTTCGTCTTGGTATGGCCCTGGCCGACGCGATGATGGCCGGCTACGACCGATAGACTCTCCACCACCGTGCCCCTCAGTCCCTAGTCTCAACTAGGCGTGAATCGGCGGCCGGCGCCTCCCCGCTTTTCCAGCGCCTTAGGAGCAGGGCGTTGCTCACAACACTCACAGAAGAGAAGGCCATCGCGGCGCCAGCGATCATCGGACTCAAGATTCCTGAGGCGGCCAGCGGGATTCCGAGAACGTTGTACCCAAAGGCCCAAAATAAATTTTGCCGAATTTTCCGTGAGGTGGCCCGAGAGATCGAGATCGCATCGGCGATCAGACGCGGATCGGCGCGCATCAATGTGACAGGGGCCGTATGCATGGCGGCATCCGTGCCCGTCGACATCGCAAAGCCAACATCGGCGAGCGCAAGTGCTGGGGTGTCGTTGATCCCGTCTCCCACCATGGCCACCACGTGTCCCTTGGCTCGCATCTCCGCCACCACTTTGGACTTTTGTTCGGGAAGAACCTCCGCGATCACGCTCTCAATCCCGATGGCTTTGGCAACCTGTTGGGCCGTTATCGCGTTATCGCCCGTAAGCATCACCGACTTGATACCGATTTCACGTAGCCGCGCGACCCCCTCACGGGCAGTCGCTCGAATCGGATCTGCCACAGAAATCCAGCCCAAAACGAGCTTCGCGGTAGCGACAAGCATGACCGTCCCTCCCGATTGTGCCGCGGAGATCGACGTCTGCAGCGGGCCGAGATCGTGCCCTAATTCGGTCATCCATCTTGGGCTTCCGACAAAAATTGTCTTCCCTTCGACGCTGGCTTCAATCCCCTCACCCACCCGCGTCTGAAAATTTTCGGTGGGATGAACTTTTATGCCGGCCAGCTGGGCACCACGCAACACAGCCTTGGCCAGGGGGTGCTCGCTCCCCTGCTGAACGCTTGCTGCAAGTCGAAGCAGCTCTTCCTCACTTCCATGCATGGCCTCGACCTTGGCGATTTCCGGCTGGCCCTCCGTGAGGGTGCCGGTCTTGTCAAAGATGACAACATCAATTTTGTGGGTCCGTTCGAGCGCGACAGCATCCTTGATGAGAATCCCACCGCGGGCCGCCCTCCCGGTACCCACCATAAGTGCTGTGGGGGTCGCCAATCCAAGTGCACATGGACAGGCAACCACCAACACGCTGACCGCAGCCACAACCGCTTGCTCGACCTCGCCGTCAAGCAGTAGCCACGCCAACACGGTCAGCACAGAGATGCCCAAAATACTTGGAACAAACACTGCAGAAACCCGATCGACGGTCTCTTGAATCGGCGCCTTCGATCCCTGGGCCTGTTCGACCATCTCGATGATACGCCCCAATGTTGAGCCCTCACCGACTTCGGTGACACGAATTTTCAAAAGACCCTCGCCGTTGATGGAGGCACCCGTAACTCTATCCCCTGCCCCCTTCACGACCGGCGCGCTTTCTCCGGTGACCAGAGACTCATCGACGCTGCTCACTCCAGCCTCAACGAGGCCATCGACCGGAATTCGTTCACCCGGCTTGACGATCACCAATTGCCCACGGCCAACCGCGTCGGTCGGCACCTCGACCCATTGACCATCGTCTTGCTGCACATTCGCGATATCCGGCTGAAGCTCCATGAGCGACCGAATGGCTTGGGTTGAACTTCGTTTCGCACGAGCCTCAAGCCCCTTACCGAACAGCACCAGGGTGATAACTGCCGCTGAGGACTCGAAAAAGAGATGACCGCCACGCCCGAGATTCCAGAGTGAAAGGAGAAATGCCGCGCTCGTTCCAAGAGCGATCAGCACATCCATGTTTGCAGATCCTCCGCGTATTGATCGCCACGCTCCCTGATAGAAGCGGCTCCCGGCTATCAGTTGCACAGGCAGGGCCAAGGTCAATTGAATCCACGGAGAGAGTGCGAGCCCCTCGCCCCAGGGTCCAAGAAACATGGGGAACACCAGCGGCAGAGTCAGCAACGCCGCACCGACGACCATCATTCGATCCGAACGTTCTGCACGACGAAGTTCCCGCTCCGCGGTGACATCAACGGTTTTCCCCCTGAGCACGGTCGCCCCGTACCCGACCTTCTCAACCGCAGCCGCGAGTTCAACGCCATCGATGCCCGAAGGATCGTATGCAACCGTCGCTATCTCCGAGGCAAAATTCACCTGCGCAGAGACAACCCCCGATTGGCGACGCAGCGCGGTCTCGATGGTGTTTGAACAACTCGCGCAGGTCATTGAGCTCAGCCGCAACCGTATCGTTTGGACAGGGACCTCAAAGCCTGCACTCTCGATGGCCTGCGCGAGGACCTTCGGCGACACTTCTCCAGAGGTCCGCTCAACACTTGCATTTTCGCTGGCGAAGTTTACCACCGGATCGCGCAGGCCATCGACCTCGCGTAGGGCCTGTTCGAGACGCTGCGCACAACTGCTGCAGCTCATTCCTCGGACCGGCATCGATATTCTTGCGCCTCTTAAATCCGATGCCGCTCTCATGGTAGTTCTTCTACACCCAAAAATGCTCGATCTTCTAGAATCGATCACAAAGGATGGGCTTGGGCACAAACAGCGTTGCACTCGAGCCCCACGGCTCCCCAGTCCGCGAACCCCGTCTCGTGTGTGGGCGTCTCAAACACCGCTCGAATAATCGACGTAAAGCTCGCACGATCGAAGGGTTTGTGAAGAAATTCAAAAAAATTACGACCGACAAAGCGCTCCGTAACGTCAAGCTCGGTATAGCCGCTCATCAAGACGATACGGACATTGGGATCGAGCCGGCGCAAGGCGATAAAGACCTCCTTGCCCGTCATCTCCGGCATGGTGAGGTCTAAGAGCACCAGATCGATCTGATGACCAGCATTGCTGAAAATTTCAACGGCCTGCCTACCATCAGACGCCATGAGCACTTCGAGACCAAGCCGCTCGAGCATTCTACGCGTGATGCTTCGCACCGAGTCTTCATCATCGGCGACCAACACGCGGCCACGACCACGCCACGCGCCATCCTCACCGCGCGAACGGTCTCGATCCAACGCTACGCTCAATCCAGCGTCGGTGGGCAGCAAAATTCTAAATGTCGTCCCCAGACCGGGCTCACTATAGAGCCGAATCGTGCCCGCATGCCGTCGGACGATGCCAATGACCGCAGCCAGCCCAAGCCCGCGCCCGGCAATTTTCGTTGTGAAAAAGGGGTCAAAAAGCCGTGCCTGGGTATCGGTATCCATACCGCAGCCAGTATCCGAGACCTCGATCGACGCGAACCACCCAGGGTCTACCTCCAAGAGATAGTCGACAAGAGTCTCGGCATTCTCATGGACGATGCCCGTACGCAGGGTGACCATACCGGTATCTTCACCGATCGCATCCGAGGCGTTCGTGATGAGATTCATCACCACTTGACGCAACTGGCTGGCATCGGCACGGACAACGGGGACACGATCCGAGTAGTCCTCTCGCAACACCACTTTCTTCGAGACCGAGACACCCAAAATCTGTCGCATCTCTTGGACGAGCCTATTGAGATCAATTTCCTCGACCACAAAACTTCCCCGGCCCGAGTAGGCCAGCATTTGGTTCGTGAGTTCTGCTGCCCGCCTTGCGGCGGTCTTGATCTCCTCGAGACTTGAGGCGGCGGAGGACCCCGGTGGAAGATCGTCGAAGGCCAGCTCCGCATTGCCGAGAATCGCAACGAGGAGGTTGTTAAAGTCATGTGCGATACCACCCGCGAGCACTCCAAGACTCTCGTGCTTCTGAGCGTGCTGGACCTGCATCTCCAAAGTTCGTCGCTCGTCCTGTGCGGCCTTACGCTCTGAGATGTCCTGAATGATACCAATGAGGTGCGGGCCTCCGCGTGCCCCTTTCTCGTCGATGGGGCCCACGCCAGCTTCAATTCGGATCCAGCGCACCTTGCCCTCCGCGCGGGGCACACGAAATTCGCACTCCAAGGTAATGCCTCTTCGCTGGCAATCTTCGATGGCACCAAGCAGCGTTTCTCGGTCCTCTGGAATGACCCGATCCACAAAAAGATCCAGGGTAGGGACAGCTTCTGAGTCGAGCGGAAGCTCCAGAATACGGAGCAAACGGTCCGCGCCTTCGAGGACTCGCGTCTCGAGATCGCAGTCAAAGTTGGCGATATTGGCGATCCGCTGAGCCGACTCGTATCGCGCTTGGCTCTGGGTCAGCGAGGCAACCCCCACGGTCTTGTTTTGCCCGTCGACGAGATGGGTGTTGTACCACTCGCAGAGAATCGCGCGGCCGTCACGGGTGATGTTGCCGTTGGTGCTACGCGACCCTCCAGTCTGGGCCAACAGCGAATCCCAGATTTCGTCGACGTGCTCTCGGTACTCCGGAGGAACCACGAGATCTGCGGCATGCCGGCCCAAAGCTTCGGCTTCGCTGTATCCAAAAATCCGCTCGGCGGCTGGATTCCATGCGACCACACAAAAATTGAGGTCCCAATCGATCACCGCCAGCGGCGTTTGCTGAATGTGAAGGCGTCGACGCTGAGCATCTGGAGACAGGTCCACCGAGTTCACCGACTCGGGCTTGGACTCAGGCCTGTGGTCCACTCGAACGGTCTTGTCATCGATTCCCATGCGCGGTCCCTCCGCACCGAATCATACACCATCGGCGGGAATTCCTAGGCCTAGGCCTTTCGCACGATCGAAGAAAAATGTGCGGATACGAGCCTAGGGCAAAGGACCCGTTCGGCTGGCCGGCAGGCTCTGCCTCCCTGCTGACGCTTCAGTCGTCCCCGAATCGGCGTCCCTTCGGCTCTTAAGACGATGGGACGCCACATTCATGGCTTCGCAGCACCCAAGAGGGTCGCTACTCGCCCTTACTCTCCGCCTTTCCATGACACTTTTTGTATCGTTTCCCCGATCCGCATGGACACGGATCATTGCGACCGACCTTTGGAAACTCAGGACGTCTCGGCTCCACCAGCGCTCTCGATGAGGCCACCGATCGCCCCTCATCGCCCTGCTGTAGTTTTTCTACGGCCCGACGAGCCGCGGCCTGCAACTTATCCACCTCTCCTGAAGCGCGCCGGCGTGACGACGTCCGCTCGCGCCGTTGCGAAGCCTCGGTGAGCGAGGTTTCATGCTCAGCCCCCTCGGCGGCCTTGTTTTTCTGCTCCTGCGTAAGACGCATCTGAATGATCTGCTCAAGGACGGTGTCTTCAATGCTGTCCCACATATCCTTGAACAAGGTGTACCCACGAATTTTGTATTCGTTCTTGGGGTTTTTACTGGCGTAACCAATCAGACCGATTCCGGCACGCAGGTGCTCAATATTTTTGAGATGATCGATCCACTGCTCGTCGATCTCGTGCAGATAGATCTGTCGAACGTAGAATAAGAAGGTGTAAAGGCCGTAGTCTCTCTCTCTGCCCAACAGCGACCCCTGCACCTTCTCCCAGCAACGATCGACAAGTTTCTCGATGTCTTCCTCGACCTCGGCAATCTTCAACGTCACATGAAAGCGCTCGAGCATGGCCTTCTCGACCCCCTCGATGTCCCACTCATCAGGATGAACATCTTCTGGGCACAGCTCGCCGACCGTGTCATCGACAAGTTTAAAGGCCAGATCCATCAGCCGTTCACGCTGCTGAATCAGCGATGAGGCGACATTCTCGGTAATGCGTTCTAGGACTGCGGTGCGGTCCGTCTTAATGTCGTCGAGCCGCGCAAGCGAGCCATAGTGACGGTAGATCTCATGGGTCAGCTCATGAGGGACAATACCGGCCTCAGGATACGGACGTTTGTCGGGCACCTCTCCGCCTTCGGCCTCGATCTTCTCGCGGCAATAACCATCGACGATGGTCTCCACCCGGCCCCGGACTTCCTCCATGAGACTCGCCGTCGTGTGAGGACCGGATTCGCTCGGCGGAGGTACCAGCTTCTCTTCGGACTTCTTGCCCTCTTCGTCCAGCACTTCCGGGACGTAGCGTCCCTCAAGAATCTGCTTTCGCAGGGCGTAAATCGCCTTGCGCTGCTCGTTCATGACATTGTCGTACTCGAACAGGTTCTTGCGCGTGTCGAAGTGCATGGCCTCGACCTTGCTCTGAGCGTTCGCAATGGCCTTGTTCACCATCGCGGCCTCGATCGGCACGTCCTCTTCCATCCCTAGACGCTCCATCAGATTCGTAATTCTGTCTGCGCCAAAGATGCGCATGAGGTCATCTTCGAGGCTCAAAAAGAACAATGAAGCCCCAGGGTCGCCTTGACGTCCCGCCCGACCGCGCAGCTGGTTGTCGATGCGTCGGCTCTCGTGACGCTCAGTGCCGACGATATAGAGACCGCCGAGTTCCAGAACTTCCAGGCGCTCCTCGTCGCACTGGCCCTTGAGAGCGACAGCCAGTTCTTTGTATTTCTCGGGCTCTTCGTCGGGGTCGAAGTGGGCTTGAGCCATCATGTCGGGGTTTCCGCCCAAGATGATGTCGGTCCCACGCCCCGCCATGTTGGTCGCCACCGTAATCGCATGTTTACGCCCCGCCTGGGCCACCACATTGGCCTCACGTTGGTGTTGCTTGGCGTTCAGAACATTGTGCGGAATATTATCCCGCTCCAACATCCGGTGAATCAACATCGATTTTTCGACGCTCGTAGTCCCGACCAGCACGGGCTGCCCTCGGTCGTAACAGTCTCGGATCTGGTCGACGACTGCCTTGAACTTCCCCGAGGCGGTCTTGTAAACCAGGTCGTCGCGGTCTTTTCGAATCAGCGGCTTGTTGGTCGGTATGACGATGCACTCCAGGTCATAGATTTTGTGGAACTCCTCCGCCTCAGTGTCGGCGGTTCCGGTCATTCCCGACAACTTGTCGTACATACGAAAGTAGTTCTGATAAGTAATCGTCGCCAGCGTACGGCTCTCAGGCTGAATCCTCACGCCCTCCTTGGCCTCGATCGCTTGATGCAGACCATCGCTCCACCGCCGGCCCTCCATCTTGCGACCTGTAAACTCGTCGACGATCAAGACCTCGCCGTCTTCGACCAGATAATTGACCTCTTTTTTGTACAGCGTGTGACCGCGAAGGGCTTGCTGGACGTGATGCAAAAGCTCGGAATTTTCTGCAGAATAGAGGTTGCTGCAATCCAACAACTTTTCCACGCGATCGACCCCAGCCTCGGTCAACTGCACACTCGTGGCTTTCTCGTCGAGCACATAATCCAGCTCACGACGCAGCGAGGGGATCATCTTGTCAACGACGATATAGGTTTCCGCGGGCTTGGAGGCCGTCCCTGAAATAATCAGCGGCGTGCGGGCTTCGTCGATGAGGATCGAGTCAACTTCGTCGACGATCGCGTAGTTCAGTTCCCGCTGAACATACTTCTCGATGGTCTCCTTCATGTTGTCGCGCAGGTAGTCGAAACCAAACTCATTGTTCGTTCCGTAGGTGATGTCCGCGCGATAGGCCCGTTGGCGCTCACGATGGTAGAGACCATGAACGATGACACCCACCTCCATGCCCAAAAATCGAAAGACCTCGCCCATCCACTCACCATCGCGCGACGCCAGATAGTCGTTCACCGTGATGAGATGGGACCCCTTGCCCCCCAGGGAATTGAGATAGAGCGCCGTTGTCGCCGTGAGCGTCTTGCCCTCGCCCGTCCTCATCTCGAGGATCATCCCACGATGCATGGCGATACCGCCGAGCATCTGCACATCGTAGTGGCGCATCTTCAACACCCTCAGCGCTGCTTCCCGCATGGTCGCGAAACTCTCGGGCAGGAGGTCGTCGAGGGCCTCACCGTTGCTCAATCGCTGGCGAAATTCACCCGTCTTCGCCTTCAGAGCCGAGTCGTCGAGAGACTTCAGCGACGCCTCCAAGTCGTTGATGCGGTTGACGAGAGGCTGGAGCTTCTTGATCTGTCGGCCGTGCTTGGTGCCGAAGACCTTGGTCATGACTTTGTGAAACATGAGCGCGATCCGAAGGGGCGTCCGTCCGGGTATACCGGGCTTGCCGGGCTTGCCGGGCTTTCCGAGTCTGAAGGGTACGAGGGCGAGGGCGCGCTGTCCACGCCGACGTCTTGGGGGGCGCCCGTGCAATGCGACGGCTCGTCGCGACCAAACTCGCAGCCGGATCGGCGGATCGCCCTAGGGGATTTCCGCGCCATCCTAGACGAGCCCGTCTACGGTCTGACGAACACCCGACAAACGATCGAAAGGGCGCACTCGTCGCTAGTTCAAACCATCGAACCTAAGCGCGCGGATGCCTCTAGAGCTGTACAACGGCCGGTTCCCTGCATAGCGTTTGTCTGGCCAAGCCCATGACACCGCTCCCCACCCCAAGGGCCCATCGTTCGGGCGACCCGCTCCGATTCATCGCCCCCTCCGGTCCCATCGATCAGAACCACTTCGACCGGGGCCTCGCCGTCATTCGCCACGCGCTGCCTGGGTCCCCACTCCATGCACCTGAGACCGTGCGGGCTCGTTCCGGATATTTCGCGGGATCCGATGCCGAACGTCTGGAGAGTCTACGCGCCGGCTTGGCCGATCCCGAGGCTCGAGTCCTGTGGTGCGCGCGCGGAGGCTATGGGCTCACGCGTCTCTTGCACCGCCTTGATCCTTCGATCCTCCGCGAAGGTCCAAAGCTCATCGTCGGCTTCTCCGACATCACCGCCCTGCTGGCTTGGGCGCTCGAAGCCGCCGGCCTAAGTTCCCTGCACGGTCCGGTCGCTAGCCAACTCACAGAACTCGACGAAGACAGCCGCTCGCGAGTTTTTGACATGATCCGTGGAGAGCTTCCGGTGCCGCTCATCGCAGAAGAGGGGACCACGCTATGTGGCGGCCGAGTTGAGGGTCCGCTGATCATCGGCAACCTGGAGGTCCTTCGCTCCTTGGTCGGCACACCCTTTATGCCCTCCCTCCAAGGTCGAATTCTGGCCATCGAAGAGGTCGGAGAGCGACCCTATCGCATCGATCGTGCCTTGACCCAATTGATTCAAAGCGGCGCACTGCGAGGCGTACGAGGCATCGCGGTCGGTCAACTTACACGCTGCGACGATCCTGACAATGCCAAGTACAAGGGACCCCAGGCGCGCGAAGTCGTGGTCGAGCGCCTGGAGGGCCTGGGAGTTCCCGTGGTCACCGGATTCGAGTTTGGCCACGAGCGGCGTCGAAACGTCGCCCTGCCCTTCGGGCGCATGGCCCGACTCGACGCCGACAACGCTTGCCTTGAATGCCTTGAACCAGCGGCGACCTAGATTCGAGGGGCCTACACCAGTCCCTGATCGAGCATGGCGTCGGCGACCTTGATGAAACCGGCGATATTCGCTCCGTTCACGTAGTTCACAAAGTCTCCGCTTCTCCCGTGTTCAAGACACGAAGAGTGAATCTCTCGCATGATCGCATGCAGCTTCGAGTCGACTTCTTCCCGCGTCCAGGACATGCGCTGGCTGTTTTGACTCATCTCTAGACCCGAGGTCGCTACGCCTCCAGCATTGGCGGCTTTTCCGGGACCGAAGAGCAATTTGTTGGCATGAAACACCTCCACCGCTTCGGGTGTTGTCGGCATGTTGGCCCCCTCGGCGACACAAACAACCCCGTTCACCGCCAAAGTCTTGGCATCGTCACTTCCGAGCTCATTTTGTGTCGCGCAGGGCAAGGCGACCTCAGCCTTCACCGACCAAGGCCGCTTGTTGGCGTGGAAGGTCGCGCTATCGAAATGTTCTGCGTATTCGTAAATCCGAGCCCGCCGAACGTTTTTTAGCTCCATCACGAACGCGAGACGCTCTGCATCAATGCCATGAGGATCGTGAATGAATCCGCCCGAGTCCGACATCGTCACGACTTTGGCCCCGAGCTCCGTCGCTTTTTCGCAGGCATATTGCGCGACGTTTCCTGAGCCCGATATCACTACATTTTTTCCACGAAATGAATCGCCCCGGGCGTTGAGCATCTCCTCGGCAAAATAGACGGCGCCGTATCCCGTCGCCTCCGGCCGAATCAAGCTTCCACCCCAATTGCGGCCCTTCCCCGTCAGCACACCCGTGAATTCGTTGCGCAGACGCTTGTACTGACCAAACATGTAGCCAATTTCTCGACCACCCACACCGATGTCCCCCGCGGGCACGTCGGTGTTGGGGCCGATATGCCGAGACAGCTCCGTCATAAAACTCTGGCAGAAACGCATGACCTCATGGTCGCTGCGCCCCTTGGGATCAAAATCCGCCCCGCCCTTGCCTCCGCCCATCGGTAAGGTCGTCAACGAATTTTTAAAGACCTGCTCGAAGGCCAAAAACTTAAGAATACCGAGGTTCACCGACGGGTGAAAACGCAGGCCGCCTTTATAGGGACCGATCGCGCTGTTCATCTCGACGCGGTAGCCACGATTCACATGAACTTGGCCCTGATCGTCCATCCACGGTACCCGAAACATCAAGACACGTTCCGGCTCGACAATTCGTTCGAGAATCGAGGACTCGCCGTACTTTGGATTGGCCTCAAGGAAGGGCCACAGTGAGTCTACGACCTCTTCGACAGCCTGGTGAAAATCGGACTCTCCCGGGTTTCGGCTTCGTACCGAATCCATGAATTGAAATGCACTCATTTTTGAAAACCCTCGCGTACTTGTCTGTACGGCTGTTTCGGCTGCTTACCAGACAGATTGAGAAATACACAATTACGGCTCTTTTTAGACCGCTCTTCGCCACGACCTCTCTCGCACCCGTATCCATTCACTCTCGATATGCGCGAATACGACCATGCTCATGCTCCCACAACTTGTACCTGCCCCCCACGTGCGCCACTTTTTTGCCACAAAGCTGCACCTACAGACCCGGAGAACCAAAGCCGTGGATCGGACTTTTGCCCCACAGGGTCTCAGGGCGCGGTCACCCGACGACGAACCGCCGCGTGGGTCCCTACGGCTGAAATCGCCGGAAGTCCCCACAGAATATTTCCGCGAAATCCTACAAAAAATTGGGCGGCGGCTGAACGCCACATGGCTGCCGGGACGTCGTCACGGACCAAGGATCCATCGTATTGGGCTCCCACGACAAGCGCTCCCCAACCCCCGACCGAGAATCCTAGGTCAGCCGCAATGCCGAGCGGCGACCGACCTGGGCCCCGCGAACCCTGCCGGTCTTGCTCACGAAGACGAAACGTCAACGCCGTCGTGAACTCCAGCGCGGGAGACCACGCTCCGCGGCCAAACCAATAGCGCCCTGCCAAGCCAACGTTCCCCCAAAGATCATCGCTGTCACTGGCGATCACGCCACCCTTGGGGCCCAACGTAAGCCGCGTGAACTTTGTGTTTCCGCGAATCGCCACCACCGCCGGTAAATCGAGCCAAAAATCGTAGGCGATACGCCCCGAATGCCAACGTTGGTTGTCGTCGGAAACGCTGATATCCCCCTGACGTATCCGGTAGGCGTAGGCCGTGGTCGCCACAAGCTCCACGGTGAACCCGCAGCGAGGATCCGGCACCAGGCATCGAAAATCTGGCGCTTTTACATCTTCGCGGGGATCGGGATCGATGCCGTATCGCGCGCGCAGTCGATCGAGATCCTCGAGGGTATAGACATGCTGGCGAGGCGATACGCCCGCCGTCAGCGCAAGCGACGAGGTTCCCTGCTCTGCCTCGACATCCTCCACGTCCGCGGCGTTCACTGGTGACGTGGCGGCACTCGCGGGCACAACAGTGTTTCCTTGTGGCTCCTGGATCGTCTGCGGCTCCTGGGAAAGAAGCTCATCCGCGGGTGCAAACCCCAGCGCGAGTGCAGCGATAAATAGAACTGTCACGCTCATAGCGCTCCCCCTGCAAGCATGCCCAGCAAGACAAGGCCGATCACGGGACCGGCCGCGACCGCATGGGCTCGAAAACCAGTCAGCACTCGCGCGTCGTCATCGAAGAAATCGCCTCCCACAAACACCTGTCCCCAACCACCGAGCCCGAGCCCAAATTCGACGGTGGTACCCGAGGCCCAACGAGACTGTAACCCGGTGCGTCCGCGCACCATCCCCACCGTAAAATCGAGATGCGCCGCATTTCGCTTCTGCGCCAGCCATAACTGATTCACCACGGCAACTCGGTAGGCTTCCGTGGCGAGCCCCCCTTCGGCCGAATTGTCGGCATCCGGTGGAATCACAACCGACGAGCCCTCGGACCAACTCCCAACGACACCTAGACCCCAACGATGCCAACGGTCTCGTCGCATCGCCACCGGGCGCAAGGTCACCCCCCAACGGACGCGAAATTGCGTATAGGGCAGCTCGATCCCCCGCTCTCCACCGATCACGTTGATTCCTGCCGCTACGTCCGCATCGACAAGAAGCGCGACTCTGCAATCGAAATCCTCCACGAAGCAGAAGCGACCATGACTCACCGAGAGCGGTGCATATTCCCGAGTCCGTCGGCCAGGAAATTGAACATTCGACGGCGCCACCTTTTCGAAGAAAGGGCCATATTCCGCTCGCTCAAGATTGTCCGCTTCGTCGGTCGGGTCACTCTCGGGGAGACCGTCTCGTTCACTATCGACAACCGTCTCCGGACCGTCGTCCCACCCCGGTAGCTCGGCGGACCCCTGAGGATGAAAGCCGACGTCCGCCTCCTGACGATCGTCGAGTGCCAAGCTTGGTTCGGAGACCAAGCCAAGCGCAAAAATAATGCTGAGTGAGAGTACTGACACAACCACCGATCCTGAGAATGACTAGAGCACCCGGATCTTACAGTACGTCGACCGCCAACAGCACCTCTCCGCCGTCGGCCTTGGATTGGGCACAAGCACGCTCGCTTCGCTGCACAAGCGCCGCACCGCGCTCTTCGCTCTTTGCCTGAGCCCCTCCGATGCCCGCCCCTCCTAAACCGGCAGCCAGCAGCTTTGCGCCGATTCTCTCCGCGACAATCCGGCCACCCCGCGCCTCGGTATGAGGAAGAAGCACACAAAAACAACCTGCGCCGTCCGTTCCCACATCATCCACCCCGCGCACGCAACGGAGAATGAGCGATGACACGTCAATTCCACACGGTCCCTTGTCTGAGAGCTGAATCGACAAGACCGTCACCTCGTGCCGATAGCGCTCTCCACACTCTAGCGCCGCCTCAAGGCTCGCGGCCATTTTGCGCATCGTACGCACCTGTGGACTCAGGGGCGCATTTTCGCGTGTTCGCAACTCGGACTGCAAATCCTCAAGTTCTCGACCCATCCTTCGCTGCTTCCTGCGCAGCCGTGCCTCGCTCGAGTGATCAACGAGCACCAACCATCGCTCCTCCCTGTCCTTGCCCTCGACCAGGGCGGGCGAGAGCTCGCGAGCGATCCCATCGTCGCCGACGTGGGTAAACACCGGAGGCTCGGGCATCGCCGCTTCGCCAAGGCTCCCCAGCGCAGGCATGCCCGGAAGCAACGTGTGCACTTCGAGGCGGCCCTTCGAGCCCTGGCGGATTCCAGCCAACACCGCGAAACCCTGGGAATAATCTTGCACTGTGCCATCGGATGCCAGGCGGCAAACGCCGCCGCCGGTCGCATCAACGAGGCGGTCGAGAACGCTAGAAACCTCCATGAGCGGTTAGAATACACCGTATTGCCGTGAGGTCTCGAGATAACGGTCCGTTTTGGGCGATTTCGATAGATTTGCTGTCGATGGCCGATGCTGCGCCCATGCTTCCCCTCGGCAATGCTGCAACTCACATTCTTTGCGACGCGATCAGCGACGGCGTGATCTTGATCGACGAAAACGACCGGGTGACTTTTGTGAATGATGCCGCAGAAGCCCTCCTGATGGTCTCACGACGTGATCTCAAGGGCATCTCGGCGCACGGTCTCATGACCGAATGTTTTGGGGCGACCGCGACCAGACTCCCTCGTCTGCGCGCTGGCGAGCATATCACCTGTGACGGACCTGCTCGTCGAGGCCAGCATCGCCCAGGCGCTTTTCAGGTCTGTCGACTTTTGTTGCCGGTCGCTGCGCCATGTTCCACGGGCGATCGCCCGACCGCGTTCATCATTCGGGACATGCGCCCAGCCCAAAATCTGCGCACCGCCGAACGGGCGTTGGACGAGGCACTCGGCAGGACGTCAGTCCCCGATCCACACAGCTCGACTCCATCCTTTGGACAGGCCCAGCTCCTCCAAATGCTCGCCACCGAGACACGCAATGCCCGAGGCTCCGCCACCCAACTGAGCGCCGTGTTAATGCAAGCGCCCAACCGTCTCGATCGTGACGAGGTCGCCGAGCTGCTCGACATCGGTCTGCGTGACAGCGATCGCGCCAGCATGTTGCGCGCTCCCCTCGCAGGCACCGATTTTTTCGAAACGACCTCCGAAACGAAATCGACGGAAACAAACATCCTCGCCTTGCTCGGGCCCGAATCTCACTGGGCGTTGTTTGTCCTACCCGAGACCTCAAGCTCCGGAGCGGCCGCGCTGATGATGCGCCTGCGTTCACTCGCCGCGAACAACAAACTTCGAAACATCGCCTTCGGTTCCGCAACCATGCACAACGGCATTCAGGCATGGGGGCACGAAGAAGACACCCCGTGGACCATCCTTCGGCGAGCCCTGCACCAATGTCAGATCGATCGAGAAATCATGGAGGATGAAATATTTCCCCAGGCCGCCTGAGCGACCTCTGTCGCGGCCCTGCGCAGATCGGTGGATCTCAATTTGAGAGACCCTCGTCGGCCGAGCTATTTGCCTCTGACGGCTGTCGACCATCCAAATAGGGGAGCCATGGGATCAACAGCATAGACGGCACGGTCGCCAAAAAAGTCAGACCAAAATAGTTTCCGTAGCCCGCCGCCATGACTAAATATCCGCTGCTCACACCCGCGACCGTAAAACCAACGCTCATCAGCGCACTAAGAATCGCCATGTGACCCGCTTTATGATTCGGGTGACAGCATCGCATCAGGAACACCATCAACACGGCGGTACCAAGGCCGGCCCCCACGTGTTCAAGGGCAATTGTTGCGCCGAGGACAGATGCTCCTAGTCCCGAAGGTTCTGGGCTCAAGGCCAAAACCATATAGAGGAGATTCAAGATATTTTGGCCCAATACAAAGGGCCAAATGCAACGTCGAAGACCGATTTTTCCGATCGCCCAGCCGCCGATGAGGGTCGCGGCCACCGAGGCCACCGTACCGACAGTACCATTCAAGATCGAATATTGCTCCAGCGTCATCGCCAGCTCTTTGTGCAAAAATGGCCAGCGCATTTTTATAAGAAATGACTCCCCCACCCTATAGAGCACGACAAAAGCAAGAATTGTAAGTGCCCGAGGCTGAGCGATAAACGTCGTAAATGCACCCAAGAAGCCGGAGTCATCCGCCAACACCTCCGCCCGCGGGGACCCGTTCCTACGTCGGAAAACCAACGATGCCAAAGCCGCTGCGGTCACGACGATCGGCAGCCCGATCGCCACCCAACTCGCCAACCCAAACCCTCCAACGACCGGCAACGACGCGACCCAGGTGTGGATCACAGACCATGCCGGGCGCACAAAGGGCATCTGACGTTCGAGCAGAAGCAATGTCGCTAGCACTCCAGCCCCCGCAAGAACCCGGCGCTTGAGGAATCCACGCAACAGCAGCCCGATCGGCCTCTGCTCCCGCTCCGGGTCCGGGAGCGCGAACCAATGGTAGACCGTCAAACCAATCATGATTGCGGCGATGACAAGTATCCCGAGGAACCATCCCGCACGACCGATCAGCCATAGTATCGGACCCCCCATCACGATCCCGCCGATGCGATAAAATGTCGCCCGCCAACCTACGTAGGCTGACTGTTTCGACTCATCGAGGGCCTCAAGATAGAACGCATCGATCGCAATATCGTGGGTGGCGCTCAAGAACGCCAGAAACAAGAAACCTAGCGAGACCGCAACCCACAGGTCGCCACCGCCTCCGACCACAAATGCCAACCCGACGATCACTAAGGATAGCGAGATCTCAGTCCACAACAACCACCGTCGCTTCGTCTCGTAGCGATCAAGAACTGGACCCCATAAAAATTTCAGGTTCCACGGCACATGAAACAACGACGTCAAACCGATCGCCTGGAGACTCGCTCCGAGCTGCTCGAACATGATTTCTACGAGATTGTTGACGAGCGCGTAGGGCGTCGATTCTGCCCAATATGTGCTCGTCACCCAAAACTGAGGCGCGACTCCTCGGCGTTTGCTCGTCGCTCGTCGCTCGCCCCCCACCCCTCGTTTTCTCCCGCCCGTCACAGCCAAAAAACAACCACGGTTTTGCGGGTCTCAAGCATTCAGCGCATCTCGTAGCACGGATCTAGGGACGTCCGCGGGGTTTTGTCGCTCACGCCGAGCCGCGACTCGGGTCTTCGTCGGAGCCAAATCCATACTCAAGAATCCTGGGCACAACGATCAATGCCGAAAGTACCATCGCCGCGATCAGGCCAATTTTTGCGTTCGAGAAGAAGTCGGTCTCGTGCCACGCGAGGAAGGACGGCCAAACCAACATCGCCGAACCACCTGCAAGGCCCACCAGTGTGCTTTGCAGCCAGCGACGTCCGGAACAGAACGTCCATAGGGCCCCGAGACCAAGACCGGCGACGGGCATGATCGGGATGAGATAACGATGGTCGACGCCCTGCCCGCCCTCGGGTGTCCGATGCAGGCAAAGTAGAAGAATCCACGGCAGCCACATCGCCAATCGAACGGCACCGCGCGGCCTCTTCGAGCGCCCACCGACAAAACAAGAGGCGATCGTCCCACACAGCCCGAGAAAGGCGATCGGCGACTGGGCCAAAAGACCCGCACTCTTTCCGAGTCCCCACTGAACCCAAAACCCGGTCAACAGACTGCCGTCGAAGGTTGTCCACCGATCCCGAGCAAACTTGAAATTTGCATGATGGTCGTAGCCAAGGCTGAAGGGGCTGCCGAAGGCTAGATCGTGGTAAATCAGAGTCGCCACAACGATCGGTAGGGCACCGAGCCACAACAACCACCATCGCCTCCATCGTACGCTCGACATCGTTAGAGGTACCATCACGACGACAAGAAGGTAGTCCGTCGCCGACGCCCATCCCCCCGCGAGACCCAACAACAGAGTCCACAAGACCTCAGGACGGCGCAGGCCAGGGCCTCTCCGGGAGACATCGCCATTGAGATGATCGATGGCGACCAGGACGATGGCAACCAAGGCCGCGGCGGTGGAATGAGAAAACAGCGCCGTGCTGTAGGGTCCAAGCAACGAACCAAGACCGAGGGCCAAGACCGCAAAAATACAGCCCCACAGGTCTACGCCGCGACGCTCAAGAAGATGCCAAAGACAGGCTAGAGCGACGAGGCCCATCGCCACCGACTGCAAACAAGCCGCGAGAATCGAGCCCAACATCAGCACCAAGAGCGGTGGCCGGTGGCCGCGATGATAGTAGGTCCGCTCGAAAGGAGCCGATGCGGTCGGTGTCATCATCTCGTTGCGTCGACGACTGCCCCTCAACAACCGGCCATCAAACCCATGACCTATGAGGACCGCCGGCAGGGCGAGAAACGCCGTCCCGGGAGGCCTATCCGAATAGAAATGACCGCGGCGCTGAGCGAGGTCCACCCGCAAAGTCAGCGCCGCCTCAGGGTCGATGTGTACCTCTCGATAGAGCGCCAAGGCCCGAGCGAGTGCGAGATGCGAACCATCGTTCGAGCTGACGATCCCCGTGCCGCTGCCGACCCAAAAACCAGCGAGCAAGACAAAGACTGCGGCCCGCAACCACCGGTACGCCTCGCTCCCTGGTGCGGGAGACAGGCGGGTGATCGATCGAGCGGTGTCCTTGGCCATTGCGGGCTCGCGGGACCGGACGATACTCGATAACCTCTGGATGTGGGCGATCGGGGACATTCTGGGACACGAAGCGCTGCCGAACGCCGCTTTGACCAAGCTCGCCGCCGTCTTGGGCTCTTTTTGGCACCCGCGGCGCTGCTCGTCCTGCTCTCGATTCCAATGCCAGGACTGAGCGACCAGGCCCACCGCATGGCGGCGATCTCCGTGATGGTGGTGATCTTATGGGTCACCGAGGCGATCCCGCTTGCAATTGCGGCGCTGCTCGGCCCCGCCTTGGCCGTGCTCTTCGCGGTTTCCCCGGCCAAACAAGCCTTCGCTCCCTTTTCACACCCGTTAATCTTCCTATTTCTCGGCGGTTTTATGCTCGCCGAGGCCCTACGAGTGCAGGGCGTCGACCGCCGCGCGGCGCTGTGGATGCTCTCACGCCGGGTCATCGCGGGGTCCCCCACACGCGCGCTCATGGGGGTCACCATCACGGCCTACCTTTTCTCGATGTGGATCTCGAACACCGCGACGACCGCAATGATGGTGCCCATCGCGCTCGGGCTCTGCGCAACCATCGGAGAATTTAGCCGCGACATCCAACGGCCTCGTAGCGATAGAGGCGAACACACCGATGACGTCGCCCGCCGTTTTGATGAAGGCATGTTGATAAGCTTGGCCTATGGCGCCTCCCTCGGCGGGGTCGCCACCCCCATCGGAACCGCACCGAACATCGTTGCCCTGGGGGCACTGGAGGGCCACACCCACATCGATTTCCTTCAATGGATGGCCTTCGCCACCCCCATCTCGTTGTGCGCCCTGGTGGGCCTTTTGATCTGGGCCGCCTATCGTTTTCCCCCTGTGGTCCGTCGCATCCCTGGTCTGCGCCAACAGGTCCGCAACGAACTCACGGCCCTCGGTCCCCTACGTACCGGCGAACGCCGCGTATTGGGTATTTTTGTGGTCACCGTCCTCGCGTGGTTAACGCCATCGCTGTTGCGGCTGAGCCTCGGCGAAGAGAGCCCAATCACCCTCTGGGCAAGAAACGGCCTCAAAGAGGGGGTGGTGGCCATCCTCGGCGCCAGCGTGCTCTTCATGGTTCCCGCGAAGAAGTCACCGCACAACGAAGCGCGACTCCTCAGCTGGTCCGATGCGGCCTCCATCGACTGGGGGACGCTCTTTCTCCTCGGGGGCGGACTGGCCATGGGAAACCTGGTTTTTGAGACCGGTCTCGCCAAGGCGATCGCCGAGGTGACCGTCGGCCAACAAAGTGATCCCGGCGCGACCCTATTTTTGCTCGCAGCTTCGACGATCTTGGTGCTGTACATGACCGAGCTCACCAGCAACACCGCGACCACCAGCATGATGATCCCTGTGCTGATCCCCGTGGCCCAACGCGCCGGTGTCGATCCCGTTCCGGTGACGATCATCGTCGCCATCGCCGCGAGTTTCGCCTTTATGCTCCCCGTCTCGACGCCACCCAACGCGATCGTCTATGGAACTGGACGTGTGCGCCTCGGGAGCATGATTCGTTTTGGCGCCTGGCTAGACATCGCCGCCATCGTGTTGCTTGTGGCGAGCGGCTATTGGTTTCTACCGCTGTTTCAGCTGGGGGAATGAGCGACGCCGCCGCGCGATCCACCGACTAGCTCGGGACGTCAGAGGCTGCAGAGATTTCCGCCAAAAAACCTTCTCCATACTGTTCAGCCTTCGCCGGACCAATACCGTGGGCCAACTGAAGGTCCTGCAAGGTCCGCGGTTTCAGCAGGACAAGCTCACGAAGGGTCCGGTCGCTCGCTACCCGATAAGGGGGGACCCCAGCCTCTTGGGATTCTCGTAGGCGAAAGGCGCGCAAGCGCTCAAAAAGCCGCATTCCAGCCTCGTCGAGGACCACCTCTTGCTGTGCGCGCGCGCCTGAACGCCCCGCGGCCCCTGAACCTGCTCGTCCCTCCTTACGCTTGCCCCTAAGCTCGGGCGGCAGGACCATCCGCACCGGAAGCTCCCCCGCCATAACGAGCTTTCCTTCGCGGGTAAGTGAGACCACAGGACGATCTCCACTCGAGAACGTCACCCAGCCTGCCGTGACGCAGCGGCGTAGCAGCCGAAGAATCCACTCTTCGCTGGACTCCGCGAGTATGCCAAAGGTGCGCACCTCATCGAGACCGGCCCGTTGCAGCCTCTCATCGGCCTTTCCCTTCAGAAGTACCGCCGCCGCACCGAGACCAAAGCGACCGTGGATGCGCGCGACACCGCTGAGGGCCTTGCGAACCAGCAAGCTCACGACCTCGATGTCCTCACCACCTTCGTCGTCGAGGCTGAGGCAAAGGTCGCAGCGTCCGCAACCCCTCAGAATCTCGGCATCGTCTCCAAAATAGCGCAAAATTCCATCGTGGCGGCAGGTGCCCCCCTCGACCCAGCGCATCAGCTCCAAGAACAGATTCCATTTGTGTTCGACGACCTCCGGGTCCGGTGCTCTTCCGTCGTTCTCGCGCTCCAGCAAGCGGCGGCGCAGGGGCACGTCCCCAGCGGTCGTGAGCAAAAGACCCCACGCATCGTCGCCGTCCCGGCCGGCACGTCCAACCTCTTGATAGTAGGATTCGATCGAGCCAGGCGGTGCAAGGTGAATCACCGCCCGGACATCGGCACGGTCGATGCCCATGCCGAACGCATTCGTCGCCACGACAATTTCCATGGTCCCGGCCGAAAATCGCTGCTGAACTTGTTCGCGACACTTGGACGACAACCCGGCATGATAGGCGCCTGCCGTCCAGCCCTCGGCCTCCAGACGTGCACATTCTTCGTCGGTAAATTTTCGTGTCGGCGAATAAATGATGGCTGACCCACGCCCACGGCCTGGACCACCAAGAGCCTTCGTCAACATCGCATCCACAAGGCCCGGCCGTTCGCTCCGCGCTCCATATTCAGCGACAGAGAGGCTTAAATTCGGGCGCGCAAAGCCCTTGAGAACCTGTGGCGTGTCGCTTCCAAGGCCCAGTCGAAGCAGGATTTCATCGCGCACCACCGGTGTCGCCGTCGCGGTACAGGCCAACACCCGCGTCCCCTTAAGTTGCGCCACAAGTTCACCGATCTGCATATATTCGGGGCGAAAGTCGTGACCCCACTCGCTGATGCAATGAGCCTCGTCGATGGCCAGCAGCGGTATCTCGCAATCTTGCAGCAACGCGCGAAACCCCGGGTACGTCAGCCGCTCTGGAGCCACATAGACCAGCTTGTAGTCGCCTGCCGCCATCTTCGCCATGCGCTGGCGGATTTGAGCCGAGCTGAGTGTTGAAGCCAGGTAAGTCGCGGAGACGCCAAGCGCCTCGAGTCCTCGCACCTGATCGTGCATCAACGCGATCAACGGAGATACGACCAGAGTGGTGCCCGAAAGCACCGTCGCTGGCAGTTGGTAACACAAGCTCTTTCCACCGCCGGTCGGCGCCACCAGCAACAGCCGTCCGCCCTCAAGGAGCTCACGAATGGCTTCACTCTGCCCCGGACGAAAGGATGAAAACCCAAAGTTTTCGAGACCCCGAGCGAGAAGCGCGTCGATCGATTCGGAATTGGCGGAACTGTCGGTCTCGCTGGGATCGGGCGGCTCCATCAGCCTTTGTATCGACCAAGCCCATAGGCCGTTGCAAGCAAGCCGACCATCGAAGACAGGACCAGACAGCGCCTGTTGCGCCATTTATCTATGCGATCTTCGCGCATGCCAAAATCACACTCCAATGCTCTCGATCACCAGCAGAGCGCCCTGCGGAGCTGTATCTCCGCGGAGATCGACGGTCGCCTCAATCACCCAATCGTTGTCGCCCTCCGGATCCAGCATGATCTGCCGTACGCGCCACAGATGCTCTTCGACGGTATCTATCATTGTTTGAGACGGCGCCCGAGCCTGATGGTCGTACGAAAGCGCGTCATATTGATCGTAAAACTGAACCATTGCCCGCTCGAAGCGCGCCGCTGGCCAAGGCTCGTCGCTCGCGTCGTTCACGGCTCGGACGTTGGCTTCGGCACCCGGCCAATCGCGCTCCGACAGGCAACGAACGAGACGATGCATCTCGGCACGAATCCGAGCAAAAAAACCTTTGCGGTCGGAAGATAAATCTTTGACCTCTCCGTCGGACTCTTCATCCAACGATACACCATCCGATTCACGCGGCGGATTGAGCATGGTCTCCCACTCCTGCACCAAGCTAGAATCGGCTTGCTCGAGGGTCGCGCGCAACCAAGCGATCGCATCCAGGACCTCATCCGTCTTGTCGCCGTCGGGAACCGACTGCTCAAGGGTCTTGTAGGTCTGATGAAGATGCCGAAGAAGCAACCCCTCGCTGCGCTCCATCCCGTACTCCTTCACGTACTGGTTGAAGCTTGAAAACTTCTCATACATATCGCGCGCGATCGACTTTGGACGAATATTCTCCGTGCCGATCCATGGGTGCTTCGCGGAGAACTCGTTGAATGTGTTGTAAATAAATTCAACGTTTGGCTTTGGATAGCTCACCGTCTCTAGCTTCTCCATACGCTCTTCGTATTCGACCCCATCGGCCTTCATTTCGGCGATAAGCTCGGACTTGGCCTTGCGCTCTTGGCAAATGAGAATGGCATTTGGGTTCTCGAGTACGGACTCCACCAAGCTGATGACGTCCATGGCATAGGTCTCTGAACCCTGGTCGAGGCCAATGAGCGCGTCAATCAGGTAGAGTGACAGGGTCTGCATCAAGGAAAAATCATCTTGAAGGTCCTCTGAGACGAGAACATCCCTCCCCCTTTTCGTATCGCGCGGCTTCAACTCAACGATGCCCGCGCCTCGTAGGGCCCGAAACAACAAGGCAGCATCCTGCCTCAAACGAGATTTTCGCCCTTCGCGCTCATGCGAATTGGCAAGCAGCTCCATCAACTCTCGATAGCCCCCGCCGGACCGCAATGCACGGTCGCGTCGCTGCAAGAGATTCAGCATCAACCCGTGGTCAATGCGGAAACTTGAAACCAGCTCCTCCGGTTGCCCCTCCACCAGGCCCTCGAAAGTGCCGGCATCAAAGCGCACGTATCCGCGCTCGGGTGGCTTCTTCCGAACGAATTTTTTCTTTCGGCCGACGCTCGCCTCGGCCTTCATTTCTAGCCGCTTGTTTTCGATCACGTGTTCGGGTGCCTGCGCGACCACCCAACCGTGGTCGTCAAAACCTTTTCGACCCGCGCGCCCCGAGATCTGTTTAAAATCTCGAACGCTCAAAATCCGAGTGGACTCGCCGTCGTACTTGCAAAGCTTGCTAAACAACACGGTACGAATCGGAACATTCACACCCACACCGAGAGTGTCGGTACCGCAAATCACGGCGAGCAAACTTTGTTGGGATAGCTTCTCGACCAGCAAGCGGTATTTCGGCAATAAGCCCGCATGGTGCAAACCTACCCCTGCCTTGATGAAGCGCTGGATGTCCTTTCCGTAGGGCGAATCAAAACGAAAACCGGCCAAGGCGGCATTGATCGCGGTACGCATCTCCTTCGTCACCAGCTTCATGCTTGTGAGATCTTGAGCCATCTCCGCAGCGGCTCGCTGCGTGAAATTTACAATATAGACTGGCGCCTTCTCGCCAGCGATCAACGCCTCGATCGTCTCGTGAATCGGAGTCTCCCGATAGGAAAAATCAAGAGGCACGGGACGAACCGTCGAACGGACCAATACGGCCTCTCGCTGGGTGCGCTGGTGAATATCCGCCTGAAAGCGCGTCATGTCGCCAAGCGTGGCCGACATCAACATGAAGGTGGTCTGAGGCAGGGTCAAAAGCGGAATCTGCCAAGCCATGCCTCGATCTCGATCTGCGTAATAATGGAACTCGTCCATCACCACGTAGTCCACGTCTGCAAAGGCTCCGTCGCGAAGGGCAATATTTGCGAGCACCTCTGCAGTGCAACACACCACCGACGCCTGAGGATTTAGACTTGCGTCGCCGGTCAGCATCCCGACCTTTTCGGGTCCAAAAACACGGCAAAGATCGAAAAATTTCTCACTGACCAAGGCCTTGATCGGAGAGGTGTAATAAGAACGTTGACCACGGCAGAGCGCACGAAAGTGCATCGCTACCGCGACCAGTGATTTTCCGGATCCAGTCGGCGTATTGAGGATGACGTGTTTGCCCGCCATGATCTCCAGCACGGCCTCCTCCTGCGCCCTATAAAGTTCTATGCCCTGGTCACAGACCCAGTCGAGAAAAATCTCGAGGATCGTGTCGTCATCCATTGAGTTCCCGGCTGAATCGCTGGCAATGCGATCCCCTAGGGTTGCCACCGGTGCGCCCTTGTCGACCATTATTCTCCTGCCACCGGGTAACGAGGACGAATATCCACAGGCACGTCGGTAAGGCCAGCGAGCACCTCACTCGTCTCGACACTTAGTTTTCCGTACGTCATGAACATCGAGTCCACGACCGCCTTGTCTCCTTGATGTTGCCACATACACACGTCCTTCACGAGCCTAGTGATCGACGCTTCCAATCTGTCGAAGTCAACGATGTACTTTCCGCTCACAGCGTCGCGCTTTGCCGCACCGTCTTCGATAAATCGATTGATCTGCATGGCTGCACCTTTTCCGTGTGCCTCGGCGACACCAAAGCGCACGCTGCGAAAGAGCCCCGCGAAATAGCTCAGCAGCAATTTCTTTCGAAAGTCCTTCGGAAACTTCCCTTTTTCGATCATGTACAAGACGTTGTAGGCGCCCATCACATCGGCTTTACCCTCTTCGAGCGCGGCGTAGCTCGCCCCCAATGCGCTCTTCACCTCTCCCTTGCTCTCATCGTTGCCGACAAAAGCCGGCCCAAGACTATGAGAGAGCTCGTGGAACAGCACTTCGTTAAAAAATGCATCCTGATCGAGAAATTTCAGCTGGTGATCGACGATCACCCGCTTGGCGATCGGCACCATGATCGCGGTAAATTTAGTGTTGATCGCATTTCTCAGCATGACCTTCTTCGCACCCTTTTCCTGGCGCACTCGCTCGTCGTTCGGAAGATTGAAGGCGATGGTCTGTACTGACTTCCTCGCGTCCCCCGAGGAAAAGACCAGGTCAACCACACGAATGGGACTCTCGGCACCCCGTTGATTTTTGACAGCATCGTCAATCGGAAGATGCCGCTCCATCTCGGGAAGAAGCTCCTTGAAAATCATGAGGTCTTCGGATGCCTGTACATCGGACACTGTCACGAAGGCCTCGAAGGACCCCTTAATTCCCATCAACTTGTCCTCGTAGGTCTCGTAGGGCCCTATTGTGATCTCAACCCGCGAGTCGAGGTCCATCCAGTCCTTGTCGGATTGATAGTAGTCGTCGCTTCGGAATGCCGCCGCGCGGGACCTTAAAAATCTCTGGAGGCTGGCATTTTTTGTTCGTGTAGCAGCACTCTCCAGCTTCGCTGCCGCCTGCTCCAACCAAGGCTTGTAGACCTCGCTATAGGGCAGCGCCACCAGGGCAGCGCCCTGGCGACTCACGACTGTAACCAAGCTCTCTAGCGCATCTTTTTGATTTGGATGGGTCCGAAGGTATGCAGAGAACTCATCGGCAGAGAGCCCCTCGGGATAAAAACCGGCGCCCTTCGGATGATCGCGCTCGATCGCAAATCCCTTAAAATGGTCCTGCCGGTCCCAAGGTCCACGCATGATATCGAAATACTCTAACTGAGCGCTGGACAGAGCCGCACCGGGCCCCTCATGGTTTGATTCTTCCTCGATTTTTTCACGAAGTTCTGCGTATCCATGAAAGACCTGGCGATCAAAAATCGGGTCGAGATGACGCGCAGCCTCGATCAATTCCGACAATACCTTTCGTTCACCCTCGGATAGGGTCGTCAGGTCCGTCTGAAGATCTACGGGAACAAACTGAGCGGTTTGGGCGCGAAGGGCCTGCAAAGCGGCCCCCTCATGCTTTGCCGGGGGCAAAGGTTCGGTCTTCGTGGAGCCAGATAACGGGGGAATCTCTTGGGAGGATGAGCGTCCAGCGGACTGTCCGCCACCGCACGCAAACGACGCGGAAAACACGGTCAAGGCCGTAAGCAGGCCGATCGTCGGTGCAGACTTTAAAAAATTGTGGCTCAACATGACGATCTCCAACCGCAAGCGGTGCGCCAGCAGCCTTGCATGACCCTCTTCAATGAACCAGATCTAGTCTTCTAATTCTTCGATGCCACCCTCGGGGACGAAGTGACGCTGCAACTGCTCATCGCTGGGCGCAGGAGCCTCGCCCCTCCGAAGACGGCGACGCTCATCCTGCGCATCCACCCGGGCTGCACGGCGCTCGTAATCTGCGTTGTCTCGGTAGTCGCTCGCGGACTGGACATAGCGGCGGTTTCCCGGGACGACCAACATCTTGCGACGCGCCGCGCGTGCCAAACCGTGATAGTCGCCATAAAAGACCTTCTCGCTGTTCACCATCCTGTCCGCGATCCCTCCTTGACGTCTGGCTCGCCGCCGAGCGTCAAGGACGGCGTCTTCGAGCGCGGCCTTCACTGAGGGGGCGCCGCCGTCGTAGAGATTTCGAATGGCCCAAGTGCTGTGCCAGACATCAAACTCATCGCGGAGTTCATCGACATGAAGAAAATAGAGTTCAGCCACCCTCTCCGCCTGCGCGCTCGTGATCGTTTGATCGCGCATGATCCACAATCCCAGCGATTGGTATTTTCGAAGATTGTCGAATCGATACGCGGCGATCTCAAGGGTCTGGTCGATATCGACATGTTCAACCTTGAGCACGGCCGAATCATCGGGGTGGTAGGGGACCCGGCGCTCACAACCAGAAATCTGCCAAAAGGCGATGAGGCTGACCAAACCGGCGAATAGAGAATTTGAAGTCCGACGGCGGATCACCCCGATACGGTAGCGCGAAGCCCAATGCTGTCGAGAGATTTCAGCGTGTCGGCGCATAAAGGGTGGGATCGTCCACCCCCGAACGTTCGAATCCACGCCGACGAAAGATACAGCTGTCGCATCGACCACAGGCGAGCGCATCGCCGCGCTGCGTACCATCGCCAGACACACTCGGGTCGTAACAGCTGAGCGTATCGTCGTACTGCACTCCTAGGGCATCTCCACGGACGATGATTTCGTGCTTATGCAGGTCGATAAGGGGCGCACGAAGACGAAATGATTTCCCTTCGGTCCCAGAACGAGTCGCCAAGTTCGCCAACGTTTCAAATGCGTCCAAGAATTCTGGACGGCAATCAGGATAGCCAGAATAGTCGACCGCATTGACGCCGAGCCACAACTCCGTGGCTCCCAACACTTCCGCCCATCCGAGCGCATAGGAAAGAAAAAGGGTGTTGCGCGCGGGCACATAAGTACTCGGGACAACCGAATTGTGGCCGATTCCTCCTTTGGGAACGCTTTGTGCGCTCTCGCTAAACAGTGAGCTCCCACTCGCCACCAACGCTCCGAGATGGCTCAAATCGACGACGACGTGGGCATGCACCGCAAAGAGCTCAGCTTGCCGCCGCGCACATCCCAACTCATGCTCATGCCGCTGTCCGTAACGAAAACTGATTGCATACACCGCACGGCCAGCATCTCGGGCCATGGCCAGCACGGTTGTGGAATCTAAGCCCCCCGAGAGCAAAACCACAGCTCTATTCTCTGTGTTCGCTGGGGTGGGCGACGTGGTCGAGGGCATCACAAGTCAGAAGGTACCCCAAGATATCAGGGCGTGGCGATGCTGTCCGCGCCACCATTCGCGTCAACCACTGTATAGGTACTCTCAATCTCAAGATTTTGCTCGAAACGTTTCTCCTGTCCACCGAACTCCACGGTGACCTCAGAGGCCTGATAGCCCTTTAGTGAGACTGGCATTTTCTCCGTCAAGTCGAAAACGAGCCGGAGCTCGGTCTCTTCGAGGGTCGAGACAAAAAATGATCTCTGGTTTCCCTTGATCTCCGCGGCACCGCCCCCCTCAACCAGCACATCCACAGTTGCGACTTTATGACCCTCGACCGTTCGCAAGGCGACCAACGTGTAGCTGTAGTCGAGCTCCATTGGGACCTCGAGCCGCCCAAAAACCGCCCGGGTCTCCTGCTGCCGAGCCAAGACGACGGTCTCTCCGAGTTTAAGAGCCCGCTTCGGTAAAACAGGTGCCCCCAAGAGCTGAACCAACGAGATCGAAGCTGGATCGATTTCACTGTCGGCCTCCTCGGAGCCCTCGCCCGAGCTTTCGGCAGGCTCATTCTTCTCTCTTTCCTCGACGACACCGAGAAAATCGATGAAAGACTCGAATTTGGAGCCCTCGATCTGCTCCCGGTGGTCAGCCTCCGTCTTTTTGGTGTCAAAGCCTTCTCCGAGGGCAGAGAACGACTGCAACTCTTCGACTTGAGCCATGACTCGAAGTCGGCTCACCCCGGCTGGAGCGAGCTTGAGCGTTCCGACCAACGTTGCTCGGACATCCACAGCTCCGTCCCCGGTGACCGTCATCGCTACGGTCAGACCTTGGCGCAGCCGAGCCTCTTGCGAGCCATAACTCAAGACGATTTCACCCGCCTTAGCGACCGGTGGCGCAGCCTGCGGCGATGTCGCCATACCCGAGGCAAGACCCCGATCACAGCCCGCCAACCCGGCAACAAGCACAAGACCCAAACCGGAGATCCCGAGCACCAAGTTAGGAAGCCTGGCAAAAATACGGTTCGATGGCGACGGCACCATGGGCCTACGCTAGCGGCGCCCGTGACCGTGCGCAAGACGAACGTGTCCCAGAAGCCCGTGGATAGCCAATGGAGCCAGTCCTTCTCGTGCGCAAAGCCCTGGATGAAACCCGTCTCGGGGTCTGATACAAACCGCCACCGTGTTCGACTTTCTCTCGGCTCTATTCAACTCGCGCGGGAGAATGCCCCGAGACAAGCGGACTCGGATTCCTCGCCGTGCCCGCAAGGCCGCCCAGGAACATCTCGACAATGTGCAAAAAGCGATCGATGGGCTGGCCGCACTGCCGGGTGTTGCCGACATTGTAAAGACGAAGCGTGTTCCCAAAGGTTTTTACGGGCTCATTGAGGGTCTCTTGGAGCATCACGAGGCGTGGCTGGCCTCCATTCGTAAATCGATGAACATCGGCGACGCCAAACGTCCTGGCTCCCCCGGAGGATGCGGGGCCTGCTATGCCGCGCCAACCGGTGTTCACGCGGTTGAATTGTTGAACATCTACCGCGGCGCCCGACCCAAGAACGACTTCCCTCAGCTCGCTAACAAGTGCGCCAGCCTGGCTCAGACCCAGATGGAGCTGATCCAGGAGAACTACAAAGGAGACGATCCGGACAAGATCCGCATGGCCTCCAAGGGCACTCAAGAGGCACTCAAAAAGTTTGCCCAGCTCGGCAAGCCTTGCGCTTTCCTCGATGTAGCGAAGGAGCGTTGCAAGATTTGGGAGACTCGCCCGCTGTCATGCCGCATGCACCACGTGACCAGCGATCCGGCATGGACGGACCCGCGACACGCGAAACATGAGTCCATGACCTTCGTGAACATTCGCCTGCCTCTCAAGGTTCAGGCCGCAGTCGCTCAACTCGAGAAGCGTATGGGTTTCGGCGTAACCCCGTTTTTGTACGCAGGGCTGCTGCAGATCGTGCAACTCAACAATGGAGAGCTCGTTCAAGAGATCGGCGAAACACCGCAGCCGATCGGTCAAGACGGTCGAGTTGCGCAGCGCGCCAATCGTGACAAGAAGGGCGCGAAGAAGTTCCAAAAAGGTAAAAAGAGCAAACGATCAAGGCGCTAGCGGCTCGGTTTTTTGTTGAGACTCAAGAACGCCGTCTGCTTGCCCTTCGCCTCCCCACACACGACACTGACCGTGTAGGTCGCGGTCTCCCCGGAAAATTGCAACTGGCCGTCCTGCTGTGGAACTGCAGCGGTGGCTCCCAGCTCGACATCTCCCGCTATTTTAGCCCTGAAGAGATCGAGGCAGGTCTCCGGGGTGTGCTCGGCCTTCATCTCAAACAGCATGAACGCCATATAACTGCCATCGGCTTCCTCTACGGTCTTCTGCTGTTGGATCACGCCCAAATTTTCGACGACATCTGCCGTGTACCAAGCAGGAACGGCAAATTCTACAGCGGAAGAATCATGCGAGCTCGGACTCGCTACGGTGTTCATCGCGGGCTGTTCCTGAACCTTCTTCGATGGAATGGGAGCCTGGGAACATGCGCCCAGACACAGCGGAAGGGCAAGAAACACCATCGCCGAATAAATTCCGAGTCCACGTGGGTGCATGCTCAAGAGCCTACTCTCTCATAGGGAGCGGACGCAACGGGCCAACAGGGCCTCGTTCGGCTTGACTTCAATCGCTTCCCACGGCGCCTCGGCGCCACTTTGAGTCTGTTCAACCGCGCCGTCGGTCGTCCAAAATGGGCCTGGACCGCGAAACTTTGTGGCCCCCTTAATCTCGGCGAAGCTCGGCAGGCGCCAATCACGATTGTCCTCGACCGTGAGATTCTTACAGAATCGACTAGCCTCCGAACTGGATACGGACTCTGCGACACCCCCAAAAAACTCCAAATGCCCATCGACCCCAGTCGTCGGAATCGTGCTGGCAACCGCCGGCACCGTGAACTCAAGGTCACCCGGAGCCCGATTTTGTGCGCAGCGAAATCCGAGCATGGGATGATGCTCAAAGGCTCGCCACCCCTCCATTGTGCGGTCCGGACCCTTGCGCCCCTCATGGGGCTCGCGCGCAGCATTCGTCTTTCCGAGTACGGCATGTTTTACGACATGCCGTAGCGGCGCCGTCGAGGGCGCCCGACAGCCCGCGGAAGCGGGCTCTCCACAGGCCCATTTTTTCTCCCAGGCCGCCCGTGACCGACGAAGCGGGCCCGAGCGCTCCCTAAATTTTCCCGCCAAGAACGACGAGAAACCACTGTCAATCTCGTAGACGTCCGCCACCCACTCCCAGGCGTTGCTGCCCTGACCACGCAGGCCGAAATAGCCCTCGTCCCTGTGAACACCAATCGGTACCAGGCCCGGCATGATTTCGTCTCGAATCATATTCCCCCACGGATACACTCGAGCGTCGACCCCGCGCGCTGCGAACTCCCACTCGGCCTCCGTCGGCAGCCGGCCGTCATTCGCCTGGCAGAATATTTCTGCCTGAGCATGGCTTACACACGTTTGTGGAAATATCGTCCGATCGCCACTCTCGTGTTTGCTTGGTGGCCCTCCGTCGTTCCCATCGGTGCAAAGGGCCTTCGTACAAGCGCCCGAATCCACGCATGTCTCATAAGCCGCGCGGCTGACCTCGGTCAGGTCGATCCAAAAGCTACCCACTCGGTCGAGGCGTGGAGGCTGTCCCGCCCAACGCACGGCCGGTTGTTTCCGTCCCTTCGACCCGCTGTAACGAGTGGGAACATGGCCGCGGACGAATTCGCCACTGGGGATCTGCACTCGCTGACCGTAGCTCGAACTCTTCGTTGGCAAGAACACACACTGCCCTTGAAGGTCTCGCCCTGTCCTTGTGCCACACTCCTTGGCCAACTCATGCTCAGTGGTATCTCCAGCCTTCAAGCTCGATGCTATCCGGCCGGCCGGCCGGCCCTCAGGCACCGCGGGCAATTCATCAAGCCCCGCGTAGACCGGTGCACTTGAATCATCGCAACCGCCAGGGAGCAGCATCGATGCCACACACAAGAGGCCAAGGACACGGCGATTGCAGATCGGTGGGCTGCTTTTTTGATTCATGCTCATCATGCTCATCCTGCTCTCGGCGGTGCTGCGGCCAGAGAAGGCAAAAGAATAACCAACCCCAAGGGGTTCCTACCACCCGCCAAAACTGCGGATTTCTCCGCTCAGGTCGAAATTTTTTCATCGAACAAGCGTTTTTTGCGCGTATCGTTGCCGCGGCCCGCTCTGGTCACGGGAGCTCTCATCGTGCTCTACCCACGCCTCTGCAACCCATCACATCGCATGACCATTCGCGCTGGACAACGCTTCCATGTTCGGTCTGACATCAGTTCGGTCTACCATCACTTTTGAAACTGCCCGCTTAATGCTTGACCGAGCCCAGCATGGCCTCTGGGCCCGACCGGATGGAGCGGGAAACATGTCGATTCGGTGGCCCAAAACGGCGTTTGTGGACTCAGAGAAAAGGAGCAAGACCGGCCGGCGCCCATTGGATTGTGGCCACCCGCGGCAAGTTTTCAGGAACCACTGGCGGCGGCTGCGAAATGAGCCATGCTCAATCGTAGCGGTGGAATCGATGAGGTTCCACCCGCGGGAGGTCATCATGAGTCTTGCAGCCAATATCGAACATCTTGCCGTTGCGTCTGGGATCGAAGCCGTTTGTGTGGATGCCGCATCTCGCGCATTTCGCGGAAACGAGCGGTGGACGCCATTCCTCACCGGGGCGCTCGATCTCTTCGGAAAGACCGAGGAATCCAGCGTCCGCTTTGTCGTCGGTTCGCACACGATCGTCGTCCAACAGGAAAACAACGAGATCGTGGCGGTCGTCCTACCCACCGGGCACGCGATCGCAAAATCACTGCGGCGTATGATCCGACGGATGGCAAAAAAGGACCGCGGCCCCCTGGCTCAACCCGCCCAACATCCCTTGCATGCCGAGGCGCCATCGAGCCCAAGCTCGCAGCCGGCGGCGACGGCCCCAGAGTCACTCGTAGCACCGAGTGCTCCACGTCCCCCGCGGCTTCCTCTGGGCACAACGACCTTCTAGCCCAGGCTCCCGAACCGAACCAGTTCTAGCGCTCGGGTCTCGCCCCCGCACGGCCCCACCGTGGGACCGCTCGCAGGCCGTTGCAGGGGTCGTCGACCTTCACGACCAGGCGAGGGTAGTTTGCTCATCCACAAGGCGGTAGCGACCACGTGCATCCTTTTCAATCCGGCCGGCGCAGATCGTCGGGTCGTGAGTAAAAAATGCCCAGCCGTGCTCCGCGATGATCCGTTCCAGCATCGCCGACTTCTCATCGATAAGTAGCTCTGGATAGCGGTCATAGCCCATCGTGATTGGAAGATGGACCCATGGGGCTCCAGGAACCAGATCTCCTAGAAATGTCACCGGGCCACAAGGGCCCTCGATACGCGTCAGCATCAGTCCCGGCGTGTGCCCCTGACTGAAGCTAAAGCGGTATCCGTCGCCGAGAACATCGCTCGTCTCGGATCGCACCCGCTCCACCCGTCCGGTCTTCTCCAGCAAACCGCACAGCTCCGGAATAAATGACGCGCGGTCCCTCGGATGAGGGTTTTGGGCCCGAGACCAACCATCTTCGCTCACGACAAAATGGGCATTGACGAACGCGAGACGCCGATCTTCCGATTCTCTCCAAGGATGCAATAGACCCCCCGCGTGGTCAAAATGAAGGTGCGAAAGAACAACGACGTCGATCTCTGAGGCCGGGCATCCGAGGCTCTTCAACGATGAAAGCAAGACATGTTCCGATTCCTGAACACCGTATCGGGCACGCATTTTTGGTTCGAAAAATGAACCGATGCCGGTCTCGAACAAAACCGTGCGGCCACTGTCCTCGCGAACGAGCAGCGCCCGGGAAGCCAGCTCGATACGATGGTGGTCATCGGGTGTCGCCCATCGTTCCCACACTGCGCGTGGACAGTTTCCAAACATTGATCCGCCGTCAAGACGCTGGGTGTTGCCGATCACTGAGAACATCTGCATCGCTGGAAAATACCACTCGCTAGGAGGAACCAGGAGTCTCTACATGGGGCACACTCACAAGGCCCCAGATCTAAGTGTGCTCGCCAGTGAACCGACCGCTCGGACTGCAACTCCCGCGCTCCCATAGCCCCGTCCGTAGCGGAAAACGCGGTCCGTCAAGAGGGGCCCGATGCCGCGTCTCGCCGATCGATTCATCCCGTGCTAAGTCTGCCATCGGCAGCTTGATCGGGCATCGCATCAGCTCCCGCCTCCCCTCAATCCGGCGGGACACGGCGGAGGCTGGTATCATGCTCTGGGCGACAAAATCGATTCTGCCGCCCAGGGAGAACGAATCTCAACGCGACCCCTACGAACTGCTGCAACGGAATCATCCATGAAAAATCTCGCCTCGACCCCCCGCGTTGGTATCCTGATGGGCAGCGCTTCCGACTGGCCAGTTGTGCAACACACATCTCTGATTCTCAGCGACTTCGATGTCGCCCACGAATCGAGAGTGCTGAGCGCCCACAGAACACCGCATGAATCCGTCGAATATGCCGCACAGGCCGCAGAACGTGGCATCCAGGTGATGATCTGCGCCGCTGGAGGTGCCGCCCACCTCGCGGGGGTCATCGCCGCCCACACTCACCTCCCAGTCCTCGGGATTCCCATGAAGGGTTGGGCCGTAGAGGGCATGGACGCACTGCTTGCTACCGTGATGATGCCCGCAGGTATTCCCGTCGGCACCCTCGCCATCGGCAAGGCCGGTGCAAAAAACGCTGCGCTCTTGGCGGTTTCCATCATGAGTCTCTCCGACCCCAGCTTGGCGAAACGCTACAAAGACTTCCGAAATGAGCAAGCCGCGGCGGTGCTCGCAACGGAGCTACCGCCCGCCGGAAGCGCCTAGCCCCGGGCTCAAAAACAAAGGGAGAGCACGGTGGATTCCCCCTGCTCTCCCCATGGAGCGATGCTCACGGATGCTCGATCGGAAGAGTCAGCGTCGTCACATCATGGGAGAGCCAGCTTCACCTCCCCCGCAATCGAAATCGAGGCCCGCGGTGTCCTCACCCGAGCCGGTGCGTAGCCCAATGTGTGCATCGAGATTCCTCGTGCCGCCACATGGTCGATACTCGTGACGCTGTCAAAGGCATCGGGAAGTCGACTTCGAACAATCACACTGTGATCGTCGGAGAGTTCGACATACTCCGCCGCTTGAGAATCGAGCAAGATATCGCCGGCAAAAAATCCGAGATCGGGCCCGTTGCCTCCAGAGCCACCTTCGATACCAATAAGACTCCGCTCGGTCCACCAGATCTCCTCTCCATCGTCCTGGAGAATCCCGACCAATACGTCGGCGACCTCGAGTTCGGCTCGCGCCATGGCCGACGCATCTCCGGCCCAGCTTTCGATACCCACAAGAACGTCAAAAGTCGTGTCCCATCCCCAGTCGGAGATCCATTCATTGCCACAATAGCTCATGAAATCCGGTTGGCTGGGAGTCTTGATACTGTCGTCGCGAAGGTCCCATCCCCAGTGATTCACGATCCCGCCGGGATGTGGGTAATTTGGCTCGGGGCTGGCTTCCCCACCGCTGCACGCCACGTGTCGACGACCGTGATTGTGTCCGAATTCGTGCACAAAGGTAAAATTTGAGACGATTCCAACCCCGGTTCTATACGGTGCAGCCCCCATTGCCGTTGGATTTCCCGGAGCATAGCCGATCCCCGCGATCCCGCTGGTCGCGCTGCACGGCACCAGCACGCCATAGTAGAAGGTATTTGGCGCAGCATTGTCCGCGGCGCGAAGCTGGCTGATCTGGGACAGCAAGCTGACCCAGCCATTTCCGCTTAGGTCTCCTCCGTAAACCAACGGCTGCTCTCGTGTCCGAACCTCCATTTCGTTGATCGGGTAGGTCGCATAAAGCACGTCCTCATAGGCAGCCAACACCGACCCCATCTCAGGCGTCGAGCTGCAACTGCCAACGCTATGAGTCACGGGCACCAAGGTGAGGTCAACACGAGTTCGACCCGTCGGAACCCCCAGCTCTGCGACACCGGATCTCGGGAGACGATTCGGCAACGAAGAAACGGCCTCGCCCGAGTGGCCACTCTCGACCTCGAACAACGACACGCTATACGTGCTTCCCGGCAACACCGCCGCGCCGGGAACCTCCCAATTGAATGACCCCTCCCAGCGACTAAAATCGCTTGCTTCGGCCACGGGTCGCTGATCCTCGTATCGAACACCATCGAGTTCAAGAACCGCCAAAATCTCCCTCTCCACGAACCCTGGTTCAAGGTGCCAAGCCGCCCGCACGGTGAGCGGCCGATCTCCGACAAGCGTGCCGTTGCGCGCTCCAGGTTCGACGAGGTCCCCGCCGGTAGCGATCACAATGCCCACGCCCTGGTTCGCATGGATCTCGTCGATGCCGATGCCACGTGCCCCCTCAACCTGAACACAGCTTTCTTCCCCCGGGCCGTGACCTGTACCGGGCACACAGAGGTTCTCGGAACTGCATATACTCCCGGGACCACAAGAACCACAAACCGCGGATCCGTCGCATCCACACTCCATCTCGATGCATGCCATCTCGCAATCATCGCCGTCGCAGGTGAGTTGCGCGTGGGCAATGTCTTGCGCGTCGCATCGCGTAACATTCCCATCGAGAGAGGCGACCGAGTATGGGAGCGTGACAGAGTCGCTAGGCTCTTCGCCGTCACTTCCCTCCAGTGAGACCTCGATCGTCAGCGACGGTTCCCCTAAGGCGATCGGGGTACAGATTCCAACCACATAATTGCTCTTCGAGACCGCATCCACTCGGTACGCGACTCGCCCGAAGGCCTCGGCCAACTCCCCGTCGAGTTGACTTGCATAAAATTTTCGTCGGTCGATGCCAGCTCGGCCAACTTCGTGGGGTCATAGTTCCCGTCAATCCCGATGCTATAGAGATTCGCCGAGGTTCCTTTGCGAGCCTCCATGGCACGCTCACGCATATTTTTCTCATCACCAGCCTCATGGGTGCCGTCGGTGAGCAAGATCACGAAACGCTCATCGAGCTCGATGTCCGCACCGGGTTCCGCCACGAGTTCGATCGCCCTCATGTAGGCGCCATAGAGGTCCGTGCTTCCGCGACTCTCGCCTCCACGCATCTCCTCCAGGACTCTTCGAAGCAGAGCAAAGTCTGCGGTGAAGGGCTGGACAACATCAAACGCCTGAGGACGCCCAAAGGCCACCAGCGCCACTTCGTGCTGCACGTTCGCCCCAGGCCCCTGTTCGACCTGCTCAAGGTATTCAAGAGCACCATCGATCACATCGTCCACGGCTCCCGAATTAAATATGGAGTCGGACATGTCGAGGGCGACCACCGAAAACAACCCATAGTCGGTCGGGACCCCCAGCTCGGATATTCCGCCACCCTCGAGGCCCGCCCCAAAGGCTTCACCCTTCTCGTTGTTGATGATTTTAAAGTCCGCGCTCGTCAGCGGCGGTACCGGGTTGCCCTCACAATCAAGAACTCTAAATTTAACCTGGATACCCGCGGGAGGAACAACTGCAGGCTGCTGTGCACGATCGATCTTGATGCAATCGAAATCGAGTTCCACGGAGACGGGAGCCATGCCCTCGCCTTCCCCTTCCCCAGGCGCCCCCGTCGATGACTCTCCGGCGCTCTGAGCGTCGTCACTGCCGTCCTGGGTCCCTTCAGTTTCGCCCTCACCGCTCTCGTCGTCTCGCTCCCCATCCTCTTCAGACTCCGCCTCGAGCAATCCACAGGCGCCAGAGCCAAATATGAACAACGGAGCCGCGATCATTAGCGGAAGGATCTTCTCTTGATTCTTGTCTTGCATGGGGCGTAACCCGCATCACTGCGACTACCCCCCTTCGTCCCAACTCGATACTTCTTGAACCCGAATGAGGCCTGCGGTGGGCTTATCTAGATGCAAGGTGCACCTTATCCTACCCCTGACCCGTGCGAAATCGAAGACACTGCGACGAACTTAGTCCCGCTCACGAGCGAGCGCTCGAAAATACAGGGCATAGTTTGCTGCATCGGCATGCACGCGGAGCCATGCGTCCAGGCTAGGCTGAAATTCGGGGTTCGAGACCATAGAGATCGCCTCGCGAATACTGGTGTAGTCCAATGGCGTTGAAACCGCCCCGTCGAAGATGTCATCCAGCTCGGGGGCCTTGTCGTGGCAGTGTTCGCGAAGCAACCGCCAGCGCTCTTGGGAGAATTCGATGGCCGCCTCGCAGTGGTCTCCACACAACCTCGCCAAGGCCACGTGGTCCCCGAGCTTGATCAAAACCCGAATATGACCCTCAATCAACGAAAACACCTCTGGACGCAGGGCCTGAAGCTCGTTGTGCTGCTCGGTCCACAACCAGTCGTCCCCCTCCTCCAGGAACACCACCCCCACCATGTCCACGCCGACGGGCAGCACATCGACCAACTCCGAGAGACCGGAGGCAAGTGGTTCCCAGTCCTTGGTATTGATGGGGTCCCGAATGAGCTGCACAAACGCCTGCAACTCGTCGGGAGAGATCGCCATTCGACATTTGCGTCCCTCCGTATTGATGACCTGATAAAAATCAGAAGCCCTCTCAAACAAGATGCGCCACTCGCCGCTCAGAAGCTCGACGTCGATCTCGTGCTCCTCGAGCAGATACATCAGCCGATCCCGCTCCCCGTCCCGTAGCTGCGTGAGAATCTGCGCCTCAAGCTCGCGGTAGACTTCGCTCGTGATCACATAGGCGTGGCAACGCACAGATCACATCGTACCCCAATCTCACCTCAAGGAGCAAAGACGACCAACCGTCGGTCTTCACAAATTTTGGGTGCCGGAACGGGCCTGGTCTGCGCGCCCAAAGAGGTGCCCTGCAAAGGCAACGAAATTGCCTAAAACCCCCTTGGCTATCGCGACTATCGATATGGGTCCAATTGAACTTGCAAGCAACCCTCGAAGTCCGTGAGTTCATCCGAAATTCTCTTCAATCGCGCCCGAAGACTCGCACGGCCATCCCGTCGATCGAGTTTCCATCCCTCGACCTCGATCCACTGGCGCACGCGCTCGGGCTCCACACCGAGATCTTGGAGCAGCAGACCATCCGCCTCCGAAAGCTGCCCTAAGATCGCGGCCCAGTCCGCGAGCGCGCGGCTCGACGCCTGGAGGCTCGCATCGAGCGACTCCCCCTTGTCGAACATCTGGCCAAGCGTGTCCTCGACCTGGAGCTGCGGCAACTCCAAGCTCACCCCGAGCGTCCGTGTCTCACGGGCGAAGGCCTTAAGCGACCGCGGCAGGTGCTCAACATGCAAAGGACATTCGTCCGTGGCGGCCCGAAGATAACCACGAACTCGTGCACGGTAGCTCAAGGTGCGAACGAGTTCGAATCCGGCCAGGCATGCCCCAAGCAAGTAGATCATCGCCATCATGTGCCGCCGCACTATAAACGAGCCGCGCGTTGGCGCCTAGCGCTCGATCCCTTCGCTCTCTCGACGGCCCACACACATGGGCTGCGCAATCAAAAGAAGCGCGAAGAGTTCTGGCCGCGATGACATTTAGCGCCCTGTACGCATGCCGAGTCTCGACCCTCGAGCCCAGATACCAATCCAAGGCTTCCCAACGCAAACTACGCCATGACGCGCGTAAACACGGGCCGGACATTTGATGCCCGCACGCGGACGCGAGCACAATAGTACCGCCTTGGGCCTGCGCACACGTCGAAGGGCGGCTACCCTCTGCCCGTGCCGCTGATCTCTCGACTGCGCCGCTACACCCCTAGCGACTTCAAAGCTGACGCCATCGCGGGCATCACCGTGGCTGTCGTCCTGGTCCCGCAGGCCATGGCCTACGCCGTCCTCGCCGGACTCCCTCCGGTCGTCGGCCTCTACGCCGCGACCATTCCCGCCCTTGTCTACGCCTGGATCGGCTCGAGCCGACATATGGCCATTGGACCGGTCGCCATCGTCAGTCTATTGATCGCTAGCGGCCTTGGCGAATTTGCAGAGATCGGCACCGCGCTACACAGCGAACTGGCGATACTTCTTTGTTTCTTGGTGTCGGGGATCTTTTTTGTGCTCGGTCTGATCCGAGCTGGTTTTCTCGTCAATTTCATCAGCCATCCGACGATATTGGGCTTTAACGGCGGCGCAGCCCTGCTCACCGGGGCGAGTCAGCTCCGGTCATTTTTCGGAGTTCCCAAATCCGCGATTCCCGGCCTGCAAGCCACACGACCTTGGCCGGTCCTGCTTCACCTTGATCGTACTCATCTCACGACAATGGTCGTCGCCGCGGTGACCTTGGCGCTGCTGATCGGCCTACGCCGCTTCGCCAAGAAGCTTCCCGCCTATCTGATCGTCTGCGTGCTCGGGACCTTGGCCTCATGGTGGTTCGATCTTTCTGCCCGCGGCGTCGGCATCATCGGCGACATCCCTACGGGCATGCCGAGCCCGCGACTTCCCCACTTTGAGTGGGGGACAATGCTCGACCTCCTCCCCACCGCGCTCGCAATCGTAATCGTCGGCTACAGCTCATCGATCACCGTGGTCAAGGCGCTGGCCGCCAAAGAAAATGACTCGTTGCAACCCAACCGCGAACTCTGGGCCTTTGGCTTCGCCAATCTAGCGAGCGGCCTTTTTGGCGCGTTCCCCGTGACCGCCGGGCTCGCCCGATCCACGGTCGCGGCGCAGGCCGGTGCACGCACCCAGCTCACCTGTTTTCTAAGCTCCGTGGTGGTCTTGGCGGTCCTCTTCTACCTCGCGCCGCTCTTCGAGCTGCTTCCTCACCCGGTACTGGCGTCGATCATCATCATCGCCGCGTCCCGACTCTTCGACATTCGCGGTGCAATCTCTGTATTTCGCACCAAACGAACGGATGGCATCACGATCGTCGCGGCCTTCGTCGGCACCATCGCGCTGGGCCTGCAAGAGGGACTCGCCATCGGCATGTTGGCTGCAATCCTATTTTTTGTCGCCCGCAGCACTCGACCCCACAACGTCGAGTTGGGACGCATCCCAGGTACCCAAGTCTACCGAAACGCGAAACGTTTCGAGGTGGAAACCTGCCCGCAGATCGGTCTTCTCCGTATCGATGCACCTCTGTACTACGCAAATGCTCGATTTCTCGAAGATCGAATCCTCGCAATGTTCGCGGCGCGTCCGCAGATGAAACTGCTGGCGCTCGACTGCGCGTCGGTCAATGACATGGATGCGACCGCAGCCCAGTCGTTGCGCCGAATCATCGAAAATCTTCGCGACCAGGACCACGACCTGCATCTCGTGGCCGCGATCGGTCCCGTGCGCGACCTCCTTGATCGATCCGGACTCGCAGAGCTCATCGGGAGCAATAACATGCATCGAACTCTGCTCGAGGCGGCTCCCCTACTGATGGCCGCAGTCTCGCGCACCTTTTGTGAACAGAGCTGCCGCTCTTCAGCCTTCCCCGAATGCACGCAGATTCGACGCCCGCAGCAACCGAGCGAGGAACCTGCTGGCGCCGCGGCCCAAGGGACCCCCAATTAGGACTCTTGTGCGCAGCTCTCTTCAGCGCACATCGGCCCGGTCCTCCGAGCCTATCTTGCGCACCTCAGAGATGCGGTGCCCTAGGGAATTTTTCGAAGACGCCCCGCGGAGATCGGCGAACCCAGACCTTCCGCCACCTCGTACTGCCGACGCGCGTCGGCGAATCGGTCGAGTCGAAAATACGCGTCCCCCAGTTCGATGTGCAAGTGCGCATCCTTGCGGGACACGGCCACGGCCCGCCGCCAATAGTGGGCGGCGCGCGAGTACTGCTCCTGATCGAATTCGATCGCTCCGAGCCTCGAGAGTGCCAACCGATTGCCCCGGTCGTAACGGAGCGCGTCGCTAAAAAGTTTTTTTGCCAACTGGATCCGGCCGCGGCCACGTTCATTCACGCCCCGTTTGGCCAACTCCAAAGCGCGGGTTGGATCACGTTCCGGCGCCACAGAGTCCTCTCTTGCAGGCTCAATTGCAGGCTCGATGGAGTCTGACTCCGCCTCGCTAGAAACTTCGCCCAGCACGCCCACAACCTCCGACCGCTCCTCAGGGCCAACTTCTGGGCCCGTCGATTCCTCCGCTTCCGACTCGATAACTTCCCCGGTCGCGGTCGACAGACTTTTTTCTTCCGATCGGTCGACGCGAACCATCGCCCGCGAGCCATCATCGATCCGCACGGCCGCCACCCGATTGCCGGTGTGGGTCTCCTCTGCGACGTCACTCATACGGCCAATCATCACGCCGGCGATCAACAGGATGAGTCCGATCGCCACCGCCCCAGCCCGCTTCACTCCAGCCCTCGGGTTCTCACGATCGACCGATTCCCCTGGCGACTTGCTCTGCTCACCGCTGACGCCTGCCCGTGCCAGCGATGAGCGAGGGCCAACGGACATGGGAGTTTTGGCCGCTGACTGTGTTTTTGGCGTCGTGTGGGCGCTTGATGGTCCCGAAGATTCAGATCCAAAAAGGTTGACTGCCGGCAGGATCGGCTTGGATTTGCGCGCTTCGGCGGGGTCTGGAGCCAACCTGAACTCCAATCCGCTCGCGCGACTCGCCGCCTCCAACTCGGCCACAAAGATTCCCGCATCGGCCTGACGGTCACCCGCTTGTCTGGCAAGAGAACGCTCGATCACCGCACAAATCGCTTTGGGAATCGCTTTGCACTGCGCATGGCTGGCGAGCTGCGCAACATCCTCCTGCGCGTAACGGTGTGCGAGCGGGCCGAAATTCTGCCCGCTAAACGGAGCCTCCCCCGCCAACAACCTATAGCCCAGCGCCCCCAAGAGATAGACGTCCTCACGGGTCGATGGCGCGCATTCAAGCGCGTTTTCAGGAAGGTGAGGAGCCGAGCTTGGCTCCAAGATCTGTGAGGGCAAACGACCGCCTTCAAAAAGTTCGCGCAGGCCGAAATCGCTGATCACAACCCCTTCACGGCCCGAACTCTCGACCCGAAACGTCACCGCATTTAATGACAAGCTACGATGCAACAACCCAACGCCGTGTCCACCGTGCAATACGCGTCCGCACTGGCGAAGGATGGCAACCGCCCGGGACAACGACAGCCCTTCGGTCTTTGCGAGGACCTCGAGGGTCGTACCCTCGACACGTCGAACCGCATAGCCCAACCGACCTTCGGCGGTTCGCACCAGGCCAAAAAATTCAGCAACCTCGGCTCCAAGTCCGGTTGCCAGGCGAGCGGCCGCGCTGCAGGCGTCGCGCCGAACTTTCGACAGCTTCAACTTTTCGGCAAAAATTGTGACAACTAAGGATATCGAAGCATCCGCGACCAACTCGGCCTCCACGACCTCCCCGATCCAGTGCCTTCGCAGAACTGCATTGACCCGAATTTCCGGTAGCAAACGCTCCGGTAGGACTCCCTGCTCTGCCCTTTTTGCAGAATCCGCTTGAACCCGGCGCTGCGGTCTGTCGCGCCGGGGCGGTGGGGGCGGCGGGCGGACAGCCTCAGAGCCCTCAACGGCCCGTGAACGCGGACGGACGGTTCCTGCGCTGCGCTCAAGCATGCTTCTCACCTGAACCGTCGACTCCGATGGCACGGCGGCGTCCACGGAGGGCGACCTGCGCCTGTTGTTTTTTCCGCGCTTGCTCATGGGCTGGAGCTGGACGGAGTCTGCCATAGGAAACGAGCCTCAAGAACCAAGCGCGTCACGATTTTTTGGTGGTCTGGTTTGGTGTACGCGACCACGCACCACCTACAGCCGGGCATCGCCACACACGCGGTTGCTCTGGTACCCCCGTTGCGAGTGTACTACGGTGCCGCCATGTCGCTCGCTGGCAAGCCGATGAGCCTCCTCTGTGCACTGCTCGCCCTCCTGTCAGGTCTGCAAGCCGATGCTGCCGAACCTGCGCGCGTCGCTCTATTGCCTCTCGAGATGGACGCGCAGACCCCACAAGACAAACGCGATCGCTTCGAGAAGAGCCTGCGCCAAGGACTCGCCTCTACAGGGATCGAGATCGTCAACGTAAAGCACCGAGGCTGTGCCGACACAGAGTGCCGCCGTGCATTGGCCCGAGATGCCAACCAGGCGTCGGCTGTTGTGCAAGGCACGGTGGCATCCACAGGGCGTGACTATCAGCTACAGATCGAGCTCTTCGATGCCCAAAGTGGAGAACTTTGCTACCACCAAGAAAGTTCGTGCGAAATATGCACCTACACCGAGGCCGCAGAGGCACTGGGTTACGAAGCCGCAGCGATGCGTTCTGAAATCCAAAACCATGGCTCCAAGCGAGCCCCGCGGCGAAACGCAGCCGGCACGACATCCAAATCGCTCACCACACCGTCAGCACACCGTCCTGCGGCTTTCGGCCGAATCTTAGGGTGGTCGACCCTCGGCCTCTCCGTGCCGTTCCTGGTCAGCGGGATCACACTGATCAACATCGATGAGAACCCCTACGTCAAGAACTGCTCGGGCACCCACGCCGATGCAAACGGAACCTGTGAATTTCGCTACGATACGATGAACGGCGGTATCGCCATGACGACCGCCGGAGTCGCAAGCGCCGTGCTTGGGATCATCCTCCTGGCGGTCGACCGCCGCAAGACCAAGCGAGCACGCAAACAAAGATTCACCCTCCTTCCAGGAATTCACGGGGTCAGCGGACAGTTCTAGCGCCGAACCTGCGATGCAGCGGGCTCTTGTCCCCGGCCCTTTCATCACGCGCGATCGCGCACAATCACCTCACGATGACATCGAGCCGGCCTCGACTCCCGCGGTCGAAGCCGCCCCTCCCTGCCACGCTGGAAAAAACGGGATACGCGCATTTCAAATATGCAGAATTCATGGGTTTAAGGACCCTTTAGCGCCAACCCTCCACGAGCGACAAAAGCGTGGTCCCACAGCCTTCCAGCTTGGCGGAACGCACCATTGAAGAGTATGTTTCGGGCGGGATTCAGAGCCTTCACGGGCTAACTTTCTCGATCCGAAGTTGCCCAGATGGCCGAACAAATATCGACCCTCAACATTGAAGACGAAATGCGTAGCTCCTTCTTGGACTACGCGATGAGCGTCATCATATCGCGTGCCCTTCCGGATGTCCGAGACGGCCTCAAACCCGTCCATCGCCGCATTTTGTATGCGATGTACCAGCTTAAAAACACTCATTCGCAGGCGTACAAGAAGTCCGCACGCGTCGTGGGTGATGTGATTGGAAAGTACCACCCACACGGCGACTCCGCGGTCTACGACGCCTTGGTGCGACTCGCTCAGGACTTCGCCATGCGCTATCAGCTGGTCGACGGTCAGGGCAACTTTGGATCGATCGACGGCGACTCCGCAGCCGCCATGCGCTACACGGAAGTGCGCATGCAAAAGCTCGCTAGCGAGCTGCTCGCAGATCTCGAAAAAGAAACCGTCGACTGGGTTCCGAACTACGACGAAAAAGAACTTGAGCCGGCGGTACTTCCAACCCGAGTACCCAACCTGCTGCTCAACGGAGCCGTGGGAATCGCCGTGGGCATGGCGACCAACATCCCGCCCCACAATCTCACCGAGCTTATCGACGCTTGCCTGGCGCTGATCGACAACCCCTCGATCGACACTCCCACACTGCTCAACTACGTAAAAGGACCCGATTTCCCCACTGGAGGGCTAATTCTCGGGCATTCAGGCATTCGCCAAGCCTACCTGACCGGCCGCGGAAGCATCCTCGTCCGTGCGCGCGCGGAGATCGAAGAGGACGCAAAAGGCCGCGAGTCCATCGTCGTTACGGAGATCCCGTACCAAGTCAACAAGACCCGTCTCATTGAGCGCATCGCTCAACACGTACGTGACAAAAAATTGGAGGGAATCTCGGATATCCAAGATTACTCCGACCGTACGGGCATGCGAATTTGGATCCAGGTCAAACGCGACGCCTCCGCACAGATTGTTCTCAACAGTCTGTACAAAATGAGCGATCTACAGACCACCTTTGGCGTCAACATGATCGCCATCGTCGATGGCCGACCTAAAATCCTCACTTTGCGTGAGTGTCTCGAACTCTTTATCGATCATCGACGAGTCGTCGTCACGCGCCGATGCCGTTACGAACTCAACAAGGCCGTCCGCCGCCGGCACGTCGTCGAAGGTCTCGGTGTCGCGACCGACGCCATCGACGCCATCATCGCCTTAATCCGGGCCTCGAAGGATCCCGACGAAGCACGCACAGCGCTTATGGCCAAGGAGTTGGTGGGATTCGCGTCGTTCCTCGAGCGCTGTGACCGCCCCTCCGAAGATGTCGAAGCGGCGCGCAAGGGGCCCTATCGGCTTAGCGAGGAGCAAGCGAAGGCGATCTTGGAGATGCGTCTTCAGCGGCTTACCGGACTCGAGCGCGAGAAGATTGAGGCCGAATACAAAGAGCTGTGCGTTGTCATCACGGAGCTTGAGCAGGTCCTTCGTGACCACCACCGGCTCATGGAAGTGATTCACAGTGAGCTGCTTGAGATTCGCCACGGCTACGGTGATCCTGAAGGCCAAGGCTCAGGCTCGGGAGCCCTCGACGACCGTGGCTCTCGTCGTACAGAGATCATCGCCAACGAGCTGGAGATCCAACCGATCGATTTGGTCGCCGACGAATCGATGGTCGTGATGCTCACCGCCAAGGGCTACGTCAAGCGCATGCCGACCGCCGAGTATCGCGTACAGGCACGCGGCGGCAAAGGTGTCAAGAGTGGCACTGGGCGTGACGAGGAGGACACCGTCATGACCCTCTTCGAAGCCTCTGCCCACGCCCACATCCTGATGTTTACCGACACCGGTCGGGTGTTTCGAAAGCGAGTTTTTGAATTCCCGCTCGGCCGACGCGGGGGCCGTGGAAAAGCCGTCGTGAACTTTCTCGATCTGCGGGAAGACGAACGAATTCTTGAAATGATGGCCTACCGCGAAGAAGAGGTCGACGACGATCACTTCGTGGTCTTGGCATCGCGCCAGGGGTACATCAAACGAACCTCGCTGAAGGAATTCACAAATATTCGGGCCTCGGGCTTGATCGCCGCCACCGTCGGCGAAGGCGATCAGCTTCTCGACGCGCGACTCACGAATGGATCCGCACACATCATGATGGCCAGCCAAAATGGAATGGCCATACGCTTTCCTGAGACCGACGTACGTCCAATGGGACGTCTCGCACGTGGTGTCCGTGGAATGAACTTACGCGAGAACGATCGTGTGGTCTCAATGCTCACGCTCGATGCGAACAGCGAGCGCAGTTTGCTGACGCTCTGCGAAAACGGCTTCGGGAAACGTACCCCAGCCCCCGAATATCGGGTGCAAAGCCGCTCGGGCCTCGGAATCAAGACCATCAAGATCTCAGAGAGAAATGGCGTCATGGTCGGGATGCTCAAGGTCACTCCAGACGATCAGCTGATCGTCGTCACCAACAGGGGAAAGATCATTCGTATGGCCGTGACCGACATCTCAGAACTCGGCCGCGATACCCAGGGCGTCCGTGTGATTCGAATGGGCGATCAGGAGATCGTCGCTGGACTCGCCCGTATCGACGACCCGGGTGACGAAGACACTCGCCCTGATGACGAGGCTGACGCGCCCGGTGCGCCTGGTGCGCCTGGTGCCGCCGAGGCCGCCGAGGCCGCCGAGGCCCCCGAGGCCGCCGAGGCCCCCTCCGAGGGCTCTACGAACGACGGTACCGACAAGTCTGACGACTAACGGTCCGGGGACACAAGCGCGGAACACCCACGACAACAAACGACAAGGTAGCCAGACGATGACAGACGACGGTCGCGCAGGAACACGAAGCATCGAACTGTTTGAAGCCGCAAAGCGGTATATTCCGGGCGGTGTAAATAGCCCCGTCCGCGCCTTCGCGGCCGTTGGCGGGCAACCTCCTTTCGTCCGCAAGGCGAGCGGTTGCCATCTCATCACCGAAGATGGCGCTGCCCTCATCGACTATGTCGGTAGTTGGGGTCCGGCGCTGCTCGGCCATGCCCACCCCGAGGTCGTCGATGCGGTCATCCGGGCCGCCCGCGATGGCCTGAGCTTCGGTGCCGCCACAGCCATCGAGATCGAGTTTGCCGAGCTTATCTGCGAGATGGTGCCCAGCATGAACGAAGGCATGGTCCGCCTGGTCTCTTCGGGGACAGAGGCGACCATGAGCGCCCTTCGGCTTGCACGCGGGCACACCGGGCGGGAGAAGATCATCAAATGCGATGGGGGCTACCACGGCCACGCCGACATGTTGCTGGTCGCCGCAGGGTCTGGGGCCGCCACCCTCAACATCCCCGGATCCGCGGGTGTGCCGAGCAACGCGGTAAGCGACACGCTGCTCGTGCCCTTCAACGATGCTAGCGCCGCGGAGGCGCTGTTCTCTCAACACCTCGACGCGGCGGGAGACTCGCAGATCGCAGCGATCATCGTCGAGCCGGTCGCAGGCAACATGGGCTGCATCCCACCAAAGCCCGGCTATCTCGAGGCCTTGCGCGTCCTATGCGACACTCACGGAGCCCTGCTGATCTTTGATGAGGTCATGACCGGATTTCGTGTCCACCCCGGAGGCGCCCAAGCTCGCTTTGCGGTCACCCCCGACCTCACGTGTTTGGGCAAAATCGTCGGCGGCGGCATGCCCATCGGGGCCTACGGTGGCAAGCGTAGGATCATGGAAGACATTGCGCCCCTGGGGCCCGTGTACCAAGCCGGCACACTCAGCGGCAACCCTCTCAGCGTAGCCGCAGGGCTGACGACCTTGCGGATCATCCAGCGTGAGGCGCCCCATGCAGCGCTCGAAACACGAACAACCGAGCTCTGCACGGCCTTGGCGAAGGCCGCAAATGACGCCGGCGTCGACTGGACGGGAACCCAGGTCGGGGCAATGTTCTGCGGATTTTTTCACGCCGGCCCCGTCGAGAACTACGCCCAGGCGAAGGCATGCAACTTGCCACGCTTTTCTCGATGGCACTCCGAAATGCTCGCGCGTGGGGTCTATCTGGCACCTTCTCAATTTGAAGCCGCTTTCATGTCCACGGCCCACGATCAAGGCGCGATCGAGCACACGGTCCAGGCGGCTCGCGCAGCATTTGCGGCTGTAGCGACGATCGCTACTCAATGAAATCGCTCACGGAGGCCTGTGATGAGTCGTCTAGAACAACTGCAGCTTCGCAAACGTGAGGGCCCACGTGGGCAAGCGCGATGGTTTCGTTACACGTCGGCAAGCTCGCTTGGCATCGAGATCGCAGTGGCGATCATCGGCTCCACCCTGGCAGCCCGGTGGGTCGAGCAACACTGGACCGGCTGGGCCCCCGGCACCACGATCGTCGGGTTTATGATTGGATGCGGCGCTGCCATCGCTGCAATCGTGCGCACCGCGCGAGATTACAAGGCTTGGAGCCAAGCCGAGGCGAAAGCGGCCGAAGCCGCCAAAGAAGACCCTGTCGATGCAAGCCAGTCGTCCTCCTCCACCTGAGCAGCCTGCGGATACGTCCGACGGCGCGGAGCCCGACTCGCACCGCATCGAAGCCCCGGTCGTGCCGGTCGCTCCGATTTTACGTTGGACGGGCTTCCTCGCGGGCCTCGGCTGCGTGCTGGGCCTTCAATGGGATCCGGAGTTCTCGCTCGGAATCGCGCTTGGGGCGTTCATCGCTAGCGCGAATATATTGGCACTAGGACGCGGGATCTCTCGCATGTTAACACACGCGGTGCGGGCACAGCATGAACATGGTGCCGAATCACGTAAAAGGCCTGCCAGTGGGCTTTCATCACTGGTTCGCATGCCCGCCCTCATGGTTGCACTGGTTGGAATCCTTTGGTACATGCCCGCCCGACCCGAGGGCCTTGCCGTGGGCATGACTATTGCGCTCGCGGCCACAGGGATCGCCATCTATCGAGGCGCGAGAAAACTCCCCTCCAACGCATCGTGACGAACCGGTAAGAATTGACGGAACCATGGGAGACCACGACACCCTCTATACCGTCTTGATGAGCGACTTCTGGGCACGCCTGGAAGGTCGACCCGGCGCGGAGTCCTTCGGCATCAAGGAGCAGCTCGCACGCGAGTGGACCTGGATGGTGTTTCGAGACACCCACTTCTCGCTCACGCACGTCGCCGCCGCGCTGATCGCGGCACTCTTTATCGTGTTCGTGACCTTCCGGTACCGGGCAAGTCTCAAGGACGACACCCAGGGGGTCGTGCCACCGCGCAATTACAGTCTCGCGGCCATGATGCACGGCTTCGTGAACACGACGTTCACCATGAGCGCCGATATCATGGGCGAGAAGAACGCCAAGCGGTTCTTGCCCTTCATCGGCACCCTGGCGCTGTTCATCTTCGTCAACAACATTCAGGGCCTTGTCCCGGGTTTCCTCCCAGGAACCGACACGCTCAAGACCAACATCGCGCTCTCGCTGATGGTGTTCGTGGTCTACAACGTCGTCGGAATCAAGGAGCAGGGTCTCCACTATCTTGCGCATTTTCTCGGACCCAGCTTTCCGGTGGCCGGGATCAACTTCCCTTGGATGTTTCCGCTGATGCTGCCGATCGAGATCGTCAGCCACATTTCTCGCCCGATCTCGCTGTCGTTGCGACTCATGGGCAACATCCTGGCTGATCACAAGGTCGTCGGCACCATGCTGGTGCTCGTCCCTATTCTCATCCCGGTTCCTTTCATGCTTCTGGGTGTGCTCGTGTCCATCGTGCAAACGGTGGTGTTCACCCTGTTGACCGTTATCTATATCGGCATGGCTTGCGAGCACGCCGAAGAACACTGAGCGCCCACTGCACCGGGCACCGTCGACTTTCCGAATTCAAGGACACCTATCATGCACAAGCGCATCATCGCTCCTCTCGCGGCCCTCGTGGTCTTTCTGCTTCCCGCCATCGCCCTGGCTGCACCCGCTGCTGAAGCCGCTGGCGCCAGCATGACCGGCCCGATCGCCAAGGCCCTCGCCATCGGCCTCGCCGCACTCGGCGGAACCCTTGGACAAGGACGCGCCGTCGCTGCCGTGCTCGAAGGTATCTGCCGCAATCCCAGCTCGGCCGACAAGGTGTTCACCCCGATGCTTCTGGGTCTCGCATTCATCGAATCTCTCGTTGTTTTCGCCCTGCTGATCGCCTTCTTGATTCAGTAGAGCCCTTCACCGGGCGACCTTCGGTCTGCGGCCGCTTGTGATGCGACGGGAGTCTCCCGACGCGTCATTGGCCGCAGGACCATGGACAATACCCGTTTTTTCGCGTTGATCGCCCCAAAGCACGATGTGTTTTGGGGTTTCGTCTTGTCAGCGGACTGACCGAATTCTAGAATTTCGACGAGGCGGTCAACATCATTAGCCGGTCATTCGAGTCCCGGAGCCGAGCGCTTAGAGTTCGCACGAAGCGCCACAGCAGCTCGTAGGCCAGCTCACGATCGACAAACATGAGGTCACGCAGCTCATTTTTCGGGACCATAAGCAGCCGCGTATTCTCGTGGCCGATCGCATCGGTCGACCTGGGGACATCTTCGTCGATCACCGACATCTCGCCAAAGTGTTGGCCTTTGTGCAAGACCGCGAGGGCTTCCTCGCCAACACCGGCCGTATTTCGGGAGATCCGCACAGAGCCCGTCAAGATGAGATAGAGGCCATTCGCGGGATCCCCATGCCGAAAGAGGTGCTCCTCCTTCTGCAAGGTGACCGGTACCGCAAGCTTTCCTATCCGCACGAGGTGGGCTGGCAATAAGCCTGCGAACAAAGCGATGCGCTCCAGCTCTTCGATGTGGTCGACTTCTGGGATCTTCCCACGCAGAGACAATCCCCCGCCCCACTCGATCGGGAGCTCGTCGTCCACAATCCCCAACTCTTCGAGTCCGGTACCCATCGCCTGCTTCTACCGCAGCTGGTGCCCTATCGACACCCGTCCCGGGTGTTCACAAACGTGGATCATTGTGCGCATCTTGCGCGACGGTCGAGGGCGAGAGACGGAGACTTCACTCCCTTGAGCAATCTTCTCGGTCCTGTCGTCCTCGCCGGCACGCAAGATGGCTTCTGAGCCGGTCGGTCGGTCCGGTCGACCTAGCCGCCGTTCTCAAGCAGCCAGCGTTCCGCGTCGATCGCCGCCATGCAGCCCGTTCCAGCCGCGGTCACCGCTTGTCTGTACACTTTGTCGGCCACATCACCACAGGCGAAGACGCCCGGAATCTTTGTTGCCGTCGAGCCAGGCTCTAAGATCAGGTAGCCCGCATCGTCCGTTTCAAGCTGTCCGCCAAACACGGCGGTATTGGGGACGTGGCCGATCGCCAAAAACATCCCCGTCACTTCCAAATCTCGCCGTTCGCCCGTCTTGGTGTCCTTGAGGCGCAGGCCTGTCACCGTGTCCTTGCCCAACACATCGTCGACAGCACTGTTCCAGTGCACCGTGATCTTGTCGTTGGCCAAGGTTCTCTCCGCCATAATCTTACTGGCGCGAAACGAATCTCGACGATGAATCAGGTGGACGCTACGACACATCCGCGTGAGGAACTGGGCCTCCTCCATGGCGGTATCACCACCGCCAATCACGGCCACATCCTGGTTGGCATAAAAGGCTCCATCGCAGGTCGCGCAGGCCGTTACGCCGTGATTTCGCAGGCGCTGCTCGTTCGGCAGACCAAGATAGCGCGCGGTGGCCCCCGTCGAAATAATCAGCGTGTCGCAGGTAAAGGTCCCCTCGCCCTCGGTCTCGACCGAAAATGGTCGCGACTGCAGATCAACCTTCGTACCGATATCGTAGATGACATTGGTTCCAAAACGCTCGGCCTGAGCCTGCAGCTGCATCATCATCTCGGAGCCATTCACGCCTTCGGGGTACCCGGGAAAATTCTCGACATCGGTCGTCGTGATCAGCTGCCCGCCTGGCTCGGGGCCGGCGATCATCGTAGGCGCGAGATTGGCTCGCGCCGCATAGATGGCCGCGGTACAGCCGGCAGGGCCAGAGCCGAGGATCAGAACCTTGTGGTGCGTCGACTTCGAGTCACTCATGGGACCCGAGCATAGACACTCAAAATACCCCCGACAAGCCGACCGTGAGTACGAGATCGACATGGTCGTTCTCCGCGGTCTCTGCGGGGGCATCATCCTCGAGGAACCCGCCTTTCGGCCGGTTCGCCGCTAGCAATGAAATTGGAGACAATCCAAACTGAGCGCCCACGACCCAAGAGAGCATCGGACGATTCTTGCGCCGCCTTGATTCCGAGTGACTGTTCTTGCGACCAAGTGGAACGTAGCCATGCAATACGGATCCCCCCCGCAGCTGAAACATGTCGATGCGCCCTAGATCCGGCTGAAGCAGGGCCTCGGCCTGCAGCGAAATCTGAAACCACTCGCTGATCTGAACGGTCACAAGAGTCTCGTTGCGCGGCCGCATATGAAACGTGAACGACGATCCCATCGGCGCTAGCCGGTAGCCACGAAGATCCAGGCGAGTACGATTGGCGACAGCCAGTCCTCGATCTCCCGAACGTGGCGTACCCACTCGTAAGCCGAGCTGAACCCGATGTTCCTCGATACCGGGACCATTGAGAGGAAAGAGGCCCCATGCGTAAGCATAGCGAAGATCGAGCCCGACCAACTGACCCAGAAAAAAACTTGGTCCCGCACGCATTTGCACCCCAACGGGGTCGCCTGTACGTCTGGCTTCAGCATCGGCTGCAACCCTCATTTGAGCCTCGCCCATGAGCACGATCTTTGGATGCACAACGACGGCCGAGCCCACCGTGGGCGCGACCGTCGTTCGCAATGCGGTTTCCGCCGCCGCCGGAGAGACGTGGAGACTCAGCAGACCCATGGCGATCAAACAGGTGCGAAGCGCAAGAGCCTGACCCTGTAGAAGCGAAGCGCAGCGAAGCGGCAGGAGCTTGGCGGACAATCGCACACCCTCCATCCCAGCAATTTTGGTGCCAGCGGCGAGGCACCCAAATTGCGAACTCGATAGCAGCCGTTCATGGTCAGCGCGCATTTGCGCCCCCAAGCTCGCCCCTCCTCCTGTCAACCCTCTATTCCTCGGGATTCACCCGCCTACGGCCCTCTTTGCGCTGGGAATTTTCTTTCTTGTATTGCAGACGCCGGCGCTCAACGCCCGGCGGACGACCGTAGCGTTTTTTGCGCACGCGAGGGATCTTACGCGCTTCAGCCAACAGACCGACCAAGCGTGTCAAGGCCAGCCGCTTGTTGTCGAGTTGTCCGCGGGATTCCGTCACGCGCAGGCATAGCCCGGTTTCAGTGCACAGGTGCGGAACTTGCGCCCTTAGACGATGCACGCCCTGTTCTTTCAGACACTGGGTGAGCGCCTTCCAACTCACCCACAGCTGCACGGCGCTGGCCACTTTATTGACGTTCTGGCCGCCTGGGCCACCGCTGCGTGACATCTTCCACACCAGGGCACCTCGCAGTGCCAAGGGGAGGTCAAAATCGTCTTCGAGTGCAGCCATCGTCGAGCCATCGCCGATGGCGGTCTATCACGGATCGTGGAACGCACCCACCATCGGCCAATGCTGAAGCTACACTCCGCACCCATTCATTTCATCGGGAACTCCTTCGACTCAACCCGAGTCACCCGACTGCCGCTGCACATCGAGTTCCGTTGGAATCACGTGCACGTGCAAAAGACCCACCGCAGTTTTATCGCTGCTCCCCTCACCACCACAAATCATTCAGAGCCAAGAATTGATAGCCTCTCGCCGGGGAGAGGTGATCGAGAACCAAGAAAATGGTCGATATTCCTAAACTCAATGATGCCCAACTAAGTCTTCTCGTGCTGCTTGGCGGCATACACGGTCCGCAGACCGATGTGGCGTGGAACACCTGGGCCAAGGCATGTCAGGGGCCGAAACAGATCTCGAACACAAAGTTCCAGGTCCTCTGTGCCCTCTTGGCTCGCGCGGGGGACGCCTACGTATTTCAGTCGTCTCAACAGACCTTCTACACGTTGCCGCCCGACGTTCTCATGCAGGTGTTCGAGCGAGCCCAGCAACGGGGCTTGCTGCACGCGCTGAACAGGGCCATGAACGCCCAACGGAGCCGTGAAGACAACGAGGACGCGGGCGGCATCGACGGAGAGCAAGAATCCAGAAGTCGGTCGTATCGATGGCTCTCCGGCTCTCTCTGTGATCTTCGGGTATTTCTCATCGAAAGCGACCGTGCAGGGGTAACAAAGACCGTTCATCGGTTGAGCTCAATCGTCTCCGCGACCGCAGGTGATTTAGGAACACTGCTCGTCTCGATCCTCGGGGTAAGCGTCCGTCTTGGCTGGATCGAGTCCCTTCCGGAATCCACCCAAAGCATCTATCTCAGCACGTTGCTCGAGCGCTGTAGTTCTCGATTTTCCGCCCGCCACCCGCTTCTCATGGGGTTTGTAGCGAATCACGGCGACCGCAAGGACAAGATGACATTGGCTCGCCTCCTGACTCTGCGCGGCGAGCTTGAGTCGGTCACAAGAATAGGAAAACTACCGAAATTTGGATTGGAATCCCTCCGTGTGCTCGATGCCTTCTCTCGTGGACAGTACGAGGAAGCGGCCGCACTTGGAGACCGGGTTGTGTTGGGCACTAAACAACCAAAACACAGGCAACTTCATGACCTCGAAGGAGCGATTCACGCTCTGGTTCGCGTGGTGACCATGCACAAGAACCCCAGGCGAATGGCCGCATTTGCCGATGGACTGGTGAGTGCTCGGCGAACGCCCGGTGCATACAAAAACTTCTATCGGATCTTGGCGAGCTTTCACAAAGCATCCCAGAGTATCCAACAACAAGAATCAATTTTCGCTGATATCGATCGACCGCGCGGATCCGATTCTTCCTGGGAGGATCTTCTCGTCTACTGTCTCTGCATCCATTGGCTGGGCGGATCGCTAAAGAAGTACGCTGAGTTCGCACGAGATCGACTGATCGCCGAAAGAGACGATGCGATTGCAGGCGGCGTGACCTGCATCGCGCACGAACTCTCCGCCCTGCTCGCGCTCATGGATGGCAAAGAAGCACCTACGAACAGCCTCGCCGCTGGATTTCGACGACGCGAGCCATGGGAGACCCTTCTCGACGTTTTTAGTGCCTCCGCGGGTCGGATCACTCAAAACTCAAACACCGGAACAGGTCCCTCACAGTTCCGCCCACACCTCGTTTGGGAAGTGGTCGTCTACGATGGGCGCGCACAGATCTCTGCCCGTATGATCTCCAGTCCAAAGGCGCGCAAGGGTAAACCTGTGGCCATCAGCACCTTGAAGGACGGAACTCCCGACTCTCTTAGCGACCAGGACCTTCGCGTCCTGGCTCATGTCGAAGATGTCGTCAGTGGCGACGGGTACCGACCGCGAAGTCGACAGGAGCTTGGAGACCGGGCATTGGTGGCTCTCATCGGTCATCCTCGGGTACGAGGGGCTGATGGAGAGTCTCTTCAGATAACACGCGGGCAACCGCAACTACGCAGCCGTCAAGAGGCCGGAGACACGCTCTTGGAGCTAATACCGCCTCAACTCGCCCTGCAAGATGTGGCCATCGTAGCGACCCCCCGAAAACTGGAGGTCTATGAACGTGAAGATCGGCTCAAACCGATCTTCGCTAGTTTTAGGGAGGCCGAAAACGGCGAGCTAAGGATTCCCGCATCCGGCAGAGAACGTCTGCTCGAAACGCTCTCAACACTCTCGATCTCGGGTGGCCTGCGTGTCGAAGGCGAAAAGGCTCTCTCCGCCCGCGACGTGGAGGCGAGATTCCAAACCGTGTTTCAGCTTCAGTGGGAAGGCTCGACCTTTAGCGTCCGTGCACGTGTATTGCCGCTCGGCGAAGGCGGACCCGAGTTCCCCCCCGGGGAGGGTCCAACCAAGATCTCCGCGCGAATGAACGACGAATTGATTTCATGCGCCCGTGATCTCACACGCGAGATGGCCCATTTTCGGGGCCTAATGAAAGACTGTCCAGGTCTGGACAGTCAAGGCGACGATCATTGGACCTGGCGACTTTCGGATCTCGATCAATCGCTAGAGATTCTCATGGAGCTCAACGCCTTGGGAGTGCGCGCAACCCTCGCCTGGCCCGAAGGGAAAAAACTCTCGATTTCCGGGATCGCAAATGCAAGGGCAATGAAAATATCAGTCTCCTCGCAACGAGATTGGCTGAAGATTAACGTAAAGCTCGCATCGGATGAGCTGCAGGTACTCAGTTTCAAAGAGATCCTGAGCCAGCGTCGAGGCAAGGGAAAATTCATTGAGCTCGGAAACAATCAATTCTTGGCGCTCACGAACGATCTTCGCCAACGCATTGACGTATTGGAGAACCTCAGCGAAGAGACTGGAAAATCGCGACACGCACCCGCCTTGCTACTTCCACGGCTCCAACAGCTCGTGGGTGAGGATGCCGAGCTGCATCTCGACAAATCTGCACGCTCCCGCCTCGAATCGATGCAAAAAATCGCCCAAAGTTCACCTCGGGTGCCCCGTAGCCTACGCGCGACGCTGCGTGACTATCAGGTGGCCGGCTACCGATGGATCTCCCGTTTGGCCGAGGCCGGGCTCGGTGCCGTGCTCGCGGATGATATGGGCTTGGGCAAGACGCTGCAGGCCCTTGCCCTGATCTGTCAGCGTTCCCGCCGTGGACCCGCACTCGTGGTCGCCCCGACATCGGTAGTCGGCAACTGGAAATCTGAGACAAAAAAATTCTGTCCCGGGCTTCGCTGCCACGACCTCGCAGAGACTTCAGAGCGCACCGCACTGATATCCGAACTAAAAGCGGGGGACTTGTTGCTATGTAGTTACGGTTTGTTTGTAAGCGAGTCCGAGGCGCTCACCGCGATGCCCTTTTCGACGCTCGTTTACGACGAGGCTCACGCGCTCAAAAACCCTCACACAAAACGAACGCGCGTTGCGTTTTCTATGCAAAGTGACTTTCGACTGTCACTCACGGGAACTCCGATCGAAAACCATCTAGGAGAGTTGTGGAGCGTATTTCAGGTCACAATTCCCGGTCTTCTCGGTCGCGAGAAAAAATTCGAGTCGCGATTCTCTGCACCGATCTCCCAGGGAAATCGTGAGCGCGCTCGTCAGCTTCGAGATCTTGTTCGTCCCTTCATTCTGCGCCGCACAAGGTCGCAGGTTCTCTACGACCTTCCTCCGATCACAGAATCGACGATTCTTGTTCGTCCCAGCAAAGAAGAGCGCGCGTTCTACGAGGCGTTGCGTCGGGACGCCGTCGAACAGACCCGAAAATCCGCCAAGGCAGGGGGGAAATCCCGGTTGAAAATTCTTGCGGAGATCACTCGATTACGCATGGCAGCCGTCGATCCTCGACTTATCGACCAAGACCGTGCCCCCGAGGGCGCCAAAATCAAGGCGCTCGTCACTCGACTCACGGCGCTTCGCCAAGAAGGTCATCGAGTCCTCGTTTTCTCGCAATTTCTGCGGAGCATGGAATACGTCCGTGCGCGCCTCGACACAGAAGGGATCAAGCATCTTGGCTTTGATGGATCCACGCCCGCACATCGACGAAAACAGGCGGTCGATGCTTTTCAGTCTGGCGAAGGCGATGTTTTTCTCATGAGTCTAAAGGCCGGTGGAATCGGCATCAATCTTACAGGCGCGGACTACGTAATTCATCTCGATCCGTGGTGGAATCCCGCGGTCGAGGATCAGGCGACCGCTCGCGCTCACCGAATAGGTCAGCGAAGAGCGGTCACGGTGTACAGGCTGGTGACCGAGGGCACGATCGAAGAGAAAATTCTCGATTTGCACACCAGCAAACGAGACCTCGCGGATGACCTTCTTTCGGGACTCGAAAGCGCCAAACGACTCAAACTCGACGATCTTCGCGCCTTGCTGAAGACCGTCGACGAGTAATGCGGTCCGCGGGTTTGGGACCCCACCTCTCAGCGCTCCCGACCGTATGTACACCGTCGCCGTGGCCCATCGGCAGGCGAGCATAAAAAGCGAAGACCACCCGGATTGCCCCGCAAAAACGGGCTATACAATGCCTACACATGAAGACACTCGTCACAGGCGCCCGCGGACAAGTCGGCATCGATCTCGTCGAGTCTCTGCTCACCGCGGGGGACGAGGTAATCGCTACCGATCTTCAACCTCGCCCTCCCTCGGCCAAAGAGCTCTCGCCAGATCTCACCTGGCAGCAAGTTGATGTCACCGATCCTCAGCAGATTCGAGCTGCGATCTCCGCCTTCCAACCAGATCGGGTCTTTCATCTTGCTGCTATTCTAAGCGCCCGCGGCGAAACGGACCCCGCGATGACCTACCGAGTCAATCAAGGGGGCCTCTACGAGACCCTTGAGGCATGCCGACTCGCAGGAACCAAGCAGCTAATTTTCGCCAGCACCATTGCCGTCTATGGATCGGACCTGCCCTCGACGGTTTCCGACGACGTCGAGCTGCTGCCAAGCACCATGTACGGGGTCACGAAGGCCGCCGGAGAAATGCTCGGCAACTATTACTCCACTCGTTTCGGACTTGACTTCCGTGGCCTGCGGTTCCCTGGACTTATCAGCGCATCCCTGCCCGGTGGCGGGACTTCAGATTACGCGATCTACATCTATCTCGATGGCGTTCGAAAGCGTCGATACGAAGCTTTTTGCAGGGCCGACACGCGAATCCCCCTCATGTATATGCCCGATGCGATTCGGGCACTTAGCGAGCTCTCTGCGGCCCCCAAAAACATGCTCACGCGCAGCACCTACAACATCGCCGCTTTCTCGCCCACCGCACATGAGATTGCAGCATCCGTCGCCGCCGCCATCGGCCCTGCTGATTTCAGCTTTCGCTCGGACCCCGCAAGACAGGCTATCCTCGACTCCTGGCCCCAGATTCTCGACGACTCCAAGGCGCGCACAGACTGGAACTGGAAGCCGGCCTATGATCTCGAGTCGATGACCGAGGCCCTGATCCCCGAGATCCAATTGCTTCTGTCGCGTGCTCCCGATCCGATCGACCGCAACTAGAAGACCCGGTCCCTGTCGACAACGCCCCCCCGACCGCCAATCGCTTTCCACAGCGCAATCCACACCTACCGAATCTGCTCGATGTTCAAACAAGCCAGGGATCATTTCAACCGTCTCCTCGATGAGATTGAGGACGCGGGACTCTACAAACGCGAGCGCTCGATCGCCTCCGCCCAGGGACCCGAAATCTCCGTCAATGGGGTCACGGTGCTCAATTTTTGTGCGAACAATTACTTGGGACTCTCCAACGACCCACGTGTTGTGGAGGCCGCTCATCGTTCGTTGGATGAACGGGGCTATGGGATGTCAAGCGTCCGTTTTATCTGTGGCACGCTCGATCGCCACCAGGCCCTTGAGAAGTCGGTCTCTCGGTTTCTGGGGACTGAGGACACGATTCTCTACAGCTCGTGTTTCGACGCCAACGGTGGGCTTTTTGAGACGCTTCTTGGCCCCGAGGATGCCATCATCTCCGACGCCCTGAACCACGCATCGATCATCGATGGTATCCGATTGTGCAAGGCGAAGCGCTACCGCTACGCCAACTGCGATATGGCTGAACTCGAGCAAAGGCTGAGAGACAGCCAGGATGCCCGGCTGCGATTGATAGCGACCGACGGTGTCTTCAGCATGGATGGACATCTCGCCAAGCTCGAAGAAATTTGTGATTTGGCGGCCCGTTACAATGCGATGGTTATGGTCGACGACAGCCACGCGACCGGCTTCATCGGACCGACCGGCCGAGGCTCCCACGAAGCGTGCGGGGTCTTGGAAAAGGTGGACATTATTACGTCGACATTCGGGAAGGCCCTTGGCGGCGCGTCGGGGGGATTCACGAGTGGCCGCAAAGAGGTCATCGCACTGCTACGCAACCGCTCGCGCCCCTACCTCTTCAGCAATTCCCTCGCTCCGATGATCGTCGACGCAAGTCTCGCAGTCATCGAATTGGTGAGTTCATCCACAGCGCTCCGCGACCGTCTCGCTGCAAATACTCGCCGTTTTCGAGAGGGATTGGCTTCGGCGGGGTTCGAAATAAGACCTGGCTCTACGCCCATCGTGGCGATCATGCTCGGAGATGCACGAATCGCCTCGGCCATGGCCGAGGCCCTACTCGGCGAAGGTATCTACGTTGTTGGATTTTCCTTTCCCGTCGTTCCAAAGGCTCAAGCTCGAATCCGGGTCCAACTCTCTGCCGCACACAGCGACGCCCACATTGACCGCGCGCTCGCGGCCTTCGTAAAAATTGGAAGATCCTTGGACGTGCTGGCAAGTTCATGACCCGATTCAGCCCAAATCACTTTCGAGATCGACGAAGTCGCTGTGATCGACCCCCGACAGTACACAGAGATCGGGACCATCGCAGCCCTTGTGGCTCTCACGACGCAGCAACCGACAGCCGGGAGGCTGCGGCCGATTACGCGCGACTTGAGATGCTCAGCGAGGACATTTGTCTACCCGTGCTCGTCGACAAGCTGGAGGAACACGTCGTGAGCTTTGAGCGAGATCATTGAACCTTACACGGAACCCTCAGTTGTCCGATCGTCAGCACCGGTGAATACATGGCGCCCGTCCGTGGTCATCGTCCACGGCTCTGGACCTCAAGCCCGAGATGGTGTCAGCGAAGAAGACATTGACTACAGGATCCGTGCTCCTAGCACCTCGCGGCCATTCTAGAAGGCCGTAAATCCAAACGATCCCCAGGTTCAAATGCTACAAGATCAACTAAAAATCCATTGAGATTCACCGCTCGCTATCAAAACCGGAACGTACCTAGTGGAAAGACATCGCGGAGCACCGATCAAATTCTGGCGAGACTGGGTGCCCCAGAAAGACGAGATGGAGACCCACTTTCGGCGTCAGAAGATCCCATCGCGCTCTTTTGTACGGACAAAATTTCAACGTTTGGCCCCTCAACGGCGTCGAATTTCGGGCTTGGAATGACGCGAAACCGACGATTCGTCTTACGGCCGTCTATCTTGAGAACATGACGCATCCCCTGATCAATCTCACACCCTCCAGCGACGGAGTTGAAACAGGATGTGCGTCGGATCTTGTCGCAGGAATCGCGGGCTTGATGGAAGCCTCGTCACCTCCCGGCGGCTAGCTCACATCGCTCGACAACCGACCGTTGTAGAGTTCAGCATAGAGGCCCCCCGCCGCCATCAAGGTAGAATGATTGCCCTGCTCGGCGATCTGGCCATCCGACATCACCAGAATTTTGTCGGCATGGCGTACCGTGCTGAGGCGATGCGCAATGACCAAAACCGTCCGACCCTTGAGCAACTTTTCGATGGCCGCTTGGACCCGAATCTCCGTCGCGCTATCGACACTGGCGGTCGCCTCGTCGAGTATCAGCATCTGCGGACGTCGGGCCGCAACTCGGGCAAACGCCAACATCTGCGCCTCGCCGACCGATAGATTTCTTCCACGCTCGCCGACCTCAAAGTTCAGGCCTCCTCGTTGGTCTATACTTTCGAGAGCCTGGACCGTCGCCAGCGCATCCCGTATCCGTGCATCATTCTCTACCAGATCCGCCTGGCCAAGTGAGACGTTGTAGCTCGTGGTGTCATCAAACAAAAAGACATCCTGTTGAACCATGAGCACATGATCTCGCAACGTCCCCGGTGAAATGTCACGGAGTTCGACCTCTCGTGTCGGGCCCTCTTCGCATAGCATCGTCACCGAACCTCGATATCCTTCGTAGGTTCGGGTCAAGATACGGCCAAGACTGGTCTTGCCAGATCCGGTTCGTCCGACAATGGCAACAACCTCGCCCGGTCGAACATCGAAATTTATCTTGTTGATCACGTCGACGCCATCGTCTCGATAACGAAATGAGAGGTCCCGCACCCGCATACCACCACTCCAACGGGTCAGCGGATCGTTCTCACTGCTCACCTGGGGCTCCTGATCGAGATCGAGCAACCGATACATTCGCTCAAGGGAGGCCGCCGCTCTGTTTAACGTCGCTAGTTTTCCTGAGAATTCTCGAACGGGAATGAAGATCCGCTGTAGGTACAAGACGAAGGCCGAGATCAATCCAACCGTAAGTCCGGGTTCGTTCATCAACACCCGAGGCGTCGCTACGTAGAGGAGCAGCGCCACGCACAATGCCGCGATCGCCTCCATCACCGAGAACAGGAGCGCGTCAAAAATGTTCGCCATTTTTGTCGCGCGCAAATAGCGATGACCAAAGCCAACGTAGCTGGCAAGCGACGCGTGCTCGCGACCATGCAGCTGTACCGCCGTGAGGCCGTTGAGTTGCTCCGCTAGATAGCCAGTCTGAACGCCCTGTGCACGACGAATCTCCAGCTGGAGATTTCTCAACACTCGGCTAAAGAGCCGAACCAACACGATCAGCAGCGGTGCAATTGAAAGGGAGTAGATGGTAAGCCGCCAGTCGAGCGCAAACATTGCCACCAAGAACCCGGCGATCCTCATGAGGTCGGTAATGATCGTAAACACCCCGAAGCTCAGGGTCTCGCCAAGCGCTTCCACGTCTGAGGTGCTGCGACTGAGGAGATTTCCGATCGGCTGCTTGTCGAAAAATGTTGCGGGCAGGCGAATTACATGGCGAAAGATGATGGTTCGCAGGTCAAAGATCGTCTTGTGGCCTGCAACCTGCAACCAATAGACCTGAAATGCCATCGCCACAGTCTCGAAGACGACCGCTGCAAGAAACAAGATCGCGTACACCCGAAGACCACGATAGTCGCTAGCGACGATTTGCACGTCGATCGCCTCTTTGATGAGTAAGGGCCGCAGCACACCCATCATCACGACGATGGGGATGGCCGCCATGCTCATCACAAACCCCCGACGATGACGCCCCGCCACAGACCATAGCCGGCGAAGCATGGGCCAAAGAGGCTGTGGGTTGAGCTTGCCCGTTGGCGAAGAATCACTCATGCGAGATCCGCCTCGCGTTGATGTTCATGAATTTCGGCGTAGTGACTGCCGCTCGCTACCAGCTCCGCATGGGTGCCTCGCTCAACCACTTCTCCATGCTCGAGCACAATAATTTCGTCCGCATGTTCAAGCACACTGGTTCGATGAGAGACAATCACAGTCGTCGGCCCAAGCCCATCACCGCCATCCAATGCACGAATGGATGCGACCAGCTTCGTCTCAGTCACTTGATCGACAGCGCTGAGCACGTCGTCAAGAAGAAGAATTTTCGGCCGGCGAAAAAGTGCACGAGCCAGCACACTTCGCTGACGTTGCCCCCCCGAAAGGATGACACCGCGTTCACCGACGACGGTCTCAAGGCCATCCGCGAGCTGCTTGAGGTCACTGTCCAAACAAGCGGCGCTAACGACCTGTTTCAGTCTCACATCGTCGTCCGCCAACGCGCCTTCTGAATCGTCCGAGCTCGCGCTCGCGCCTGGCGATTCATCCGCGCGAATGCCATCTTCACTGGCGAGATGGCCGCTGGCTTCGTCGCGCATTCGAATGTTGTTGGCGATCGTTGTCGAGAACAGAAACGGCGTCTGGGGCACAACCGCGAGGCATGCCCGAAAGGACGCAAGGTCAAGGCTCTCGATGGCCATGCCATCGAGCATCACGGAGCCGGCGGGAGGATCTTGCACCCTTGAGATCAAATCTACGAGAGTACTCTTCCCCGAGCCGGTGCGACCAAATATACCAAGAACCGCTCCCGGGGCGACGCTTACGCTCACGGACTTCAACGCCGGTTTATCGGCACCAAGATAGGTGTAGCTAAGATTGCGCAGCTCAAGGCGGGGAGGCCCGTGAAGATCCAAAACACGGCCCTCACGTACGACGCCGTCTTCGCTCTCGATCAAACCTTGGACACGGTCGAGCGCGACCGCCCCCTTGGAAACGGCCGCCATCACCCAGGCCAGAGCAGTCAACGCTCCCGTCATCCCCGCCAGGAGAGACATGAACGTGACCAGATGACCCACTCTCATCTCCCCATCGATCACTCGGTCCCCGCCAATCCAAATCACGAGCACGGTTGCGACCATCGCTGAAAACTGAAGAACGGGCATGCCAAAGGCCCGAATCCTCGCTAGCTTCAACACCACATCGAGGTAGGCTTGATTGCGCCGCTGAAAACGCTCCGTTGCGGCATCTTCGACGCCATAGGCTCGAATCGTGGCCACCCCGCTGTAACTTTCGAGAATACGATCCGAGAGCCCCGCCAACACCTCCATCGAGCCCCGCACGAGGGAATAGAAACGCTGGATCACTTGACGCATGGCAACTGCGCCCAAAAGAATAGGCAGCGCGCACCATAGCGTGAGCACACGGTCGGTCTCCCACATCTTCCACAGATGCATCGGCACCAAAACTGCGACGTTGAGCACCTGGAACCCCGCGAAACCCACGAGCAGTCGGACGGACTGAGTGTCATTCGCAGAGATGCTGATCAACTCGCCCATCTTGTGCTTGGCGAAAAATGGCCGCTGAAGGGTGAGCAACCGACCAAAGAGGTCACGCATGATCGCAAACTGTATGTCTCGTCCCGGGTTGAAGTAGAGCACACGTGCGAGCGTTCGCGTCACAACCAACGCCAAGGCGAGGACCGCAATTTCGAGAGCCACCGCGCGCGCCACCTCAACGGCATCAACTTGGCCATCCTCGATGACATTGATCGCTTGGCCGATCAATTCTGGGATTCTCACGACGATCGCCCCCGTAGCGATCATCATGATCAGGCCGATGATGTAACTCACAAAGTGAGCTCGGGCGTACGCCAGCACGAAACGAATCGCCCTGGCAGCGCGCTTCACCGCGCTACGGATCCCCGATCGCTTATGTATTGAACCGTTGCTCACGTCGATGACGCGAGACTATACCCGACCGATAGGCAGCGGCTATGCTACCTGCCCACGCACGATCGAGACGTCGCGCTCTCAACGCTTTCTCGATATCCCCGCTTGGCAATTCACTATTTTTTCCTTTTTTTCTTCTTCTTGGCGGGCTCGTAGTTCTCGTCGGCCTCCAAGCCGTCGTCCTTGGCGATCGCGTCAAGGGCTTTTGAAACCGCCGCGAGACGCTCACGAATGGTCGCCAGGGTGGTGCCGAAACGCTCGTCCTGCGCTGTTTTCGGACCCAGGGCATTCTTGAGGTCTTCCCAAGTACGGAAGGCCGCTCCCAGATCCACTTGAACGCTGCCCCCCTCCGCACCACGGCCGGTGAGTGTGTCGTAGGTAGACGTCAGCTCTTTGGCGCGGCCTTTGTATTTACCCGAGAACTTCTCGTATGCCGCACCAGGGTCTTTCGCACTCGCCCACTTCGCCGCTTTTTTTTCGATCTCAGCGACATGAGCGCCAAGCTCTGCCACCACGGCCCGGTATTCGCCCATCCGCGTTTTCACATACTCCTGAGCACCTTTTTCGAAGATCGCCGCGTTCTCTTTGGCCAGCTCCTTGGCGGACTTGAAACCTGAGTTTTTGCGGGCCGCGGCGAGCTCTTCCTCTGAAACTTCGATCTTGGCCTGCTTGAGCTCCGAGAGGGACTTCGAGGGCTTGAACTGGGGTTTGTCCTCTTCACCGCTGTCACAACCGGGGAACACGAGGCAAGAGAAGGTGAGTAAAGCGATCGTGGTAGCGCGCATAGTAGGGGAGCTCCTGGGCCGGTCGCAGACTAACATTTTTACTGGGTTTGGCGAGAGCCGCGCTTTGGTGCCGGCACTGCGACGCGCTACTGTCCCCTGGTGCCGGGAAGCCAGAGCAACCTCGAGATCGCGCGCGCGATCGTTCAGGTTCTCGAGGGCAGCGGCAAATGCGATGCTGCGCTAGCCACCGTAATCCGCCGGGCTGGTTCCGCGCCACAGGTCGAGGGCGCTCGACTTCTCCTCTACGCCGACGGCCGAATGCTCGGCACCGTCGGCGGCGGGGCGATCGAGGCGAAGGTCGTCGAAGCCTGCCAAGAAACCCTGCGTACCGGCCTAAACCGACGAGTAGAGGCCAACTTGATACGTGACCTCGCCATGTGCTGTGGCGGATTAATGGAGGTTTTTGTGGAATATTTGAGTGCCCACCCACGGCTCATCCTCATTGGCGCTGGTCATGTCGCCCAAGCGATCGCGCCGGTCGTCACCGCCCTCGGTTTTCGACTCACGGTCGTCGACGACCGCGAGTCGATGCTCACCCGTCCCTGTTTTGAACAGGCGGACCGCCGCGCCTTCGATACCGACGAATTGGCGGATGCCCTACCCGACCTCGACCCCCGCGATTCCCTGCTGATAGCGACTCGCGACCACCAACGAGACGAACATGCGCTCGCGCACCTCATCGAGCGACCTCACGCCTACCTCGGAATGATCGGCAGTCAACGCAAGGTTCGGCGCGTGCTCGCTCGAATACTTCGACGTTTCGATGAGCGCGAACGGGCCCGACCGGATCTATCGCGCGTCCATGCTCCGGTCGGACTCGCCCTCGGTGGGCGAACGCCAGCGGAGATCGCGGTCAGCATCGCGGCCCAGCTCATCGCGTTGCGCCACGGTGGGGCTGGAACCAGCATGGACCTCGTCGAGAGACTCGCAGGATCGACTCCGAACGAGATCGTCGATGCGGCCAAGAAAGAGGCACCCTAGTCAAGAAGCTCGCTGGTTCGCGGGCTCCGCGACGCCTATAGTGCACCCATGCGTGTCCCCGGTGGTCTCCTGCTCCTCGCCGTTTCGACCCTTCCCCTGGCTTGCCAGGGCACAAAAGCGTCCGAGGTCGTCGTCAACGAACCAGTGGCGGCGCGAGCCCCCTCGTCGAGCGGCTCTGAGGCTCTCGATGGCCCGTCCTCCATGCCTGTGGAGATGATCGAGATCCATGCGAGCGTAGACAATCTCTCCGACATTCTTGCGGGCTTGAAGCAGGTCATCACCCTGTGGAAAACCATCGATCCAGCACTGACAGAGAGCCTGCCTGCCGATTTTTTCCCTTTGCTCCAGGCCACTCTCATACAATCTGGATTCGGTCCCGGATTTCTCGACGGACTGAACCTGGAAGGGCGCTTCGCGGCAGACGTCCACTACCCCCAACCTCATCAGGCCCACGCGACCAACGACGACTTTGAGCTGGCCGCGACCTTGCCCACCAAGAACAGCAAGGGTGTCATCAACAGCCTTCCTAAGGCATTCGCGCCTCAGCCCGTTGGTGGCGATGTATGGGAACTACGAGACAATGGCTCGACGCTTCTTCTGAAAGCAAACAAACACAGCGTGGACTTGGGTCGGAGTCACGCGGACTTTGATCGAGCCCACGCGCTGTTGATGAGACCCACCAACGGCTACGCGATCCAACTGCGAGCGACCAACTTTCCGAAGGACGACCTCAACCCATCCAACCCCTTGTTTTTTCCGGAGCTGATCGAAAAGCAACTCACCCAGGTCCTTCAAGGAACCACGGCCGTCGAAGCCAGCCTGGACTTCGGCACCGGCCGAAGCCTCAAGCTCATGAGCGCGCTCGAAGCCCCGATCGAAGAACTTGGACTCGAGTACTTCGGCGAGGCCATGACACAGGCGAGCACGATCGCCACCCTGCTCCCAGACGATGCCGCCGTCGCCATCGCTATCCCCGCGGGTGCCCCCGATCAACTTCATCAACAGGTCGACATGCTGGCGTTCCCCCAGGACCTTTTGCCGCCCCCCTTCTACACATGGATGAACTCAACGTTGCAAGCGTTGCACGACATCTTGAACGGCATCCAGGGCGATCTCGTGTCCGCGGTTTACACGGACAAGAAACAACAGATGACCTTCGTGCTTGCCGGTGGCGCCCGCGACGACTTGCAACCAGCCGTACGCGCATTTTTTAGGGCCATAGCGACCGGACTCGAACAGTACTCCTCGTTCACGAAAGCCATGTCAGTCGGTCTAAAAAAATATACAGGGATCACAAAAGACGACTTGGCGCTTCACTATCGAGTCTCTTTCAAAGAGAACGCACTCACACTCGCGGGACTGAAATCCGATCATTTTTATCTAACGATTCCATCGGGAATCCTCGAAGAACTCGGCCCCCAATTCGCGCCTCTCGTCGGTAAAAAGAGACCACGGCTGGACGTGATTGTCCTGCACCACGAAGGAAAAACATTTGTAGCGATCGGCAAAGGAAGCAAGGCGATCATGACCGACATCGCGCGCCGGATCGGCAAGACACAAGCGAACAATCTCGAATCGGCAGGCGGGCTCGCGTTTGCCCGGTCTCTCGACCACGGGTGCCATATTTGCATCGCGGTCGATCCTGTCGAATCGCTGCGGCTTGGGCTGATCATGGCCGGACTCACCCCCGGCTACGACCCGAAGACCGCGCTTGCTGGCCTTCAGGAGATCCGCGAACTCGACCTCGATCCCTTCGCCTTGGCCCTTCGACTTGAGAAGGGCCGCGGATCGATTGCCCTCGGGATTCCTGAAGACTCTATCTTCGGCGCCCCTGAACCCCTGAGTACAATACTCGGCGTGGTTCGTAGCGTTCTAAGCGACACCGAGCCCGAATCGACACCGGATCCCAAAAAGTAGCGCGCACGAGACACCCGACCGACACCGCCCGCCACGCCATGCCCACACCGCCACCAATTGGCGGCCTTATCCTGGCCGCCGGAGCATCCACCCGAATGGGCGCGCCCAAGGCCACCTGCAGGCTCGATGGCAGACGCTTTGTCGATTGGTTGATCGAATCGCTGTCGGCCATCCAATGTGAGCCTCTGCTTGTGGTCACGGGAGCCGCCCGCTTCGAGGTCCCTTCACCGGCGCAGGCCATTCATCACCCCGACTGGCGCCGCGGCCCCCTCTCGAGCCTCCAAAGAGGAATATTGGCGTTTCCCCCGGGGATTTCGGGAGTCCTACAATGTACCGTTGACCGGCCTCGGGTGGCGGTGAGCACCCTTCGCGCGCTCTGCAAAGCACATCGCGACCAGCCCGGCGCGCTCTGGCAACCACGCGCGGACGGTCGCTCCGGTCATCCGCTTCTCTGGCCTCGCTGCCTATTCTCTCACCTGCTTGATCTTGACAGCAGCGACCCGAAGACGAGCGCACGGACGCTCATCGGGTCACCAGACGTGACGGTCACTCGTCGCTACGTCGACGTCCAGGACCCGGCGATCCACGAGAACCTCGATCGCCCCGGAGACCTGCCTGGGTCTTCTCGCCACTGATGCCGTCCCGCCAGCAAAGTCGCTAGGGCCAGCGAGCTTCCAGGACAAGATAGCCATCCCGCTCACCACCATCCACCTGGGCGCCACTTTCCCGAAGAATCTCGAGCACCACACCCGGCCGGTTGATCACGAGTAACGCGCGTCCGTCGGGCCCCAACCACCGCGGCAAGGGCCCCAACAGTGCACGGAGCGTCTCCTCGTCCGCGTGTGTCGGCGGATTGATCAACGCCAGATCTACATTTCCGAGAAAATCCTCAAAACCCGAGGGTGGCAGCCCATCACGCGCGAAGACCGAGACTCGTGCGTGCACACCGAGGGCGCGGCTGTTCTCTTGCAAACAGGCGACAGCCCTCAAATTGCTGTCTACAGCCAGAACTCGGCATTTTGGCCAGGTCTGGGCCGCCCACAACCCGAGCGGCCCCACCCCGGCGCAGAGATCGAGAACCCGGGAGGGCTGAATGGCTTCGTCGGCCTCACGGATGCACTCTGCGACCCGAAGCAACGCCCGTGTGCCACCATCGAGTCCCTTACGAGAAAAAACCCCCGGAACCGCGTGCAAACGCATATCTCCGAGCACCGGGTCCTCAATAACGTAGCGCTGGCCCAACAACGAGCGAGCATATTCGTGGTCCCAAGTCTCCTGGCGATAGCCACAGATGAGGTGATAACCGCGGTCTCGCCCAAGCACCTCGACCTCCCCCACCAGGCGCGCCAAGGTCTTGGCCAGACTCCGACTCCCTTTTTGTTTGCGGGCCGCGCAGAGGATTCGGCCCCCGGGCATCACCCGCGCCGCCGCTTCGGCCAAACACTGCTCGCTAAAATCCTTGCCAAGGTGCGCGCGCGGCCAAACCAAGGCGCAGTCAAAATCTGGCCGAACCTGCCCCTCCGTGCCGTCAGCCAGCGCCTCGCCACCAGGAAGCACGGCGACACAGCGATGCACCGACGCCTCGTACTCGCGGACATCGAGCACAAGTCGGGTCGCGCCCGCCGCGACGCCTGGAATATCCCCACAATGAACAAGAAGAAGGCGCTCGGGTGCAAGACCGGCGACCTCGTGGCCAAGCAGGCAGATCCCAGGATCTTCGGGATTGAGACCATCGGGCATGGCGCGGAGCCTGCCTGAATCCCGACTCTCCGTCGACCTCCTCATTGCTGGCCCCCGAGGTTGGCGTGGACTACGCCTGGAACACCGTGGTAGAGGTCGCGGGTTCCATCGAGGTGAGTCTCTGTTGTTGCTCGCCGGTGGGCGCTCCCTGTCGAGTGTAACAAAATCACTCGCTCGGAAGTTCGCGCGGTTCCTTCCTGGTTCCGACGCAAGCCTCCGAGGTCCCCTACACCTATCGAACTCGTCCCGAGATCTCGAGGCAAAGAATCGCCCGTGAGCAAGCTCGAATCCCTGCTCCCCCTGATCGAACCAAATGTCATGGTTCGTACCGTGAGTCCCAAGGCCCTCAAGGCCGGCCAAGAGCTGTTTAATAACAACAGCGTCTCGGACATCGTTTTGGACGATGGCACCGTCCGCGGACGGGTCAAAGGCACCCACGCCATACCCCACTCGAGTGAAATCGTTCGCAAGAAAACAGCGGCCGGCGAGCGTCTCGAGGGCCGCTGCTCTTGTCCGACCTTCACCGACGGATGGGAGAAAGTCTGCCATCACAGCGTCGCCCTGGCCATGGAGCTGCGTAAGCAATTCCAGTCCGGCGGCGAACTCACCATGTCTCAAAATCCGTGGGTCAGCGACGTTCAAGGAAGAGACAAGCGCCGCTACCAGATCGAGCCACGCAGGGGTCTGTGGCACGTACACGAGTATCAGGCAGGAAGTTCGGTCGACGGGCGCCCAGGAAGATCCAGCTCGGGGAAATCGCCGATCGACGCCCTGATCAGGAGCTACATCGATCAAGAGGTCGACGAGAGCGAATCAGGCGCTCACATCCTCGAAGACCACGCGCTCGCCGGTCTCTTGTATTTTGCCCGCGAAAGTTCCGTCTCCATGAAGGGGGTAGGCAAATTGAAGTTTCCGAAGGACCCCCTCGTCCTGCGTATTCAGGCAAAAACCCGCCAGAAGGACGCGCGGGTCGAACTGCATGCTTTCTTGGAACATCCGGCAAGCGAGCGCACCTTTGAAGTATCCGAAGGCCGGATCATCGCAGGCGCTCCCACCTGGTACCTCTGCACGGCAACGGCCGAGATGTTTCAAGTCCCAGACACGCCCCCCTGGGTCCTCGAATCCATCGCCAGCCAAGCGAAAATCGTCATGGACAGCCGCGTCGATGCCGAGCGTATGGACGAGCTTGTGGACAGCCTCGAGTCCGTTGGTGTCCCCCGCTCAGACATGTTCGCCATCGCCAGTGACTCCCGAGAGGTTGAAAACTTCACGGTGACGATCGTCGGAAATGCCGACAAGCTTCGTGTCACCCTCAGCGCTCGCTACGGAAACGTAACCATCGATGTCACAGGACGTGACCCCGAGTCGCCGCGCTACTCCGTCACCAGCGGCGACTCCGTCATCGCCTTCTACCGGGACCTCGCCCATGAAGACCGGGCCCGTAAAGTCCTTACCAATGCAAAACTTCAATGGGTCGCCGCGGATGACGCTTTTGTCGCCCACGAAGATGCCGCGATCGAATTTATGATCGCCGGGATTCCCAACCTACCCGAGGCGTGGATCAAGAAAATTCCCAAGCTGCCCAAGCTTCGCGGCAAGACACCCGCCGCAAGAATCGCGGTCAAGAACTCCGGTGGCTCTGTGCTCGATGTCGAGGCCATCATTGAGGTCGACGGCGATCCCGACTTGATCTCCTTTCGGGACGTACTTCGTTGGCTCGACGAGGGCCGGCGCTGGATCACCCTTACGGATGGAAGTGTCGCTAAGCTCGACCCGAAGGTCCTCGCACCCATCGCGGATGCCGCGGGCGCCATGCAATTCGACAAACAAGGGCACAGCGAGGTCAGCACCCTTGAGCTCGGAACCCTCTCCCGCCTGCTGCAGGCCGTCCCCTCGGCCCAAGTCTCCAAGGACGTAAAAAAGCTGATGGCCAATATGGTCGAAGGCAAGGGAGCCAAGGGAAGAGGCCCGCGCAAGGCAAAAGCCCTCACGGCGAAATTGCGAGACTACCAGCGCTCTGGGTTTGCCTGGCTGTGGCAGCTCCACGAGAATCAGATGACCGGAATTTTGGCCGATGACATGGGTCTCGGAAAAACGGTCCAGGCGCTAGCCCTGTTGACCAAGGCCAAAGAGGTGGAAGGCCCGATGCCTTCGCTCATCGTCGGCCCGACCTCCGTACTCGGCGTGTGGAGGCAAGAGGTCAAAAAGTGGGCGCCCAGCCTCTCCGTCCTTGTGTGGCACGGTAACGATCGTGCCGAACACGCTCGTTTGCTCAAGAAGGCCGATATTATCGTCACGTCCTACGCGATTTTACGACGGGATATCGACGACACCCTGGGCAAGATCAAACTGCGCTACGCCATCTTGGACGAGGCCCAATACATCAAAAATTGGACCACGAGCACGGCCAAGGCCGCCAAACAGCTGAACGCCGAACATCGACTCGCGCTCTCCGGCACACCGATCGAGAATCATCTCGTCGATCTGTGGGCGATCTTTGATTTTCTGGCTCCTGGATTTCTTGGAAAGATCAGCCACTTCCAAAAGACCTACGTCAAGCCGATCGAAGACGGCGAGCAAAAGGCCTTAGAAGACCTGCGTGCTCGAGTCCGTCCATTCATCATGCGGAGACGAAAAGAGGATGTCGCCACCGAGCTTCCTCCCAAGACCGAACAGACGATCTTTGTGCAGTTTGGCCGCTCACAGCTGACTCTCTACAATCGAATTCTTAAGGCCGCGAAGACCGAGATCCACAGCCGTATCGACAATCTTGGCCTTGAGAAGTCACAGATGACGATTCTCGCGGCCCTGACTAAGTTGCGACAGGTATGCACCGACCCGCAGCTGCTCAACCTTCCCGAAGGAACTTCGGTACCACCCTCGGCGAAGCTTGAGGCCTTTAAAGAATTAATTGCCGACGTGGTTGGATCCGGTCGCAAGGCCCTGGTCTTTAGCCAGTTTGTGCAGATGCAAAAGCTGCTCGTCAAGGCGCTCGACGAGCTCGGCATCGACTACGTGTGGTTGCACGGTGGGTCAGTCAATCGCGAAGAAATCGTCAATCGCTTCCAGCAAACAGGTGGACCCCCGGTATTCCTCATCAGCCTCCGAGCGGGAGGAGCCGGGCTGACGCTCACCGAGGCCGACACAGTCATTCACTACGATCCCTGGTGGAATCCCGCCGTCGAGGACCAGGCGACCGATCGAGCGCACCGCATTGGTCAGGACAAGGCCGTAATGGTCTACCGCCTGGTCTGCGAACACACCGTGGAACAAAAAATGGTGGAAATGGGCGCCGAGAAACGCAAGATTGCCGAATCGGCACTGGGTCGAGATACCACCATGGGCAAACGGCTCACCCTCGAAGACGTAGAGCGACTTCTGGAGACACCCGTCGCGGGTCAGGCTGCCTGGGAAGACGTATAGGGTCGGCGCCCGGCGTCAGGTCGAACAGAGCCGATCGAGCCTTGCCTCGATCGCTTCGGCAAGTTCGCCTGAAGGGTCCGGGCGCTCGATATAGATGGCATCAAGTGGCGCAGACTCAAGCCCTTTCAGGGCGGGATAGAGGTCCCGAGCAAATTCGGCATCGCTAGGACCAAGTTCGAGCCAACGCCAGTGACGGCGGAGTTTTTCTGGGCGTGGGGCCCGACTTAGAATCGCGTAACATCCCCCTTCGACCACCAACCGGGAGAGCAAGCTACCGAGCTGACCAAAGGCATAGGTGCGTACGGTGCCTACGCCACCACCTGCGCTCGGATCTCCTGCAGCTGCAGCCTCGTTCAAATTCACAGCGGTCGACGGAGCCGACGATGCGAATTTTCTTCCCGTCAGCGACTCAAGTTTTCCGCGGGAGATCGCCCCGGCACGGAGGATCCGTGGCCGCTCAGCTCGCGCATCGATCACTGTCGACTCGATCCCGAGAGCACAACGTCCGCCATCGAGGACCCCGTCGATTCGATCGCCAAGGCTATCGCGCACTTCCCGTGCTGAGGTCGGCGGGGTATGGCCAAAACGATTGGCTGACGGTGCCGCGATCCCTGCGACAGCCCCCTCCTCTCGCTCAAGATTCTCCAGCAGCTGCAGCGCAACCGCATGTGCGGGCGCCCGTAGACCAATGCTGTCCCCACCCCCTGCGATCAACGAGTCCAGGTCTGGGTGACGCTCGAGCACCACCGTCAATGGACCCGGCCAAAGGACCTCCACCAAGGGGGCCACCCATGCCGGTGCTCTTACCGACCAGACATCAATCGCTCGCGGACCGGCAACGTGGACGATCAACGCTCGGGTACCGGGACGGCCCTTCACTTCGAAGATCCGACGCACCGCCTCAAGACGACGCACCGAAGCTCCCAATCCGTAGACGGTCTCTGTCGGAAATGCCACCACCCCGCCTTCGGCGAGCAGCCGTCCCGCTCGAGCAATCTCCTGTGCGCTGCTGCGACCGTCCATTCCCACGACCCTAGGCCAGCACCAGGCCTAGCATCAAACTCGGCAACAAGGTTAGAGCCGAATTCCGGAGTCCGCGCATGATTTCTTGAGCATGCCTCGCTTCGATTTATCCATCTTGGCAAGAGCGGCCTGTGCCTTGGCTTTGTCCTTCATCTTGCAGGCCGCTAGGCCCATCACTTGAAGCGCGCCTGAGGTTTTCTTGGCCCGGTAGCTCCTCCTCGCCATGGCGTATGCCTCCGACCATTTCTTGCTCATGACCTGCTTTCGGGCGTCGGCGAGCAACGCTTGAGGATCGACGCTCGGACGAGCGGCGCTTGATTTCTGACTATTTTTGCGCCGACTGGTCTTGCTGCGCTGAATCTCTGGCCGTGCCGGCGGGTTCGCGGCAGTGTCAGCCAAGGGGTTTGTTGCAGCGATATTCTTCGTCGCATCCTCGCGTCCACCATCGGCGATCAGTGGGATGTTCGCCGGTGAAATTGGCGCCCGTGCAGCCTCTGTATCGGGGCCGGCCGCCAATTTCGGTTCCGTCGCGGAGGCTGCGGCTCCGAGAAGCTTCGCCGCTCCGGTCACGCCCGCCATGGGAGCGTGCGGCTCAAGCGTCGGGGAGGTCTGCGGAGAGTTGGCAGTGTTGGCAGGGTCGGTCGTGGCGATCGGTCCGGGCACAGCGACAGAGCCCGCCTCTGAACGGCTCGTCCACCAGGCCACAACGCCGACAATCACGACTACAGCCAGGGCCCCAAGGACCTTCGAGCGCGCTCCCGCCGAATGCCCCGGGAATGCCTCATCATCGCCAAGCTCATGCTCATGCGATCCCGCAGAGACAGACCCCCCTGAAGTTCGCGGGGCGATGCCCCGCATCGCGTCCAGTTCCTGCGGCGATATCATCGGCAGCTGAGCACTGGACGCACCCGCGCTCGGTGCCGACGTCCGATCGTTTAGACCTGAACCCAAACCGAGGGTCCGCGCTTCCGTCTTGTCATCGTCAGCAAGCGCCAGGTGGTAGTCACCGATGCGGATCAGGTCACCCTCTCGGAGCAGCGCCTCGTCTTCGACGGCGTGGCTGTTCACCGTGATGCCGTTGTAGCTGCGAAGATCGACGACCCTCCAGCCATCATCGCTCGAAGTCAGGCGAGCGTGAGCCCGGGACACATTCTTCTGCGTGAGCTGAATCGTGTTGTCGGGCTCGCGCCCAATGGTCACAGGACTGTCCGACAATGGGACAATCGTCTGGGATCCATCAACATCCTCAATGATGAGCCTCAAGGCCATCGGTCCCAACAGGCTAATTATTCCCGATCGAGAGGTCAAGGCGAATGCGCATGCCAAGTATATGTAAGACAATGCTTACAATATCAACCCATGTAGGCAAAACCCCATACCTCGCGCAATGGCTCATGGATCGTCACCACTCCAGTCACGACAAACGCGCCCACCTGCGTTTCATATCTACTGAGCGTCGTTGGCGCGCATTTTAGCCCGGGTCTGGCGACGCAACAGCTCGCTGACGGCGTAGATCCCTATCCCTGCCGCATGAAGCTCCGGAAGCTGCGACACGAGGACATCCACAAGCGCTGCGGAGGGATGACCGATCGCCACCACAGGCTCGGTTTTGGATCTTTCCACGGCCAAATTCAGCATTTTTCGGATGGCCGAGGGGGTAGTTTCATTGTCCAAAAACACATGCCGGGCCAGGCTCGGCACCCCAGCCCGGCGCGCGCTAGTCTCCGCAACCGTGCCCACACTTGTCCTGGAGTCTAAAAAAAATAGACCGCGTTCGGCAAAAATCGGCATGATCGCCATCATCGCTCGCGCGTCCTCCGTCAATCGGGATCCCATGTGGTTGTTCACACCGACCGCCATGGGCACCGCATCGAGCGCCACTCTCGTTTTGCGTACTAAGCGCTCTGAACTGTCGTCAACCCGAAGAAAATCCTCCTGAGCCTCCGCCCCTAGGCTCATCTGCCCACGGTCCTTTGGTTCCATGGGCAAATGAAGAAGAATCTCTCGTGGGCGGCGAAGATCTGCCCCCAACCGCTGCTGAACTCCATCCGCGTATATTGCGCCAGGCAGGATCGAAAATGTTAGCGGGTACCGCAGCGCCTGTAGAGCCCCTTGATGACGAAGCTCCCGACCCACGTCATCGATAACGATGGCGAGGTGCCCCGTGGCCTGCTCCCACGGAACGACAAAATCGCCCTGCTCCGCCTGCCAACGCAGCGCATCACGGACGGCCCAGTTCGCCTTACGCTGCTGAATTTCATTTTCTATTTCGCTGGAAGCCGGTGCGTCCGGCGGACCCGGTGCCACAAAAAATAAAACCGAGCTGACAACCATGAGCACCAACACGCTCAAGCCCGCAGAGCGTAGCGACGGCGACGAATTTCCCGACCCCCTACCCATCAGTGCTCGTCTCGTCGGATCCTCGACTGGATCTCGCACGAGAATGATCCCGGCCCTGGAGACGGTCCCACACCTGAAGATGCTCGACGGCGGTCGCAAGTTGAACGTCGCTTCCCGCCGCATCCACGGCAGCGCCGGGCGAGCGTGACATCGGCAACGAGCGGCCAAAATCCTTGGGCTCAAGGTGCCGCGGTTGATCTCGCTCGGGCCTCAACTCTGGACGGCTATCCTTCGTTTCGTGCGCCACCGTTCCCACCTCGATATCAGGGACAATTCCGCTGGCCTGAATCAAACGGTCATCGGGCGTGTAGTAAAGTGAAGTCGTCAGTTTCAAGACGCTTCCGTCGCCAAGATCAAAAGGCGCCTGAACCGAGCCCTTGCCGTAGCTTCGCTCCCCCAAGATCAGTGCACGGCGGTGATCTTGTAGGGCGCCCGCAACGATCTCTGAAGCCGATGCCGACGCCTTGTTGATCAGAACCACGACCGAGACCCGCGAATTGGTACCGGCCCTATGAGCCCTTGCCTCGTCGAGGGTCTGGCCGTCACGTCCGCGCGTGGCCACGATTCTTCCCTTGGATACAAAAAGATCCACAATCCGAATGGCCTCGCTTAACAGGCCGCCTCCGTTGTCCCGCAGATCGATGACTACGCCGCGAAGATGGTCGTGATCGTCGCTCGCCTGCTCGTCGAGAGCATCGAGGCCCTTCTTCATCTCCCTTGAGCTCGCCTCTTGAAAATCACGAAGACGAAGCGACCCGATGCCTTCCCCCAAATAGCGAACCTCGACGGCCGGTGGTTCGACAACCGCTCGCTTCACCGTATAGGTCTTCGTCGACCCTCTTTTGTGGCGAATCGTAAAGGTGACTGCGGTCCCCGGTTCCCCTCGCATCATCAAAATCGCAGCGCCAAGATCGACAAAGTTCGACACGGGTTTCCCCTCGATGTGGGTGACCTCGTCCCCGACCACGAGACCGATCTTTGCCGCCGGTCCGCCCGGTATCACGTCGCGAATCGCAAGTACCCGTTCGGCAACGGCATCGTCCGCATCGCGGTGTGCTCGTTTTTCTGTTTCTACGTTCGGCTCCTCTTTGTTCCCTGGCGGGACCGGTGCCAAGACAAGGTTCACGACCAGACCAACACCTCCGAATTTTCCCCGAACATCCTGCTGAAGCATGTGGGCGGCGGCAGGATCCAAAAATCGAGTGTGCGGATCCAGCTCAGCGACCATGCCGGACATCGCCGCATGAATAAGAGCGTCGCCATCTACGGGCCGAACATAGTGACGCTCGACGATGGCCAAAGCACGGGCAAACGCATCGAGCTTTCGATAACGTGAATAGTCGGCGGGAGGCGATTTTTCACGGCCTGCTCCTGCCGCCACCGCGGTGGGCTCCACCCAGCGATCAGCCCCCACTCCGATGACAACCCCGAGGAGTCCGCAGGCGAGTGCGAAAAATTTCGGGCGGGCGTTCAGACCGCGAATCATGCCCGAACAATAGCGCGAGCCCGCGACGCTGTGCACCCAGCCCGAGAGATTCGGACATCCATTGGGCCTCGATGGCCGTCTGCGCATCGGAAACCGTCCCCTCAACCGCTGCCGGTCGTATCCGCGGTCGATGAGGATCTGCGTCCCCTCGCTTTTGAATAGCGCCGCAGAAGCGGGAGCGGGTCAAGAGGGCGCTCCCCGTGGCGAAGTTCAAGATAAACGGTTCGCCCTAGACCATCATCAAGGATCTTCGGTGCCGACGTACCAAGGGCCGCACCGGCGTCCACGACCTGGCCCTCATCGACGCTGGTGGCGATCATGCGCCCCGTAAGCGACAAGTAGCCTCCGCCGTGATCGAGCACGACGATCTTATCAAAGCCCGAGAGTTCGCCGACAAAGGCAACCTTCCCAGGGGCGACAGCGCGCACCGATTCACCCCGACGCGCCCGAATCTCGATTCCATTCCGATGCATCGGAACCCGCATAACGCGGTCGTTGTAGTCCCCGAATCTTCCCATAATTTTTCCATGTACGGGACGAGCCAGGCTGTGAGCCTCGGCCAAATCAAGACCTCGATGGCGCCGAAGAGCCGCACGCTCTCGCCCAAGCCGAGTTCGTACACCTCGATCCTTTCGGCCCAATGTCGCCTCATTGTTTCGCTCTAGGCGGCGTCGAGTTCGGTGGATCTTCGCCAAACTGAGCGCAAAAGTCTTCTGGGCAGCCTTCAATCCCTGCTCTTCGATGGCCTGAATCAAGACCAAAGCCTCGATCGCAGCCAACTCACGGGAGGTTGTGAGAAGTTCAGTACGAGCTCGCTGCTCCGCCCGCCGATGTACGGAAAGCTCTTCAAGATCATGTTGCACGAGCCAGCGAATCGTCCGACCACGGGTCACTCGCTGGGCAGCCCGGCTACGAGCATCGCTAGGCGGACCGCCGTCAAGCTCGCTGATATCCTCAAATACCAGCCGCAACATACCACCTCGTGCCAATTTGTAGAGGGAGCGAGCCCGACGACGCGCTTGCCGCTCGTGTGTACCCCGGGATACACGATACGCATCCAGCCTGCGTACGCTCTCGCTGCTGCGGTGCGCCAACAATGTGCTGGCATAGGCGAGGCTCTCCGCCTCACGCTTCATTCCGGCCAAGCCGCGCTCCAATGCGGTCGCTTGCCGGGTCATCTCCAGCTCCTTTCCCATGAGGGTACTCAGGTCGTTGACACGCCTGGATCCTCCCGCGGCCTCAAAAGTGAACGCCATCGTCAAGAGCAGCACGCTGCCCCCCAATCCACGCCGCATCGACCGCCATACCCATCGACGCATTTTATACCTCCACATAGCGGGCGACCGCACCGCGCGACCCCAAGATGCCTAGCACTGCACCGAATCCGAGCGCGACAAGCAGGTCTCCGGTCGAGAAAAAATGAATGGAACCAGCCGCAAAGACCAGAGACAGGCCCTCCTCTAGGTGAGGACGAACCACATCAAACGCCAACCACAATCCACCCAGAGCCAGTCCTGTACCAAGAACACCTTGAAGCATGCCTTGCACCAAAAATGGCCCCCGTACAAAGGCCGCCGACCCTCCGACCAACCGTAGAATTTGAATCTCAGCACGTCGCGCGAAGACGCCGAGACGAATCGTGCTCCAGACGATCGCCATACACGCGAAGCTCACCAAGATCCCCACGCCAATCGCCAGGTCACGAAGCGTTCGCAACAAATCCTGGGCCTGTTGAACCCACGGGCCCAACACGGCGACCTCATCGACCTGCTCATAGCTCTCTACCCGAGCGGCGAGCGCCAAAGAGAATTCGGCGTCAACATCGGGACGAAGATAGACCTCAATCGTGTCGGGCAGCGAGCCTGGATCCACGCCTTCGAGCATCGACGATTTTCCCCCAAGACCGTGGGTCAATCGTTCCAGCGCGACCTCAGGCGTAATTCGTTGGGCCTGCTCGACCCCCGGAAGGTCGGCCAATCGATCCGCGAGCATCTCACCGGCCGAGGCCTCGGCGCCCTCGACCATATAGACTGTCAACGGAACATCCACGCCCCAGTCCTCGGCCACCTCAGTTGCGTTTTGAAAGATCAACATCGTCGTCCCCAACATCAACATGCACACGGCCATGGTGCCCACGGCAACCAGTTGCACCAACGGGTTTTGTCCCATTCCTCGTAGACCACGAGAAATCACAAAATAGAGCGCGCTCATCGATTTCATGCCACGACCTCAAGCGACGGCGACGCTGCGGACGGAGCAACTCGGGTTGACGCCCCAGCCCTTTCCTCAGAAGAACCATCATCGGCCAGCTCCCGATTTTCCTGGAGTCTCCCACCTTCGAGATAGATCAGTCGAGACGCCCGAGCGTGGCTCCGGACGACCGGATCGTGAGTTGCCAAGAGCACCGTCGTTCCACCCTTTCGGACGGCCTCAAGCTGGTCCAAAATGTCGATGGTCAGCGCGGGATCCAAATTTCCAGTGGGCTCATCCGCCAATAGGATCGAGGGCCGACCCGCGAGCGCCCGCGCCAATGCCACCCGCTGCTGCTCACCGCCGGACAAACAGCACACAGGATTTCGACAGGCCGGATCGAGACCGACTGTTTCGAGCGCCTCCGCCGCTCTGGTCAGCACTTCTCGACGAGAATCGCCCAGGACTTGTAGCGCGAGGCTCACGTTCTCGATCGGCGTGGCCTCCTGCAACAGCTTGAAGTCCTGAAAGACCGCACCGAGGTTACGTCGCAAGAAAGGAATACTTGCCCGAGTCAACCGATGCACATCTCGCCCGGCAACCAAGATCCTTCCACGATCCGGCCGCTCCATGGCCAGGATCAGCTTGAGCAAGGTGCTCTTGCCCGCGCCCGAGGGTCCCATCAGCAAGACAAACTCTCCAGCCTCGATGCTGAAGTCAATCTCACAAAGCGCGGGAACCGCCCGTGAGGCGCGTCCGTATGTCTTGGTCACCCCAGAGAACTCGATGATTCCCATCGAAATTCGCCTAGCACGTCCTCGCCTATCGACGAAAAAATACGAAAATCCCGCCCGTCCTTAGCTACAGCCGCTTGTCCCCCCACAGGTCATACACTTCATGCACGAACCATTGCGCACCAAGGTAAAACTTCCGCAACTTCCGCAGGCATCACCCGCATATCCCTGTATGCGAGCCACACGGACCTTCTCGTTCAGTTGCAACTCGGCCTCCATACGTTCGCTTCGCGCGGAAACAGCCGGCTCCGCTGGAGAGGGATTACTCTTTGCCGTCTTGGCGCCTACCGCCGGGGTCGCTGTCGCCGGAGCTGCCGGAGTCGCCGTCGCCATCTCGGTACGATCCTCCACCTCTATCTTGGTGGATCCGCCAAGGTAGACTCGCGCAGACTGCGGTGGCTTCGCCGACAACTTCAACGGCCCCGACGTGACGATCCGCTCCGAAACGAGTTCTTCCTCCCGAAACTCAACATCTTCGCCTCCTGTCATGTCCGGAGCAAGATCGTCCGGATGTACGTGGGCCAGATCATAACGATCGAGATAGGTAATCGCCAACTCGCGAAAGATGAAGTCGATAATGCTCGTCGACATTTTCACGTTTGGGTGCCCTGAGACAACGCCGTTCGGCTCGAAGCGAGTGAAGGTAAAGGCATCCACAAACTCATCCAACGGAACGCCATGCTGGAGACCCAAGGAGATCGCTATGGCAAAACAGTTCATCAGCGATCGAAATGCCGCACCCTCCTTGTGCATGTCGATGAAAATTTCACCGAGGGTGCCATCTTTATACTCGCCCGTGTGCACATAGACCTTATGGCCGCCGATCGTAGCCTTTTGGGTATAACCAGACCTGCGATCCGGCATTCGGCGACGGCGAGCGATGTACCGATGCACAACCCGTTCGGTGATTTTCTCGATCACCTTCTCGCGTGGCATTGCGGCCAAGGGCTCATCCAGGTCGTAATTTTCCACTCCGGCATCATCAAAGGCAGCGACGCTGAGTGGCTGACTAAGCTTGCTGCCGTCACGGTAGAGCGCAATCGCCTTCACTCCAGTCTTCCAAGATGCCATATAGACATCTTTGACCTCCTCGACCGTGGCCTCGTTCGGCATATTGATCGTCTTCGAGATCGCTCCTGAGAGAAAGGGCTGCGCTGCGGCCATCATTCGTACGTGAGCCATGGGCGCGATGGATCGAGTTCCGGTCCGACCACAACGATTGGCACAGTCAAAGACCGAAAGATGCTCGTCCTTGAGATGGGGCGCCCCCTCGATCGTCATGGTCCCACAGACGTAATTGTTCGCCGCGTCGATCTGCTCGCGCGAGAAACCCAATCCCTTTAGAATGCTAAACCTGGGATCGTTCAGCTGAGTATCATCGAATCCGAGCGCATCGCGGCAAAAGTCGTCGCCGAGTGTGTATCGATTGAAGGCAAAGCCCACTTCGAATGCCTGACCAAGCTCGGCCTCGATCTTTGCCAATGCGCTGTCGGTGAATCCCTTCGCCTTCAGATCGGCATGACTGATCCGCGGGCTTCCTTCGAGCGTTCCTGCCCCCTTGCAGTATCGAACGATCGTGTGGATCTGGCTGTCCGTGTAACCCAAGGTGCGCAGCGCTGAAGGCACCGACTGGTTAATGATCTTGAAATACCCGCCTCCTGCCAGCTTCTTGAACTTCACCAACGCGAAGTCGGGCTCGATTCCGGTGGTGTCACAATCCATCAGTAGGCCGATGGTTCCGGTTGGCGCGATCACCGTGGTCTGAGCGTTTCGATAACCGTGCTCCTCACCGAGACGTAGCGCGAGATCCCATTCGGCCTGGGCCGCGGTCAGCAAATTGGACGGACACAGCCCCTGCACGATCCCGACGGGCATCGTGTTGATCCCCTCATACTCACTCGCCGGTTTGCTGTAGACGGCACGGCGGTGGTTCCGGATCACCCGCAGCATCGAACCGCGATTCTCGGCATAGCCCGGAAATGGTCCGTGCCGCTCCGCCAACTCTGCGGAGGCGACATAACTCGATGCGGTCATCAACGCTGAGACCCCTCCACAAATCGCCACCGCGAGGTCAGAATCGTAGGCGATTCCCCGAACCATAAAATAGCTCCCGAGGTTGGCGTAGCCCAGGCCCAGGGTCCTGTATCGATAGCTCAGCTCAGCGATCTTCGCGCTGGGAAACTGGGCCATCAAGACCGAGACCTCCAAGGTAATTGTCCACAGACGGCACGCGTGACGAATGGCCTCAACGTCAAGCTCACCGGCATTGCGCCCCTCGCTCGTCACGAATTTCATGAGGTTCAACGACGCGAGATTGCAGGCCGTGTCATCAAGGAACATGTACTCCGAACACGGGTTGCTCGCGTTGATGCGTCCCCCTGCCGGGCAGGTGTGCCAATCGTTGATCGTCGTATCGAACTGCAGACCTGGGTCCGCGCAAGACCAGGCGCTGTAAGCAATTTTGTCCCACAGATCTTGTGCACGAAGCGAGCGAGCCACCTTGTTGTCGGTTCTTCGCACCAGATCCCACGTGCCGTCTTCTTCGACGGTGCGCAGGTAATCGTCGGTGATACGTACGGAGTTGTTCGAGTTCTGCCCCGAAACCGTGGAATAGGCCTTCGAATCCCAGTTGGTGTCGTACTCTTCAAATTGAAGCTCTCGAGCTCCCTGGCGCGCCATCTGCAACGAACGCTGAATATAGTTCTCTGGCACTTCCGAACGACGCGCCGCTCGAATCGCGGACCTCAACGCCTTGTTCTTGCGTGGGTCCAAGCGGACCTCAATATCTTCGCCATCTTCGCCCTCAAGCTCGTGCAGGTGACATGCGCTCAGTACCTGATTAAGATGATGGTTGCACAGACGACTCCCGGTCACGAGCGCAGCGACCTTCTGCTCCTCGACGACCTTCCAATTCACGTAGGTCTCGATATCAGGGTGATCGATATTGACCACGACCATCTTCGCCGCCCGCCGCGTAGTTCCGCCGCTCTTGATCGCACCGGCGGCCCTATCGCCAATGCGCAAAAAACTCATCAAGCCGCTTGAGCGTCCGCCACCAGAAAGCGGCTCCCCCTCACCTCGGATGTTTGAGAAGTTCGATCCCGTACCGGAGCCGTATTTAAATAACCGCGCCTCCCGAACCCAGAGGTCCATGATGCCATCGTCCCCGACCAGATCATCCGCGACTCCCTGAATAAAACAGGCATGGGGCTGTGGATGCTCGTAGGCGTTGGTCGAGCGTTGAAGTTTTCCTGTGTCAGGATCGCAATAATGATGCCCTTGGGCAGGACCGGCAATGCCGTAGGCCCAGTGCAATCCCGTGTTAAACCACTGAGGACTGTTGGGTGCGGCACGTTGACCCGCGAGCATCGTCGCCATCTCATCGTAAAAAATTCGCGCCTGATCCTCATCCGAAAAATAGTCGTGTTTCCAACCCCAATAGGTCCAACAACCCGCGAGCCGATGAAAGACCTGACGACTGTCGTTCTCACCGACAAATCGATCTTTCTTGGCCAGTGAGCTCAACTCATCGGTCGCAGGCTCACTTCGCCATAGCCACTCCGGTACGCCCTTCTCTGGTACACGGCGCAACTGCACCGCGACGCCCGCCCGCCGAAAATACTTCTGCGCCATGATATCGACCGCGACCTGCGACCAACCCTCGGGCATCGTGATGTCTTCGGCGGCAAAAACGACGCTGCCGTCGGGATTTGCGATCTTCGAGCTCCGGGACTCGAACTCAATGTCGTTGTATGCGCACTCGCCGTCGCGAGTGAAAAAACGAGAAATCTTCATAGGGGGTGGACTCCAGAGAGGGGCGGACAGGGGACAATGCGTAAGACGCGAGTCGCTAAAGAGCGGTTCAAGAATCGCTTTCGACTTGCGCGCCATACTGAACGCATGATGAGGTTCGGGCAAGAAACGGACAAAGATCCGAAGGAGAAAATGGGGTGACGAGAGACGATCGACATCACGCCAATCGCGCTAATCCTGAGATGCACAGGCCTTTGGCCGATCTGGGACGGTAATCTGGGAAGGCCGAGGCAATGGAGTGGGTCCCACGATTTTGGCCGGGACGGAACGGGCAATGTCCCTCCGGCTGTCTGAAATTCACGCTTAGGTTGCGCTGGTTGAGCCGACGTGGCTCGGTGTTCGCTCAACAGGGACGTGTGCTTTGCGCACCCCCCTATCTTGGGGTCGGAGGGTAAAGAACCACAAGATGTAGTGGCAGCGCAAGATCGAAGCCGCGGCCGCGCGGCATTTTTTCCACAGCATCCGGCCGTTTGGCCGGACGATTTTTGTGGGCAATTCAGCCCCCTCCGCCGACGATGGGCAGCATGTGAGAATCTATTCCAGGTGCTTGTGAGAGGGGCCTTTATCCGCTTGGCCCTGCTCTTGCTAGTTGTGAGATCACCGCATTTTGTCGGCCACTTCGCCCTACGCTCAATCCCCAGCAAGTGCGGCGAGCGGACCAAAATGTAACTCAACCGAGACACCAGAGATCTCGCTCAAGCTGCAAAATTGCGGTATTGTCGCCGTCCTCCCGTACCCCCGCATGCCCACCGACCGAGCGCTCGTCGACAGGTTCGCGCGACAGGCGCAGCCCCCTTCCACCCTTGCGGATCGACGGCGGCCTGTCGCATGCTCAACCTCGGACCGCGGTATCCATCCCACCGGGACCGATACCGCGCCCCACAATCTGACCATGGCTGAATCCAACGCCCTCTTGAAGGCCGGTGAGCTCGAGCGGCTCAGCGCGCTTGAGACATTAAAAGGCCTTAGCAATCCCGACGCGGTCAAACTCGGCGAACTTGTCACCTACCTGGAGTCTCGAGGCCTGTGGCGACAATTCGCCAAGATCACACTGGGAGATCTCCGAGATGCCTTCAAGCCTATCTCGGTCCGAGCCGCCCGCGGGCCGCGAACAGGCCGAGGCAAAGCGGCCCGCGTCAGCGTTTGGTCCGACACCCTCGGTGGCGACGGCGCGAGCGAGAGCGAGAGCGCGGCCGGCGACGAGGCGATCAAGCCTAAACCAAAAAAGATCAGCGACGGCGGCTTGAGCACCGACGAATTTGGCCGTCAGGTCCTCGCCTTTATCGAGGGCAACGGAGAAGTCACCGTCGAGGATGTCGCCGAATACACGCAGCTCGAAAAAAAAGTCTGTCGGCATCACCTCAAGGCCCTCGTCGAGAGCAACGAACTCGAGAGTCTCGGCGTCGGTCGCCAAGCGATCTACTCCATCGTCGGCTAGAGCCCGTCGTCGTCCCCCCCCATCGGAGCGCGCCCGAGCTCTTCGACAACGATCGGCGCGACCAGCTCGACCACCAATCTCGCCCCTGCGCCTGAGAGGTGAATCCCATCCCATGCCCGGATACGTCGGGTCTCTCCGCCAATATCGAGCTTGTCCCGGTACCGACCATCGCTGCCAGCGAGAGATGGCCAAATGTCGATAAAGAGGGCCTGGCGACGCACCGCCATCTCAGCGCGGAAGATCATGTTGATGTGCTTGACGCGCCGATTAAGCTTCTCTGGCCTCATCGCGGGCATGCCCACCCAAAAAATCTGCTGGCCCTGAGGAGCGATTGCGTCCGCGAAGACGTTGACCCGACGCCGATACTCTCGCGTCCAATTCTCCTCACCATAACGAATCCACTTCGAGGAGGCCTCCCGACCCATGTAGAGCCCTTGACCGTCATTTCCTCCGAACATGACGACCACAGCATCCGGCCGCTCCCGCTCCACAAGTTTTTCTGCCTCGGTGAACCAATTGAAAAAATCTGGCCGCGCGAGACCCGAGGAACTCTTCCCCTGGCGATAGACCGAGAACCCAGCGCCCTTCTCGAGCCGCTTCTCAAGATACAGGCCGAAGCCGCCCGCGATCATGCTGTCGCCAACAATTAGAATCTTTGCCGCCGCCCCCGGACTCGCCGCCGCCCGGCCAGGTCTCAGAATTACCAGGCTCCCCATACTCAGACCGCCGAGCAATAGCTCACGCCGTTTCAATTCGGGCATCGCCAGTCACTAGCCGGATCGCGCCTTGGGGTCCATCGAGATCTTCCCCAACAATGGGGGCAACAGCGCCGCCGCGCGCCCTCAAAACGGAAGGTCGAAGGTTCTTGGAGCATGTTTGCGGCCCATCGGACGACACTGAACCCCGACTGCACAATTGTCGGCGTCCGCGGTGTCCCTCTCTGACCGCCATTGATGGGCGATTTATCCCCTCGCATTGGCGATGAGGGAACCCCATGAGCGACCCTCAGACAAGACCTTTTGGCCAAAATCGATCCCTTCGCCGGCACAGCACTTCGGTGGCGGTCTATCGGTGGCCGACACGATTGATGGAGGACACGTTATGACAGTATTGGTGACGGGAGGCGCCGGCTACATCGGCAGCCACACAGTCTTGGAGCTTCTTCATGCGGGCCAGGAAGTTGTCGTCCTCGACAATCTCTCAAACTCCAGCCGTGAATCGCTTCGTAGAGTTGAGCGACTCAGCGGTCGATCCCTGGTGTTCTGCCACGAAGATCTTCTCGACGAACCGGGTCTTGATAAAATTTTTAGGACTCACCGAATCGAATCGGTCATTCACTTCGCGGGCCTAAAGGCCGTAGGAGAATCCGTATCGCACCCGCTTGCGTACTATCGAACGAATATGACTGGAACCATTAACCTCTGTTCGGCCATGCAACGTCATGGCGTGCAGACCCTGGTCTTCAGTTCGTCGGCGACGGTCTATGGTGATCCGAAGGTTGTTCCTATCCCCGAGGATGCCGATACCGGCCCAACAAACCCCTATGGACGCACAAAGCTATTCATTGAGGACATGCTACAGGACCTCTACAACTCCGAATCAGGTTGGCGTATTGCCGCGCTGCGATACTTCAATCCAGTCGGGGCCCATAAGAGCGGAGACATTGGTGAAGATCCGGGAGGGCCCCCCAACAACTTGATGCCATACATCGCCCAGGTCGCGGTCGGAAGACGGCCTCAACTAGGCATTTTTGGGGACGACTACGACACCAAAGACGGAACAGGCGTCCGCGACTACATTCACGTCACGGACCTGGCCTACGGTCATGTTTGCGCCCTTGAACGACTCGCTCGGGGTCCCGGGATGCTCACATACAACCTCGGAACCGGTCATGGCCATTCCGTGTTCGAAATGCTCAAGGAGTTTGAGCGGGCCTCCGGTCAAACGATCCCTTACGAGGTTCAGCGCCGACGCCCCGGAGATATCGCTAGCTGTTACGCCGACGTTCGCCGCGCCGAAGATGAGCTCGACTGGAGAGCCACCCGCAGCGTGGAGGAAATGTGTGCCGACAGCTGGCGTTGGCAATCGAACAACCCGAACGGCTATCCAGAGACGATTCAACCGGGGGGACTCAGGATCGTCGCCCCCCCCTCTTTTGCGCCGGAAAAACCGTGCGCGGATCCACGGATCCGCATCGCGTCACGCGGCGACAGCAATGAGAATATCCCGACACCTGACGAAAAAATGACCTGCCAACATGCTCATCAACACCGGGGCCCAAGATGCTAGCAAGTATCATCATTCGTACCTATAACGAGCAAAAGTATCTCCCCGAGCTGCTTGCCGCAATCCGCGCCCAAGACACTCCGGGTTTTGACTACGAGATAGTCATTGTCGACTCTGGTTCCACCGACAAGACTGTAGCGATCGCCAGATCTTTTGATTGTAGAATCACGACGATTGAAAAATCGAGTTTTTCGTTTGGGCGGGCGCTCAACATCGGTTGCGAGTTCGCCACCGGCGAGGTGTTTGTGATGGTTAGCGGGCATTGCATCCCGACCGACAAAAATTGGCTGACGAAGCTCATTTCGCCTTTTCAGGACAATCTCGCCGGCTATGTGTACGGTCGCCAACTCGGCGCTCGTACAACAAAATTCAGCGAACAGCAGCTCTTCGACAAATATTTCCCGGCGATGAGCATGGTCCCTCAGGACGGTTTCTTCTGCAACAACGCCAACGCTGCAATCCACCACGATGTCTGGGCCCGCCACAGATTCGATGAAGATCTTACGGGTCTCGAGGACCTCGACACTGCAAAAAAACTCGTCGCATCGGGTGGACGGGTCGCCTACGTCGCCGATGCGTCTGTCTTTCACATCCACAATGAGAGCTGGAGCCAAGTTCGAAATCGCTACGAACGAGAGGCCATCGCCATGCAACGGATTGAATCGAGCCTCCATATTGGATTCTTCGACGCCCTTGTCTTCTTTGCCAGCGCGGTCTTCTTCGATATGATCGCGGCATTCCAGGCGAGGTCTTTCTTTCGCAATGCCGCGGGTATCTTGGCCTTTCGAA
>Ga0256845_1000040_pt1 | contig 102537 bp, 96 predicted proteins | sample RiftiametaG_FD_189101 | JGI IMG/M metagenome (GOLD analysis project Ga0256845, IMG submission 189101) | Tube worm associated microbial communities from hydrothermal vent at the East Pacific Rise, Pacific Ocean - Riftia | ecosystem: Host-associated > Annelida > Integument > Unclassified ...
TGTTGACGAGTTTAAACTCTCTGTATATAATGACCTTAATCTTCTCTTTTGTTCTTTCTGATTTATAACTTTAATATACAAAATGTAAACTTAAGCTGTATATAGTAAGTAGGGAGCTAGATGGTTTACGAAAGCTCAGTACGATTTAGCTTTTAAGAATCAGTGAATTAAAAACAAAATACAACATTTTATCTAAGTACAAGCTTGAAAGTTTATCATTTTTAATCCCCCCCTACTTAGCATATATTAAACATTGAGCACAAGCAAAACATACAGATAAATGGATAGATTGACAAGATTGACATCAATATTAATTCAATTACAATCTAAAAAGGTTATTATAGCAAAAGAAATAGCTAATAGATTTGAAATAAGCCTAAGAACTGTTTATAGAGACATAAAGACTCTCCAAGATGCCGGAGTTCCTATAAGTTCTGAAAATGGAACAGGTTATTTCTTAGTTAGTGGATATCACTTACCTCCCATTATGCTAAATGAAAAAGAAGCAAATACCTTAGTTATAGCTGAAAAATTGATACAAAATCAAGGAGATAATTCTCTTCAAAATGATTTTTCCTCATTACTATTTAAAATAAAATCCGTCCTAAAAGATTATCAAAAAGAAAACTACGAAAAACTAGAAAAAAGAATTGCACCTTCTTATCTAAAAGTACCATTCGAAAGTGATTCATTATCTGATTTTAAAAATGCCATTACAAAAAACATAATGGTTGAGATTACTTATCATTCCATTCAAAAAGACGAAATAACTGAACGAATCATTAACCCTTTAGGCGTTTATTTTTCAAATACAGCCTGGGTTCTTGTTGGGTATTGTAACAAGAAAAAAGAATATCGAGAATTCAGACTTGATAGGATAACAGACTATAAATTAACTAGCAATAAATTCGACAATATAACTGATTTCAATCTTACTAAATATTTTATTGAAAAATATCAAACAAAGTTGACATAGGGTTGTCATACCCCAAGCGTAATTTTGTGAAAAATAAATAATAGAATAATATGATAATTAAAGACTTTAAAACATTTAATGGGCAACATTGTGAAACTACAACTACTGGAAGTTTACTATATCAACTTGATATTAACCTTTCAGAACCAATGTTATTTGGTCTTGGGGAAGGTTTAGGTTATATTTTTTGGAATATGAAAATTATGGACTTCCCTTTTATTGGCGGGAGAGTTAAACCAGATGCATTAACAGAAAATATTTGCAGAAACCTCAATTTGCATTTAGAAGTTAAAGAAACTTCATCTATAAAAAGGGCTTGGAAGAACGTTCAAGAAAATATAGAGTTAGGAAAAGCGGTCGGTTTAAAACTAGATTGTTATTATTTAGATTATTTTACCACTAAAATTCATTTTGCAGGTCATTATGCTTCCATATATGGTTATGATAAAGAATTAGCATATTTGAATGATACTAATCAGCAAAGCAGAGATGCAAGAACTACATTGAAAAATTTAGAATTAGCTAGAAACGAAAAAGGTCCAATGTCTTCAAAAAATCTATCTTATACTATTTCTAAAAATGGAGAACTTATTGAACTAAAAAAAGCAATTAAACGAGCAATTAATAATAATGCTAATGATTTTTTAAACCCACCAATCAAAAATATTGGTTATAAGGGAATATATAAAACTAGTACAGAAATTAAAAAATGGTTCAAAACAAGTAATGATATAAAAAAGGATTTTCAAACTTCAGCATCTTTAATGGAGAAAGGCGGAACAGGTGGTTCTTTATTTAGAAACATTTATCGCGATTTCCTAAAAGAAAGTGGTGAACTGATTGGGTCTAAAGAATTAATTGAAGCAAGTAAAGAGTACAATACAATAGCTAAATTATGGAAAAAGGTTTCAGGTTTGTTTATTAAAATAGGGGAAACAGAAGATATTAAATATATAAATCAAGCTTCTGAAATATTAATTGAATTATCAGGACGAGAAAAAAAAGTAATGGAAAAACTAAAAGTAGCCTGTGCTTAACAATTTATAAAAAACATAGGGCGTTTGTGTTAAACCTAAAGTTCAGTGAACATTAACAGAGTTCGCTAAATGCAAAATTTGACTTTTAAATAAAAAATAAAATTTAGCTCAGTAATAATTCGAAACGTAGGTGCAATCAACTAACCTACGTTTCTTATACTGACCGTTATATACAATCGAATCGTCAAGTTAATTTATTGGGAACATTCTTCCAGAAATTTCAACTTCTTTGACAACATTTTTATTGTAATTCCTTTAACAATTTTTTCTAACTCTTTAAAACCGGGGTTTCGTAGCAATTAAGTGCTGTAATAATTGGAATCTTCCATTTTCCACTAAAAACTTCAAGTACATCTCAAATAGGTAATATATAATTACAAAAATGTTCCTCAATGGAACTTTTATCTCTTCTGTTGCTTTAGTTTATTATAACTATACTTTTGGATACCGCTATACTTTACATATTAACTTTAAAATATAAAGCATCTGTACTATATTTGCTAAATAAAAATATAAATATGAAAATAGTAAAAAAAGTTACAATTGCCGCCCCAGCAGCAGATGTATGGAAAGTACTTGGAGACGAATTTGTTACAGCCGACTTGTGGATGGCTGGTATTAAAAACTCTAATGAAATAACAGAAGGGCAACGAGTAAAAAATGCTCCAGTAATCGGTCGTAGAGCGGAAGTCGGAGCCTTTCCTGGATCGTATTTAGATGAAATAATCACAAAATACAATCCCCAGACTACGAGTCTTACGGTACAAACAACACTTGTCAATAAACCTAAAGGTACCCCTCTCAAAGGTTATAATACAGAGATGATCGTACGAGCTTTAGGAGACAATAAGTCAGAAATGATCTGGTCATCTGATGTCCAAATTGGTCTCATGGGATTTCCCTTTTATTTTGCCATCAAAAAAAATAGCTCAGCAGGATTCCTTCGTAATATAGAAGAGCTTAAACATTTTGTTGAAACAGGAAAACCAAACCAACACAGACTTGATACTAGAGCCTTGTGGAGCGAAGACGCTAAATAAAAGAAATTCAAACTTGTAATTAAACAGTATATAACAAAAAATAAAATTCACTACTAGCGCAGTTCGCCATAAATGACTATTTTTACTCAAGTGTTATCTTCAATTAAATATATGACAGATAAAAAATATTTAAATAATTTGAGAATTCCAACAAAGGAAAATCCTTTAAGAATACTTTCTAGTGCCTGCCTTCTTGGCGAACTGTGCGGTGTAGATGGAACAAGTAATGGAAAATATCCCAGTGCACTGAAATTGATGAACTATCAAAATGTAAAATTGATTTCTTTTTGTCCTGAAGATTATGTGTTAGGAACTCCGAGAGAAACTCCAGACTGTGAAGGAGGAACTGGAGATGACGTTCTCAATGGAAATGCAAAAATAGTTACTCAAACAGGAAAAGATATAACATCCGAAATGATTAGAGCTTCACTGAAAATGCTAGAAATTGCACAAGAAAATGATATCGAATTAGCAGTAATGATGGATTCTAGTGGAGCTTGTGGTAGTCAAGTAATTTACAATGGCTCCAGATTTTCAGAAAATCCAACCTACCAAATAGGAATGGGAGTATGTGCAGCTCAATTAAATCGGAATGGGATTAAAATCATAAGTCAAAGAGATTATGCGTCATTAGAAATTCTTTATTCTAAAATTGACCCATTACATATTATACAAAAAGATGCAATAGATCACAATCAAATTGAGTGGTATATTGACTATTTTAAAAAGAAGAAAGAAGATAACAAAAAATAAACAGTATTAAAAACGATTGTTTATTCAAATATAGCCAACATAAAGAATGCCTGTAGATGAAAAGAAGATATCGGACAAAATTGATCATTTATTCAGATATGAATACGGTAGGCTTGTTTCTGTATTAACCAAAACATTTGGAACTTCAAATATCGAACTTGCAGAAGACGTAGTGCAGGAAGCTATGCTTGAAGCACTAAATAAATGGTCTTACAATGGAGTTCCTTCCAATCCAGTCGGATGGATATATAAAGTTGCCAAATACAAAGCAGTAAACATTCTGAACAGGGAAAAGTACAAAAAGAAATACGCTTCTGATAATGCCCATATTCTTCAATCTGAATGGACTGTAGAACCAGCTTTAGAACAAATTTTTACGGATAAAGAAATTGCTGATGATCAACTACGAATGATATTTACTTGCTGTAATCCTTCCATTTCAAAAGATTCACAAGTAGCCCTTACCTTAAAAACACTTTGTGGGTTTAGTATTCCCGAAATTGCAAAAGCCTTTTTGACTACCGAAGAAAACATCAATAAAAGATTAGTAAGGGCACGGAAATCAATTAAGGATGTAAATATTCCATTTGAAGTCCCAACAGGAAGAGAGCTTGAGCAAAGACTATCAAGTGTTCTTGAAACCATTTATCTACTGTTTAATGAAGGTTACAATACAACCTCTGTCGATAATCCAATTCGTTATGAACTTTGTGAAGAATCCATTAGATTAGCAGAAATCATTGTATCAAACCCTATTATAAAATCTTCCAACACTTATGCATTATTAGCGTTGATGACCTTTAATACATCAAGGTTCAAATCAAGAATTGATAAATTTAATACTATTCAAGATTTAGAACATCAAGACAGAAGTCAATGGGACAAGGAATTGATTGAAAAAGGGCTTTACTATTTAGAATTTGCAACGCAACAAAATGAAGTTTCCATCTATCACATTCTTGCCACAATTTCCGCTCATCATTGTACAGCACTTAATTTCAAATCAAAGATTGGAAAAGTATCTTGTCTCTATACGATATCCTCATAGAAATAAATGATTCACCCATAGTTTTACTAAACAGAACCATTGTTTTTGCCAAAACTTCAAGCCCAAAAAAAGCACTGCTAGAATTAAAAAAAATAAAAGACAATTCAGTTTTTTACTCATATTTCCCATATTATACTGCAAAATCAACTCTACTTTTTCAAAACAAAGAATCAAAAAAGGCTACGGAACTCTTAAATGAGGCACTAAAACAATTCAATACAAAAAGTCATAAAAAACTTATTAACAATATATTAGAACATTTTTCCGAAAATATTTGATTTTTTTAATATTCAATGTCCTTTTTCCTTCCTTTCATTTGACTATTAAGTGTAAAACAATTTAAAAAAATATTAAATAAAGAAATTATGCAAGAATTTATGATTTTTATCAAAACGAAAGGTGACCACCTAGCAAACCTTTCACCCGAACAACAACAAGCTCATGTACAAAAAATTGGAAAATATATAGGTGGCTTAATGGAATCAGGAAAATTAAAAGGCGCACAGCCTCTGGAAATGAACGGAGCTATAATTCACGGTAACAAAGGTATTTTTAAAGATGGCCCTTTTAACGAATCTAAGGAAGTGATTGTGGGTTATTTTCACATTTTGGCTGAAAACTTAGAAGAAGCCGTTGAAATTGCAAAAACAAATCCAATGTTTGATGATGCCGAAGGTACAATTGAGGTTAGAGCTATTAAACAAATGGACGGTATCAACTAAAAATAAAATAATATGAGCACAGAAACTAAAAACCATACAGTAGCATACGATCGGTATTGTGCCTTTGCCGTAAGTACAGGAAAAACTAAGGTTAAAGCAGGAATACATAGCTTAACTCTGGAAGGAAAAATTTATTTATTTTCAAATCCGATAGCCAAGCTTTTATTCAAATTGTTACCTAATCGAATTGAGAAGGCAAATATTAACTGGAAAAATAAATAATAATGAAAAAAAGAACTAGAATATTACTAATATCACTCACATCAATAATAGCATTACTTTTCATTTTCACGAAAATGAATCGTATTTCACCATTATCTTGGGGGCATAAGGAAGTGAATCAACCCATATTTTCAAATCAAGCTATAAACGGCTATGATGTGGTTGCTTATTTTACAGAGAATAAAGCCGTAATCGGTAATAAAACTTATTCCTTCAATTGGAAAAACACAGATTGGAATTTTTCATCAGAAGAAAACAAAAAATTATTCAGTCAAAATCCAGAAAAATATGCTCCGAAATATGGTGGTTATTGTGCCTTTGCTGTAAGTAAGGGTTTTACAGCGAATACCGACCCAAATTCTTTTGAGGTTATTAATGATAAGTTATACCTTTTTAACGGAGAAAGTGTGAAGGTCGATTGGAAAGAAAATCTAAAAGGAAATTTGAAAAAGTGTGAAGCGAACTGGAAATAACACTGGTTACAGCATTGTATGAAAATAATAGCGACTTTGGTGCTTAATCAAAGTCGTTTTTTTACATTTACAATCAAGGTATTTCAAAATTCGCTACTTATTTGTATACAAGGCTGTTGTTCTTCATTAAACAAATTATGAGATTTATATTATTTTTAGTAATTGTATTCGAATTATCAAGTTGTTCTTCTGGCAAAAATGATAATACTAATTCCAGCATTAGTGCAAATGAAGTTGCTGCAGAAAGCGAGCTATTGACAGACTCCATTCCAAATATTAAAAATATTGTTAGTGATTCATTTCCGTTATCTTCTGAATTAATAATTTATCCTTTTCATAAAATTGAAATGAGTAACAACTCTAAAACTGGATTTATACCTTTGGGTTCTGGTGGTTTCGATCCAAAAGACACCTCTATTATAGAAAATAAATACCTTGGAATGACCGAATATGAAGATTATAATTATCATATTTTAAAACATTCATACCGCTCTCAATTTCTAAAAAAAAAGAATATAAATGAAAGCGATATTATCTACATCTATAATACCATATTAGATTCACTAGAAATTTATAATGTAAACGACATATCAATTATTGCTTTCATAACTCTTTATGGAGGGTCTTATGGAGGAGTAAGACCTGGTGATTATAAGATTGGATTTGAACTGAAGAATAACGCAATAGCAAGTAATAATTTTACAAATACATTAGTTTATATAGGCGAATACAATCCTTTCATGAATGGAAGTCTTAAACCAATTAAATGGAAAAAAATTGAGACTAAAGAACTTCCACTTTTAGAACTAAACACACAAGATTCTATTCACCTTTTTAGATACAAGAATCAAAAAATTATTAGTACGTATTCTTTCAAAAATGAAAGCTATGAATATTTTATTCAAAACATAGGCGAAGAAGGAATTACATATATAAGATATTTGAAAATCATTTCATTAAATGATAATAACACACTATTTAGTAAAGTATTCTTTGAATCAGAAGGTACTTATTTAAAGCCATTAAACGGATTGAACAAAAACAATGATGAAGAAGAACAAGTTTACCAATGGACTGGGAAGCTATTTAAAAATCGTGCTCCTGTTATTTTTGGGTTTTTAGGCTGGTCATTTGGTTGTCCTAAAATACAATTTATTGATAACTCAGAACGAGATATCGACATTAACTGTGATAATAGGCATTAAAAACAACGTACAACACTATATATATAAAATAGAGACAGAGGTGACTTGAAAGTCTAAAATTATCTAAAAGTCCACCAAACATAAAATTTGATGTTTAAAGCAAGATACTAATTTTAGACTATGTCCCTTATCGAAAATTTGGTTACTTTTAATCTGGACTAACTATATACTAAACGTCAATCCCATTCAAAATATGTATGATATCTACATCCCAAAATCTGAATTGTTAAAAAAATACATTTCTGAATTTACAATACTTAAGAAGGAGAATTTTGAAACAACTAGATATTTTGCTTTCCCTCAACATAAAGGAACACTCAGTTTTTACTCCTCCGCTAGTATTCATTTTGAGGACTTAACCTTAGAATTAGATCAAATAGAAACACTTAAAGAATCAATTATTATTTTAGGTAAATATTCTAATCCTTTATTTGTAAAATATGAAAATTTTGTTGATGAAATTTCGATAAATTTTAATGAATTGGGAATAAACTATTTTTTAAAAGAAAACTACGGTGAAATTGCAAATAAACCAATTCAGTATATTTCAGATGAAAAATGGACTAATTTTGCTAAAAAAATGTTCAGTTCAAATACTGAAGACAGGATTTACTTATTGGAAAACTTTCTTCTATCACAATTTATGAATAAAGATTTGAATGTAATTGAATCAATTATTAAAGAGATGGAAAATGATCTATCATTAAAATTAAAAGATATCGTTCTTACTGTGAAAATATCTGAAAGAACAGCAAATAGATTGTTTCATAAATATATTGGATGTTCACCTTCATTGTACAAGAAAATTTTGAGATTTAGAAGTGCTGTTAAATTAAATAAAAAAGGAATAAGTTTAACAGAATTATGCTTGAAAAATGAGTATTATGATTCTCCTCATTTCACAAAAGAATTTAAACTGCTAACAGGAAAAGGTCCTAAACATTTTTTTAATTCTGTTAATCAAGTTAGCCATAAGAAATATCCATATCTATTTATTTAGTGTCCGATTATTACAAGTTTAGACATACCTTAATGACTACTTTTGTTTCATACTAATAAATATAATTTATGAAAATAGTAAACATTAATAGTAAAGAGCAAAAAAAATTAGTTCTAGCAACTAGAGTACTTATCTCAATATTTTTTTTAATTACATCCGTTTCTTGTGAAAACAATTCGGAAAATAAGTTTAAAGGAAAGTGGGTGAATATTAAAAACGAAAATAAGAAAATCGTAATTTCAAGAAGTGGTGAGAATTTTATTGTAAATATCAATGACACCAGAAAACATAAAGCATTCGAGAACAATGATATATTGAAGATAATCATTGGGAATGATACCATCAATGGTGAAATTGATGGTGAAAATCATTTAATAATAAATAATGAATCATTTGTAAAGTTAAATAAAAGATATACGAATCCTGGAGCAGGAATTTATTAATAAAAACTATATATTACCTATATTAAAACGAACTTGACACATAATTAAAGTTTAAGGTTTGTAATTATTCCTATAGCTATCAGAACCACTCAATCTTTTCACTTGGATATTAAGAATAGAATAATGCCACCCTTTAGTTATGTGGATTATTAAATAATTTGATAACTTTAAATCCGACTAACATAAATCTAATCGTTAGTAATAATACTAAAGAATATCAATAATGAAAACTATAATTAGAAAAGCCATAGAATCAGATAGTGAAAACATTTGGCGCCTAATGAAAGAGTTTGCCATATTTGAAAAATATGATGATTCATTCGCTATCACACCTCAAATTGTAAGAGAAAGTGGATTTAGAAAAAGCCCTCCTGATTTTCACTGTTTCGTGTCGGAAATTGATAAAGAAATTTCTGGAATATTAGTCTATTATTTTTTACCATTTACAGCCCTAAACAGGCCCGCAATTTATTTGAAAGAACTGTTTTGTTAACAAAAACCATAGAGGACAAAAAATAGGAAAACAATTAATGAACGCTTTACGGGAAGAAGCTGAACTGAATAACTGTTGTCAAATAAAATGGAATGTTGCCCCATGGAATAAATCTGGTCGAAAATTTTATAAAAAATTAGGAACAAACGAAAATAAGGACTGGCTTAATTATGAATGGAATCTTTAATTCTTATAATGACACAGTTAATAAATGAAAATTAAATACAAAATGTTTAAATTTGACTAAGTGTAAACTTCTGAGTTTATAATTTTACTACTCTCCTAACTCAATATCAATCGAATAATTATTAAAAAAATGGGCGGAAATTTTTCATACATTGATTTTTACCATAAGTTGGAAACTCAGCTTGCAGTAAGTACTGCAGCTAAAAGAAAAATATGGTCTAAAGTAATAATTGAAAATAATTTGGACATCAAACTCCTTTCAAATTTACTTAATTGTGAAAAAAAGATTGCCCTACGCTTTTCATGGCTTTTAAGCGAAATTGGCATGTCTTTTCCCAATAAATTATTGATTGAACTCCCTAATTTGTTAACTAAAAGTGATCAAATAATTCATTTTAAATTTATTGAATCCTTTGCTACCTATTGGTTCTTATCTGGTGTACCTTTAGAAAACGAATCAAAAGCTATAGATTTATTATTCGAATGGCTTTCATCTGCTCAGACCAATATAACGACTAAATCCAGATCACTTAAGGTACTTTTCATATTATCTAAAAAATATCCTGATTTAAAAAATGAACTTATTCTACACCTAAACGGCCAAATTTATAAGAATGGTAAAGGTTTTGAAAAAAGAGTACTAAAAATACTACTAAAATTAGAAGATGATTGAACTAAAACCATTTACTGAACTCGATTTTGAAACATTCAAAAGCTGGATACATACTGAAGAGGAATTATTTCAATTTGCTGGACCAATCTTCTCTTTTCCATTAACAAATAAACAACTTTTAGATTATATTAAGATGACAGATAAAAAACCTTTAAAAGTTATTTTAAAATCTACTAATCAAACGATTGGACATTGTGAAATAAATTTTCAAAACGGAGTCAATAGATTATCTAGAATATTAATCGGAGATAAAAGTTTAAGAGGAAAAAAAATTGGTGAACAAATCGTAAAACAAATGGCCACGATTTTATTTGAAGACCCATCCATTAATGAGGTAGATTTAAATGTTTTTGATTGGAACAAAGCGGCGCTTAAATGCTATGAAAATGTAGGCTTTAGAATCAATCCTGATCAAACAAACAAAATGATTGTCAACGGCAAGATTTGGACAACACTAAATATGATATTGAAAAGATGACTCAAATAATAGAAACAAATAGATTACTACTAAGAGAATTCATAGTATCAGATGCGGATTGCTTTTTTAAACTAAACTCTGATTCTGAAGTTCTCAAGTATACTGGAGATTTACCTTTTGCCTCACTTTCTGAAGCAAAATCATTTCTAGAAAACTATTCTGATTACGAAAGGAATGGATTTGGACGTTGGGCAGTCATTGTTAAAGAAACAAATGCATTAATTGGTTGGTGTGGCTTAAAATTAAATGAAGAAAATTTAATTGATATTGGCTTTCGATTTTTCCAATATGAATGGGGAAAAGGCTATGCAACAGAGTCATCAAAAGCGACACTAAATTATGGGTTTAATAAATTAAACATCAATGAAATTATTGGTCGAGCTGCTAAAGACAACATTGCATCCATAAGAGTACTAGAAAAACTTAATATGAATTTTTGGAAAAATGACAACTGCAAAGGCATAGAAAATTCAGTTTATTATAAAATAAATAAAATTCAACATACTACCTTTATAATATAAAATAAGTAAGAATAGGAATTTCAAAACTAATAATTTACAAGAAATAAATCCTCTGGATTTGAATACATATCATTAATTATCATCCGAATTGGTATTTTTGAATATGATTAAACTTCAGATATAGCCTCCGTTATAATGGATGTAATATTGAAGTCTAAAATAACTATTAAGAATTGGCAACATAGAACACATTCCGAAAGGAATAGCTACATTTCAATCAGTAAAGTCTTTTTTACTTCTACTTTTTTTAATGTCTGAATTAATCTTTTTACGCTTTAACCTTTTTCTAGTATAAGACCAAGGAATTTTCGCGATTCTTCTTGGTTTCTCAACTTTTAACCAAATCGGTAATAAAGCGCCTAATTTTTTAACTGTATTCTCCTTATTTTCGAGTTGAGATCTACTCTTTTGAGACGTGATTCTAATTCCTTCAGAACATAAATAAGATTTTGACTTTTCTCTAATTCTAACTTTCTCTTCAATTGAAAGATGTAAACAAGATTCAAATCGCCATACCAAACTGACTTTAGATTCAACTTTATTTACATTCTGACCACCTTTACCTCCACTACGTGAAGTTTCAAAAGTAAATTCGTTATATATGTCAGTCGTTGAAATCATACTACCTTAAACGAAAAAAAGATGCCAAGGTTGACATCTTTTTAATATTTATCTTATTTATTGTAATTTTAGGTCTAAAATAAAAAGAAACTTATCTTCTTATTACTCTTCCTCTAGGTTTTGTCAACCTTTCTTTAATTACTTTATCTTTAAGTTTACCTTTAAAAATTTCATACATTCTAAAGTCACACTCTAATTTTCCGTTAAATACTTTAACTTTTTTATTAGGTTTTAATTGAATACATTTAAATGCATCATAGTTTGATGATAATACCCAGCAATTAAACCCTGGGAAATTATGTTTGAATAAATCACCTATTCCTTTATACATTTCATCCAACTCTTCATCTTCCATCTCTAAACGCTCTCCATAAGGGGGATTAGTAATAACAACACCATTATTAGTATCATTATTTTGGTCTTTAAAGTCTTTACATTCGAATGAAATTAAATTACCAATTGGTAAACCTTGTGCATTTTCTCTTGCAATCTTAACCATTTCACCATCAATATCAGAACCTATAATTTTAAATTCAGGATCTTTAAGTGGTTTTCTTGGAAGGTTTTCTTGAATAGTCTCCCATAATTGTTGGTCATAATCTTTCCAATGTTTAAACCCAAATGTTTTACGTTCAATTAATGGTGGAATATTAGCAGCAATTAATGCAGCTTCAATCGTTAAAGTTCCTGAACCACAAAATGGATCAACAAAATCAGATTTTTTATCCCATTTAGATCTTAGAATTAACCCAGCAGCAACCGCTTCATTTAAAGGTGCTTCACCTACTCTAGTTCTATATCCTCTTTGGAATAATGGAGCACCAGATGCATTTAAAGAAACCGTACATTCATTATCTTTAATGTGCATATCAAATACAACATTGGGGCGTTTAATGTCAACATCTGGTCTTTTACCAAAACTATCTCTAAAATGATCAGCAATAGCATCCTTTAACAAAAGCATAGGGTACTGAGTATGATTAAACATATCAGAGTTCACTGCTCCTTTTACAGCAAATGTTTTATTTACAGAAAAGTGTGTACTATATCTAATTTCACTTAATTTCTTTTTTAGATCATCTTCATCTCTAAACTTGAAAGAATCTATTGGTATTAAAATAGAAACTGCTGTTCTCAACCAAATATTTGATTTGTACATCAATTCTCTATCACCTTCAAAGGTTACAACTCTGTTTCCAGGTCTAACTTTCTTCCCACCTAAATCTCTGATTTCTTGGGCTAAGATGTCTTCAAAACCAAAAAATGTTTTTGCTACTATATTCATTAAACAATAATTTTATGCAAATATACGTAGTATTAGTACGATATATTTTAAAATGTCAAAAGAAAGTCTATTTTTGTAATATATATGAAAAGAATTCTATTTCTTCTAACGCTAATAATCAGTTTTACTGGCTTTACTCAAAAAGTTGGCCTTGTATTTAGTGGAGGAGGTGCGACAGGCTTAGCTCACATTGGAGTTTTAAAGGCTTTGGAAGAAAATAATATTCCAATTGACTACATTACGGGAACATCCGCAGGTGCTCTTATAGGTGCGCTTTATGCCTCTGGGTATTCACCTATAGAAATTGAACAAATTGCAATATCTGAAAAGTTTTTATTAATGTCTGATGGTGAATTAGAGGAAGAGTACAAATATTATATATTTAATTCTGACGTAGATGCAGATGTCTTTAGTTTTAGATTTTCTGAAGACTCTACATTACAAAAATCATTACCAACCAATTTAATCAACCCTACGTTTTCAGATTTTGAACTAATGTCCTTATTAGGCACTAATCCTAAAAACATAGAACAATCATTTGATAATCTGTTTATCCCATTTAGATGCGTTGCTTCAAACATATCTACAAAAGAAAGTATCCTTTTCAAAAATGGTCCACTAAACATTGCAGTAAGATCATCTATGACATATCCATTTTATATTAGCCCAATCTCTGTAAATGGTACATTAATGTTTGATGGTGGATTATATAATAACTTTCCATCAAATGAAATGTATGAAGAGTTTGATGTAGATTTTATTATTGGGAGTAATGTATCATACAACGAACCACCACCAGTTAATGATGATTTAATGTCTCAAATTAAGAATATGTTCTCTACACATACTAATTATGATTTACCTTGTGATGAGGGTATTATAATTGAACCAAATTTAGGCGATATTGGTGTTTTTGATTTTGACAAAGCAAAAGAAGCAATAGAAATTGGGTACCAGTCTACACTACTTTTAATTGATTCACTACAAAATTCAATTGCTAAACGAACTACAAAACAAGAACTAATTGAAAGAAGAAAAGCTTATAAAAAACAAAAAATCATACTTAACATTAAAGATGTTAAAACGGTAGGCTTAGGACAAGAAGAAAATCAATATATAAAACGTAAATTATTAAAAGATAATAAAAATGAGTCCTTAGATTACTTAACTTTGAAAAAGCGATTTTTAAACCTTTATCAAGGTGATTTAATTTTATCTATTTTCCCTACAATCCAGCATAACCCAGATTCTACGCAAACATTAGTCACTCAGATTAGAAGACAAAAAGCATTTAAAGCATCTGTTGGAGGTTCTTTTTCTTCTAAACCTGTAAACACAGGTTTTATTGGATTATCATATACAAACTTTAACGGTAATCCAATAAATATTTATGCAAATGCGTACTTTGGAAAATTTTATGGTTCAGTAAAGTTAAGAGCAAAACTTCATTTACCAACTAGAAATAATTCTTATATCGAACCTGTTTTCGCCATGAATAGGTGGGATTACTTCACCTCATTTACTACATTCTTTGAAGAAACAAAACCGTCATACCTAGTATTAAACGAAAGATATTGGGGAGTAAAATACAATTTACCTATAGCCTCAAAAGGGAAATTTGTTATGGATTTTAAAAATGGAATAAATGAATATGACTATTACCAGACAAAGAACTTCACAAACAAAGACACTGCAGATTTTACATCCATATTATATTACTCTCCTGGATTAACTTATACCAGAAACAAATTAAATAGAAAGCAATTTGCCTCAGCGGGTTCACTCTTAGAAATAAAAACAAGATTTGTTCATGGAATAGAATATGCAAAACCAGGTTCAACTGCCATTAATGACGAAATACTAGATAATACATTTAGAAATTGGTTTTATGCTAAAATAAAGTATAAAAAATTTTTCTTACAAAAGGGAATATACCGTTTGGGTATTAATCTAGAAGGATATTATGCTAGTAAACCATTTTTAGGTAATTATACATCAACAATTTTGTCAGCTGAACAATTTAACCCTTTTGTAGATTCTAAAACCATTTTTAATCCTAACTATAGAGCTCAACAGTATTTCGCTACTGGTTTAACCAATATATTTACTCTAAAAGATAAATTAGATCTTAGAATTGAAGCATATTATTACCAACCTATTAGTAATATAAATGAAAACAATGGACAAGCAGAATATTCACAATTATTTTTAACAGCTTATGAAACTGCTTCTGTTTCATTAATTTATCACACGGTAATTGGACCATTAAGAGCCACATTAGACTACTATGGCCAAGGCCTTGAAAAAAGTACATTATCATTCAGAGTAAGCTACGGCTTTGTAATATTTAACGAAAGAGGTTTAAAGTAATATGGAAACATTAATATTAAATTCAATACAAATTGAACAAAAAATTGAAAGAATTGCGTACGAAATTTATGAAAATTCTTTTAATGAATCACAGCTTTTAATTGGCGGAATAAAGGGGAACGGATTTCAATTTGCAGAACGCTTAGTTAAAAAATTAAATCAAATATCAAAAGGCTCTTTTCCTAAAGGAATAAATCTTTTTGAAGTTTCGGTTAACAAAACTAACCCTCTAAATCATTCCATAAATTTAACACTATCAGATAATGAATTAGACAATAAAGCGGTTATTTTAGTAGATGATGTTATAAATTCAGGCTCTACTTTAATTCATGCCACATCAAGAATTTTACAACAACCAGTAAAAACTATTAAAACAGCTATTTTAGTAAATAGAACACATAGACGCTACCCTATATTAGCAGACTATGTTGGTTTAGATATTACCACGACTATAAAAGACAATATTGTTGTAGAGTTTGGTAAAAATGAAAAAGCATATTTAGTATAATTTTATTTTTCTTTAACTAATTTGGCTACACAATCTCAAAATATATTTTTAACACGCAAAGAGACATTAGTTTGTAATCAATGTTATAAGGCTATTTCTAAAGGCCAACATTTTGTTGCGGAAACTGAAAAAAATAAAGGAACTTGTTTAAAATGTTCTACATTTAGAAGTTTCTCTTTTTTACCATCTGGTGATGCAGCCATGACTAGACGATCAAAAAAGCACAGTTCACGTTGCGGCGTTGTTCAGCAATGGAATCATAGAAGAAAACGATATGAACGTAAAGGGCAATTTGTGGAACTAAGCGCTATAGTATTAGCAAAACAAGACTGTGAAGCTGACAAAGAAAAACGTGCCATTTCGAATATAAAAGCAGCGTCCAAACGCGAAATAGATGACAAAATCTATATCCAAGAGTTTTCAAAAGCAATTAAAAATCGTTATCCTAACTGCCCCATTAACAGAGAAGTTGAAATAGCACAACATGCTTGTTTAAAACATAGTGGCAGAGTTGGAAGAACGGCCAATGCTAAGCAATTTGATATTAAAATGATTGACTTAGCTGTAGAAGCACATATTAGACACGCTGAAACCAATTATGATGCTCAATTTGGAAAGGGAATTGGCAAAAGAGAAATTAGATCAAATTTAAAGTACAATATCCTGAAAATTATGGGAAGTTGGAAAATTTCGTAATACTTATTTTTACTTATTTTTTATAATAATCTATAAAATTGCAAAATCTAAATTGTATTCGTATTTTTGTACTCCAATTTAGGAAATAAAATGACTGATTTAGAAAAAGAAGAAGAAAAATTGAACCGTAAAATTAAAAAAACGGTTTGGAATGCCATCAATGAATTTAACATGATTCAAGATGGTGATAAATTAATGATTTGTTGTTCTGGTGGTAAAGATAGCTATACTATGCTTGACATTATGATGCAAATTCAAAAAGCTTCTGTATTCAATTTTGAGATTGTAGCCGTAAATTTAGATCAAAAACAACCTGGTTTTCCAGAACATATTTTACCTGCTTATTTTGAAGGTATTGGTGTTGATTTTGAAATTATCGAAGAGGATACTTATAGTATTGTCATGGATAAAACACCTGAAGGTAAAACCACTTGTAGTTTATGTTCAAGGTTAAGACGTGGAAACCTATATTCAGCAGCTGAACGTTTAGGTTGTAATAAATTAATGCTTGGACATCATAGAGAAGATATCTTAGAAACTTTTTTCTTAAATCTATTCTTTGCTGGAAAAATTGAAACAATGCCAGCAAAATATAAAACGAATGATGGTCGTTTTGAAGTATTACGTCCTTTAGCATATGTTAAAGAAGCTGATGTTGTTAGGTTGGCAGAAATTAGAGAATACCCTATTATACCATGTGATTTATGTGGTACTCAGCCAAATATGCAACGCCAAATTACTAAAGCCATGTTAAATACTTGGGCTGAAAAATATCCACAACGTAAAGAAATTATTTTTACAGCCTTAAAAAACATTTCTCCAACCCACATGTTAGATCATGACTTATATGATTTTAAAAATTTAGAATCTATGCTCAAAGGAGACACAAAAGTAGGTAAGGAATTTGACATGCTTTAAGAAAAATAGTACCTTTAACAAAACACTTTATTAAAAATGAATAAACTTCTGTCTATAATTGCCATTTTATTGGTGGTAACATTGAGTGCTCAAGTTCCAACTTATTACAATGGTATTGACTTAAATTTGACAGGAATGTCATTGAAAAGTGAATTAACATCAAAAATTACAACCACACACACCAACCAAATTAGTTACACTCCTGGTGTTTGGAATGTGTTAAAAATATCTGATTTAGATCCGACAAATACTAACAATGTTTTATTAGTGTACGGTTATGACGACACAGACGCGAGTCAGATAAACGACAGAACTAGAAATAAAAGTTTAAATGGAGGTAACTCTGGAGATTGGAATAGAGAACATGTATTCCCCAAGTCTTTAGGATCACCTGCATTAGGAACTTCAGGACCTGGGTCTGATGCACATAACTTAAGACCTTCAGATGTTGGATTTAATGGAGCAAGAGGAAATAAAAAATATAGTTCAGGAACTGGAAATGCTGGTACATCTGGAGCCAATTGGTATCCTGGTGACGAGTGGAAAGGTGATGTTGCAAGAATTTATATGTATATGTATATGTATGTAAGGTATACAACCCGTTGTAAACCTGCTAATGCATGTGTTGGAAATCCGATTTCAATTGATTTAAACATGGTTGATTTATTATTACAATGGAATATTGATGATCCTGTAAGTGATTTTGAAAGGACAAGAAACAATTCAATATACAATACGCAAGGTAACAGAAATCCGTTTATTGACAATGCCTATTTAGCCACTTTAATCTGGGGAGGATCGGACGCTGAAAATGTTTGGGTAGAACTTGGAATTGACGATAATGAAGAAGAAACAAAATTCTCTATTTATCCAAACCCTTCAACAACAGGAATTGTAAATATAAAATTTAATCACATTAATTCTTTAACAAGAATTGATGTATATGATATTTCAGGTAAAATTGTGAAAACCTTTACTGAGTCTACAATTTCATCAACTACTTTATTAATTGACAACTTACATACCGGTATTTACTTTATGAAAGTATCTACAATGAATGCGGTATTAACAAAAAAAGTAGTTATTAAATAGCATTGAATGGCTTTTCATTCCAAATTTATACAACTCATACTATTACTAACTCCCCTATTTGGTTGTAATACAATTAATCATTTAGATAAAGTAAAAGATAAGCAAAAAAGTATCACACGATTAAACTTAAGCTACCAGAGTTTAACGGAAATTCCAGCTATAGTTTTTGAAATGGAAAATCTAAAAATATTAAATTTAAACAGTAATAAGATTACTGAAATACCACCTGAAATTGGTAAATTGATACACCTAGAAAAATTAATTCTGAGTAATAATAAAATTGTAGATATTGCAGATGAAATTGGTTATTTGAAGGTACTTAAAAAATTATCTTTAAGAACAAATAAAATAGATCAACTACCTGCTTCTATTGGAGATTTAGAAAGTCTAGAAATCTTAAAAATTGGTTATAATCAATTAGTAGAGCTACCAAGTGAAATAAGTAACCTTGATAAACTAACACAATTATATGTCGAATATAATCAATTGGAGTTTTTACCAAATGAGATTGGTGCCTTAAATCTAACAGATTTATTCATCAATCAAAATAATATAAAAAAGTTACCAAATAGCTTTTATGATTTGAATACCTTAATAAGATTAAATATTTCAAATGCTGGCAGTACACTCACCATAAAAAAAGACATTTGTAAACTACGTAGAATTGAAGAGTTAATAATAGACTACAATACCTTAACTTTTGCCCCAAGATGTTTAGAAATTAGAGCAAGAAGTAATCCAAGGTTTAATATTACTCTTAATTAAAGTAACACAACATCTAATGTTTCATTGATAAGTGTTAATAATGTTAAATACCCGACACTTTTTAAAAATATTATTATTTAGATTTGTTTAACCGATTTAAATGTAGAAATCCGAAAAGAACTGATTTCTGTTGCAAAAAAATTAATGCCCTATTAAAATTATGGAGATAGTATCAAATTCAAAACATATTCTTAATCAATTAATGCACTTAATTACAACCTTGTCAAAAGATGAATACACTGCTAAATTGGACGTTCTTAATCAATCTACAATTGGACAACACATTAGACACATAGTTGAGTTTTACATTGAACTGGACAAAGGATATTCATTAGGAATCGTTGATTATGATAATAGAACTAGAAATTTAGAGTTTGAAGTCAATCAAACTCAAGTTATAGAAGAAATACAACTCATTATAATTGCAATTGAAAATTACAATCTGGAAAAAGAATTGTTAATTGAATCTAATTACGGTTTATCTGATGACGGTAAAGTTTACAGTAAATCGTCAAGCAGAAGAGAAGTTGTTTACGCACTTGATCATGCCGTACATCATTTAGCTATTATAAAAATAGCAATTCAAAGTATGTATAAGCACATTACATTAGACACTAATATTGGAATTGCTCCATCAACTTTAAGAAATACTAAAAAAGTATGTGTACAGTAACTTACTTACCAAAAGGGAAATCTGACTATATTTTAACCTCTAACAGAGATGAAAATGTAAACAGAGCGAAAGCGTTAGAGCCAAAAATTGAAAAATTGGGTGATACTGAAGTCCTTTTCCCAAAGGATAGTTCTAAAAATGGAACTTGGGTTGGTGTCACTAATCATAACCGAACACTATGTTTATTAAATGGAGGATTTGAAAAACATATTTCTACAGGTAATTATATAAAAAGTAGAGGTTTAATTGTATTAGATTTTTTCAAGAATATATCTACTCCAGATTTAGTTAACCACTATAATTTAAAAGATATTGAACCTTTTACCCTAGTAATTATTGATGTGATTCAGAATACAAGAGTATTAACTCAACTAAAGTGGGATGGCCATATCAGGTACATAAAAAAATTAGATTCAAATACATCACATATTTGGTCTTCATCAACTTTATATAATTCAGAAGAGACATTAAATAAAGAAACTGTATTTAACCAACTTAAATTTAAGGAATTAGATGCCGATTCTATTTTTAACTTTCATGAAATGAGTACAAGTGAAACGCCTACTTTAATGAAATACATGAACAAAACATCTCCTATAGAAACAATAAGTACAACACAAATAGAATCCTTTACTGAATACGCAACACTTAAACACAAATCTTTTCAAGAAAATAAAAATTCAATTTCTAAACTAAACTTTAAATAGTACATGTCAACAAAGGGCGCAATAATAGCATTGGCTTGGCCAAATACAAAAGTTACTCAAGAGGGTAAGTGGTATGACACCCCCATGCGTTGGCTAGGGTTCATTAAAAATGGATATTATACTGTTGGACATGCCGCTTTCGTATTAGTAAATTTTGAAACATTAGAATTAAAATATTATGATTTTGGTCGATATCATACACCAGCAAAACATGGTAGAGTTAGATCTTATGACACTGACCCAGAATTAAAATTAAATACAAAAGCTGAAATTATTAACGGAAAAATTGTCAATTTAGAAGTTTTAATGAATGAATTACAATCTAAAAAAGCATGCCATGGGGATGGTGAACTTTGGGCATCATCATACTACAATATTGACTTAGAAAAAGCATTTTCTAAAGCGAAAAAAATGCAAGATAAAGGCACTATATGTTATGGCCCTTTAAACATTAGAGGTACTAATTGTTCTAGGTTCGTATCTCAAGTCGCTAAAGCATCAACTACATGTAGTTTTATGAAATTAAAACTAACAGTTCCTTATACTATTTCTGCCTCACCAAAATTTAATATTAGAATAATAAATCAGAATGCAAATTATTATGTATTGACAAAAAAAGACAATATTCTGACTCAAAACAAAACATTAATCCCTAAAATATTATGGTAGAACGCACAACCGTAGGCATCATATTAGAAGCCAAGAAGCCATTAGTTATTCCTAATACATCTCAGTGGTTAGCAGGACAAGGTGCAGGTTCTTGGTTTAATATTAAATCAACTGAAATAGAAAGTCAATATAATATTAGTCGTTTTGATCCACTTGGTAACCTAGAATTTGATGCTATTTTTACAAAGCAAAATGATATGGAATTCTGTATTGATTGTCCATTTGCCTTTACCTATTTATCGCATTATAAAGCATGTCATATCATACAACACGGTGAAGTTTTTAAGTTTTTGAATATTCAGAGTTAATAATTTGTAGTATATTTACAATTATATATATACCCTATGAAAGCACTACTCTTAATTAATTTATTATTCTTCGGTTTAAACACTTTAGCACAATCAGGAACTACATGTATTGAAAGCAAACCTTTTTGTATTGGTACAACTTATACATCCGCTACTGGAGGATTAGCAGCACTTGGAAATAACTATGGTTGTCTAGGATCTCAACCTAACCCTACTTGGTATTTTTTGAAATCCAGTATTAGTGGTCCTATCGATTTAACTTTATCCGCACCATTTGATATTGATTTTATTATATATGGTCCTTTTACTGATTATGATGATATTTTAAATAACTGTGGTACTTTAGGTAATTCTACTTCTCCAATCATTGATTGCAGTTTTTCAGGTACAAATACTGAAACACCTTCAATTTCAAACTCTATTGCGGGCGAATACTACTTAATGCTTGTTACCAATTATGCAAATTTAGTTCAAGAGATAAGTCTTGTACAAACAAGTGGAATTGGTAGTTTAGATTGTTCTGTTTACTCTGAAGCCGGCTATCAATTCATATCTGGTGAAATCTATTATGATCAAAATCAAAATGGAACTAAAGACCCGCTAGAGCTTGCAATACCAAATGTAGAGTTTAATGTTAGTCCTTCAAACTATACGGGTTATTCAGATCAAAATGGTGAGATTGGATATTTTCAACAAACTTTAGATACAATACAATATGATATTAATTCTACATATCAAAATTGGGACTTAACATCAGTACCTACTCAATATCAATTCACATTAGATACAACAAATAGTACTTTTGATTCTGTGTATTTTGGATATTATCCTCAAACTATATATCAAGATGCAAGTATTGATATATTTTGTAGTAATACACTATGTATAACAGGTACACTTTTCTGGGTTAATGTTCAAAATACTGGAACTGACTTAGTCAATCTTCAATTTGAGCTTATTTTACCATCACAATTACAATTAGACACAAGTATATTTCCATATGACTCGATCATTGGGAATACTATATTTTACTCTTTAGACAGTTTAAATTTATTTGAAAATTTAAACTTTCCTCTATATATTAGTCCTACAGGTACAGACACACTTACATCAAACGATACACTTATATACTCTGCTAATTTAAATATTTATGATACCAATGACATGTTAGTATCAACAGTATATGACACACTTTCATCTATGGTAATATGTTCTTATGACCCCAATCAAAAAACAGCATTTCCAAATGGAAATACAAATAGTTTACCCATTCAACCTAACGACCATATTGAATACCTTATAGAATTTCAAAACACTGGAAACTCATTCGCTGTAAATGTAACTATTGAAGACACTCTCAGTGAAAATGTAAACTTATCTACTTTTCAACTTATATCGTCTAGTCATAATGTAGTAGTTTCAAAAGATAATAATAATAGATTACTGAAATTTTATTTTGAAGATATTATGCTTCCTGATTCAAATACAAATGAAATACTAAGTCACGGTTATATTAAATATAACATAGAAGCCATTGATAATATACTTCCTAATGAAGAAATAGAGAATACTGCTTATATTTATTTTGACTTTAACTCCTCTATTGTTACCAATACTACCAAAAACACTATCGATTGTTATATTACTCCATTAACTGCAAATTTCAGTATGAATAATAACGAAATACACTCTAATTTAATTGATCCAAACTATTCATATATATGGGTATATAACACGGATACATTGACGAATGAAACAAATCCTTTTATTCCTATTCAAGGAAATGGAGAGTATACTTTAATTGTAAGTAATCAGTATCAGTGTAATACAAATTCAACCTATAGCTTATCATTATCTATTAATGAATTTGATGAGAATTCAATACTTATCTACCCTATTCCTTCGGCATCTGAATTTAATGTAAAATCATCAAATCATAAAATTTCATCTATTATCATATTTGATCTTAATGGAAAAGTAATTGAACGAATTAACACTGTAAATGCTTTTGATTATACAATAGCAGATGAATTAATTCAATCTGGCATCTATTATATTGAAATTACCACATCAGAAAATCAAATTATTACAAAAAAAATAATGAAACTTTAAAATAAATAAAACATAATTCAGTTATTACATATTCATACATTACTAACAATCTTATGAAATATATTGCATTATTATTATTAATCCTTTCAACTACTAGTATTATCGCACAAGATAAAATAGTTGGAACATGGTTATCTGAGGATAAAAAAGGAAGAACTCAATTTTTTAAAGTAAAAAATAAGTATTATGGTAAATTGGTTTGGATGTCTAATCCAAATGGTAATAATGGAAAACCTTTAAAAGATACGCAAAATCCAAATTCAAACTTAAAAAACAAAGCAATATTAAACTCAGTATTTATTACAGGTCTTACTTATGACAGTGAGGATAAAGAATGGATTAATGGAAAAGTTTATGATTACAAATCTGGTAAAACATATGATTGTTCGGTTCATCTAGAAAATAACAAACTATATTTTAGAGGGTACTTAGGCTGGCTTTACGAAACAAAAGAGTGGACACATTACAAATAATCATAATTGATTTAGAAACTCTATTGTAATACCAAATAAAAGACATATCTTTGCACCCAAATTACATAATAATCATTTAAAACAATATTGGAATGTATATCACACAAGAAGAAAAAAATGAAATGTATACTAAGCACGGTAAAGGTGCTAAAGATACAGGAAGTGCAGAAGGTCAAATAGCAATGTTTACTTTCAGAATTGCTCACTTAACTGAGCATTTAAAGAAAAATCGTAAAGATTACGGAACACAAAGAGCGTTACAGTTAATGGTTGGTAAACGTAGAAGTTTATTAGATTATTTAACTAAGAAAGATATCAACAGATATAGAGCTATTGTTAAAGAATTAAGCTTAAGAAGATAATTTGATTCTTTTTAACACATAAAACTTAAAAAAGGCATTTGAATTTATTCGATTGCCTTTTTTATTTTAAACACTATTAGTTTTAGTAAAATTCAGCTAATTTATTGAGTAAATAACAAATAAACATAAGTGTTAGGATAAAAGAAGCCCCTAGCACGCAAAACACAAATTATGAATGTAATAACAAAAACAATTGATATTGGTAACGGTACTGAAATTTCAATTGAAACAGGAAAATTAGCTAAACAATCAGATGGTTCTATTGTTTTAAGAGCTGGTGGAACTATGATTTTAGCAACTGTAGTATCTAACAAAGGTGCTAAAGATGGTGTAGATTTTTTACCATTAACAGTTGATTATAGAGAAAAGTTTTATTCTAACGGAAAAATTCCTGGTGGATATTTAAAGAGAGAGGCTAGACCTTCTGATGAAGAGATATTAATAATGAGATTGGTAGATAGAGCGTTAAGACCTTTATTCCCTTCTGATTATCACGCAGATACACAATTAATGATGCAATTAATATCATTTGATGGTGTTAACATGCCTGATTCATTAGCTGGATTTGCTGCATCTGCTGCAATTGCTGTTTCTGACATTCCATTTAATGGACCAATGTCTGAAGTAAGAGTTGGTAGAATTGATGGAAAATTAATTGCAAACCCTACTTTTGAGCAATATGATGCATCTGATTTAGATTGTATGATTGCAGGTACTGCAGAGAATATTGTAATGGTTGAAGGTGAAATGCTTGAGATTTCTGAAGAAGAAATGGTTGAGATTATCAAATTTGCTCACATTGCAATTAAAAAACAATGTGAATTCCAAATTGACTTAGCATCTGGTGTTGAAAAATCTTTAACTAAAAGAGAATACTCGCATGAAGATCATAATGATGATGTAAGAGAACTAGTGAAAACTGGAACTTATGACAAATGTATGGCTGTTGCAAGACAAGGATTAGCTTCAAAAGAAAAAAGAAGTGAATTATTTGCTGAAGTAAAAGAAGAATACATTGCTTCTTTATCAGAAGATGAATTAGCACTACAAGCACCATTTATTAGCGTATACTTCAAAGCATCTATGAAAGCTGCTGTAAGACAAGTAATCTTACATGAAAGAATTAGATTAGATGGACGTAACTTTGATCAAATTAGACCAATCTGGTCAGAAGTTGATTATTTACCAAATGCTCACGGATCTGCTTTGTTCACAAGAGGTGAAACTCAATCTTTAACATCTTTAACTTTAGGTGGTAAATTAGATGAGCAAATGATTGATTCTGCTCAAAACAAACGTTTTGAAAAATTCATGTTACACTATAACTTCCCTCCATTTTCTACAGGTGAAGCTAGACCAATTAGAGGTGTATCAAGAAGAGAAATAGGACATGGTAATTTAGCGTTAAGAGCCTTAAAGAACATGTTACCAACAGGTGATGAGAATCCTTACACAATTAGATTAGTTTCTGAAATTTTAGAATCAAACGGTTCTTCTTCAATGGCTACCGTATGTGCTGGAACAATGGCATTATTAGATGGTGGTATTAAATTGAAGAGACCAGTTTCTGGAATTGCAATGGGATTAATTACTGATGAAACTGGAGCATTTGCTGTATTATCTGATATTTTAGGAGATGAAGATCACTTAGGAGATATGGATTTTAAAGTAACTGGAACGACAGAAGGAATTACTGCTTGTCAAATGGATATTAAAGTAGATGGTTTACCATATGAAGTATTAACAAAAGCGTTAATGCAAGCAAAAGAAGGTAGATCACATATTTTAGGAGAAATGATGAAAACAATTTCTGAGCCTGCTGCTGATATGAAGCAACATGCGCCAAGAATTGTAGGATTTACTGTACCAAATGATATGATTGGTGCCATCATAGGCCCTGGAGGAAAAATCATTCAAGAGATTCAAAAAGAAACTGAAACTGTTATTACAATTCAGGAATTAGAAACTGGAGAAGGTTCTGTTCAGATTATGGCAACAAATGGAGATGCAATGGATAATGCGGTTAACCGTATTAAATCTATCGCCTTCCCTCCTACTGTAGAAGTTGATGAAATATATGAAGGAAAAGTAAAATCAGTTCAGTCTTACGGATGTTTCGTTGAAATTTTACCAGGTGTTGATGGATTAATTCATATTTCTGAATTAGAACATAAACGTGTTGAGAAAGTTGAAGACGTTTGTAAAGAAGGTGATGTATTGAAATTTAAAGTAATTGGTAGAGATCCAAAAACTAAAAAATTCAAATTATCAAGAAAGGTTTTATTACCAAAACCAGAAAAAAAAGAAGCTTAATTGCTAATTTAATATAGAATTAAAGGCTTATGTAATTTACATAAGCCTTTTTTTTTACAATGAAAGACTACTATGTTAAATTCAAAAACTGCCATACTTAAAAGTCACAAAAATGGAATTGGCATAATATGTTTGCGAAGAGATGGTATTTTAACTTTTGTGCCTGACAAAAACACTAAAAATACAAGTATTAAAATTCTAATAGAAGACCTTGCTATTTTTACTGAATGGACCAAATTGACCGGTCCAATACCTTTTTTAATAGATAGTAGAAATTTCAAACAATTGTCTACAGAAGAAAGGATATACATACAAAAAAATCTCCCTATTTTCGCGTCTAAATATGGCGTAATTGTAAAAGATGGCTTGTCTAGTTTCTTTTACAACCTAATAGCTCATTTAAACCAACCGGAAATACCAATGAAAGCTTTTTCAGATATTGACGGCGCATTTAAATGGCTAAAGGAATAATAAAAAGTCTATTTTTAAGTTAAAATCAATGTTCTTTAAATAAAAATTAAGAAATATGGTTGAATCCAAAACGAATATAATAGAAACTTTCACTACAAAAATTGGAACTATCACTCTTCGAACTGATAACATTATAGTCTTTACCCTTAAGGAAGGAGTCACACATGTCGATATCTAATCTATAACCTATAATCTTGACAAACTTATAGAATGGTCAAAAGCTAAAAAACTTCCTTTTTTAGCTGATAACAGGAATATTAAGCAAATTTCACCTGAAGTTAGATATTTTGTACAAAGTAAACTTCCTTTGCTTTGTTCTAAACATGCTATAATGGTCAATACAGGCTTGTCTCAATTTTTATTTAATCTGTTTTTATATTTAAATAATCCAGAAATTCCAATCAAATCATTTAAAAACCTTGATAAAGCATATGCATGGTTAAAAGAAGATTAACTTCTTTTATTCATTCTAATAATTGTCCAAACAATTACAGGTGCACCTATTAATGAAGTAACAGTATTCAATGGCAAAACATTTCCACTTAATCTTATAACTAAATCTGCAGACAATCCAAATAAAGCCCCAAAAACAACTGCTATAGGTAAAATAACTTGATGTGATTTGGATTGAGTTAGTCCTCTTACAATTTGAGGAACAGCAATTCCAATAAATGCAACAGGACCACAATAGACAGTTATTACTGCCGTTAACAAAGAGGATACTATTATTAGTATTACTTTTGTCGTTTTAATGTTCACACCCACTGATTTTGCATAATCTTCACCTAATGCAAATGCATTTAACGGTCTGATAAGAAATACTAAAGAACCTATTGAACCAATGACTAATGGTAAAATCCATTGAATATTTTCGGATGAAATTCCATCAAAAGAACCTAATCCCCAAACAATAAATTGTCTACTCTGTTCCAAATCAGCCCAATGATACAAGGCACTAACCAAAGCTGAAGAAAAATAGCTTAACATTAAACCCACAATAAGTAAGGTTATTGAATGTTTAATGAACTTAGAAACAAACATTAATATAGATAGAATCACCAAAGCACCAATTAGCCCTGAACTTACTAAAGATAAATTTGATCCTAATCCTAACAAAGAAAACCCTCCTAACACGACAATAGCTACTCCTAATGTCACCCCTGAACTAATACCTAGCACTCCTGGACCAGCTAAAGGATTTTTAAAAAATACTTGAAGAATTAATCCTGTGATTGACAGGGCACCACCACCCAAAAGTGCCATTATCGTTCTATTTACTCTTCCTTCCACAATATACGACCAAGATTCATTAGCCATAAACTCACCTTTTAAAACCTCAAATAGATTAGTTAAAGAAATTGATACATCACCAACAGAAATACTCCATAGTGACAAAATTGTCAAAAGGATGATTAAGATAATTAATAACCATATATCTCTATTCCTCTTCACTACTTTAACAATTTAAAATATTTTGGTAGGTAAGTTGAATCATTACAGAATAATAAGTCCTGAAGCATTATTTCAGGTTCTACACTTCCCATTGTAAAATAATCTGTAGTTGATGTATTACAGAATAGTACTCTATTATTTTTAACAGCAGGAAATTCAGAATAAATTGATTCTTCCTTTTTTAAGTCTTCTAACGTATAATTATTCGGCCTAGAAGCAATTATAATCCAATAACCACAAGTCATAGCTTTATCCCAAACTTTTTCTTTAGAACGTACTATATTATCATTCGTTGTATCCTTAAAAATATAATTAAATCCAGCATCTGCTACTAAATTTGCTGTAATAGAATTAGAATTTGGCATGTTCCAACTTTCTTTAAAAGGTAAATTGAAAAACATTGTTTTAGTACTATCCATAGCAATTTTCTGCTTTTTATATTTTAATTCTACAGTTTCGAAATAAGTATTAGCAAGTTCATTCTCATTTAGTAACATACCAAATAGTTTAATCCACTCTAACCTAGCAAGTGGTGTACTCTCTAAATACTCAGAAATTAGGAGTGTTTCAATTCCTTTTGAATTATACTTCTCTTGATTCTCTAACTCAAAGGGATAAATTAGAAATAAATCTGGATTAGTTTTTAATAAACTTTCCATTTGAATACTACCATTATTCCCAATCTCTTGAATCAGACTCTTATTAATTTTTTTATTTAATTCATTAGAGTTAAGATACTGTAAACCCGAAATACCACTAACTATATTTAACTTATTTAAAATTGACAAATATGACAAACAAGTTGTTGATTGCAAAGCTAAATTATTCAATCTGTTGGTCAAAACCTTTTTATTAGTACCATCAAAATTATCAGAATGGACTAAATATATAGAATCTGAAAAATTAAATTTAGACTGATTTGAATTAATTTTAATCAATGAAAAATTGTCATTTGAATCAACTATCGTAAATCCTTTTGCATATTTAATCTCAGTTGTATACTTTTCCGTTTTTTCACTCTCGACTTCATCAGTGGTAGAATGATTAATACAAGACGTAAAAAGAAGAATTAGCAAAAGTTGAGTCAATTTCATGATGCGAAATTAATCTTTTTTGTCTTTGACAATACTATTGTAATAGAAAATTATCTTTACTTTTGTGTAAAACTCATAAAATGAATGCTATTAAACTAAAAAAGTTAATGTTCAAACTATTTTGGGCCACCCTATTCTTTTTGTTTGGCTTCATGTATGCCCAATGGCAAATTGGAAAGTTGGATGACAAATGGGATAGAATTGAATTAATTGGTGCTTTTCAATTCATCATCTTATTATTAATTGTTGAGTTAATAATTGGCGGAATGATAAGTATTTTTAGTAAAAAAGAGGAAAAACACTAGTCATTTTAAAATCTAAAATCAGTCATATTAGACCAAACCGCCCTGAACCAATCATTGGTAAGATAGAGGTTATGCCATTTCGAAAAAAAATGGATACTAAAATAGCTATAGACGCTATGATTAATGGTAATTTTGTACTTGTTTTTGATTTCTACAGTACTGGATTATTAGTCTTAAAAGCGTTAAAACAGTATTTAGACAAACAACATAAACAAAATACCTTTAGTCAACAACGTGATTATAGATCTGAATACAATACACTTTCTAACAGATTATTAGTTTCCATTTCAAATAATCAGTTAAAGGTTAAAAAATCACCTGAGATTGGATGGTTCAAAGAACTATATTCAGACTTAACCGATTACCTATTACCTTTTCCAAAAGTACAAGGCTTAAACAGTGCTTGGCAGTGGTACACAAAAGGAATCAATATCCCTGGCTTAAATAAATCTATCCATCCTTTTTACGATACTTATTTCCCAACACGATTTGAACATTTAGATTTGTTTAACGACTGGTTGGAGAACGCAACAATTTCAAAAAAAATGGCATTTGATATTGGCGTTGGCTCCGGCGTATTGACTTTTCAACTTTTACAACACCGTTTTGAGAAAGTAATTGCAACAGACACCAATCCAAATGCAATTATTGGAATGGAAAAAGCAATGAGTGCAGCGAAAATGGACACATCACTTGTTGATTTACACTACGGTAACTTATTTGCTAATTGTAATAATATAGCCGACCTAATTGTCTTCAATCCACCTTGGGTACCAATTAATCATGATATAAAAGGAATTGACAAAGCTATTTATTACGATAAACACTTATTCCCTGAATTTTTTAAAGAAGCTTCAAAACGCTTATCAAAAAATGGAAGATTAGTACTTATCTTCTCAAACTTGGCTGAAGTTACAAAGGTAACAACCCAAAACCCTATTGAATTGGAACTCTTAACTAATTCAAGATTTGAAAAAGATCAACTATTGACTCGATCAGTTTCAAAAGCATCTAATAACACCAAAAGAAATCAAAATTGGCGAAAAGATGAATTAGTACAACTCTGGGTATTAAAATTAAAGAGCTAACTGAAAAATCCAAAAAATAAATATTCTATTCATTGTTTTAAACAAAACTTTCACTTTTGAAAAAAAAGAATTTAAAAATTGATAACAGAATATCTTTTTTGTACTGTTATTTTTTTATATTTACTTCAAATATTAATAATTATAAAAAATGAAGTATAGCATATTATTATTAGCACTTTCAATTTTCTCATTAAGTGCTATTGGTCAAAAAAGTAAAAAGAAAGTTCCATTTTTAAAATATAAAAAAATATACTATTCAAATAAAACAATTGAAGGAAATGGATACACTGTCGAACTAAATAATATTATCGATTATGATGGAGAACTGAAATTTTCGTTTAAAGTACTTAACATTCAAAATGAGTATATCTTATTAAAAGGAAATGGAACTAAAATAACAAAACTAGGAACAGAATTTCCTATTTCAGAAAAGACAAAACTTATAGCCCCTCAAAAATCTAAATCTCAAACTATTAAATGCTTAGGAAGCGGAGACAATAGAGCTGAAATATTTACATTTTTCGGGAATTCTCTCTTTAGTTTAAAAGTAGATCAATCTGCACAAAAAATAGACAGCATGAAAATTCCTTTGGCAAGAAAAGATTTTGAGTTTAATAGTGTAAAGTGTTTTGTAGATGTCAAAGAAAAATCTACGCAAACTACAAAAATAGTAACTACAGTAAAAAACAATAGTAAAGATTACTTATTTATATATCCGTCAAGAATAGCTTTAAAAATGCCTGATGGTAACACTTACACTTCTAATAATTCAAAAGAAGTTATTATTATAGCACCAAACAAGTCTGGTAAAGTGACTTGCAAATGGGATAGAATGCCGGGTGGAAAATTAAATGATATGCAATTAGTAGTAATGAATTTAATATTTGATGATGTATTTTATTTCTCTTCAATAAAACCTATGGATAGTTTTTCTATAGATGTTGAATGGAATGAAGTCTTAACAGAAGCAAAAAAATAATAGATTAGATTAAACTAAAAAAGCTATTTCATTACTGAAATAGCTTTTTTAGTTTAATTAACTTCTATAAATTAAAACAAAATTGGCTAAAATTGAACTAGTTAAAAGTTTAAACGTTCGTTTTAAGGATATTCTCTTTGAGAAATTATTTCTATATCTACACAATTAGCTGCATAGATATTTCAACACATTTTTTCGTTACATTCACACACTGGATAGTATTCCATAGTACAAATATAATTTGATTTTCATTATTATAAAGTTATAGATACATCATGCTTGTCTACCAACTTTCTTAAATTGATTAAAGCATATCTCATTCTACCTAAAGCAGTATTAATACTAATATCGTCTATCAAAGCGATATCTTTAAAACTCATTCCTTTAAAAATTCTCTTTTCTAAAACCTCTCTTTGATCATTAGGTAAATATTGAACTAAATTAACAACATCAGATTCAATCTGTTCTTTAATTAAAGTATCCTCAATTGTATCATCTGCTCTTTTAAGTACAGAAAAGATATCAAAATCTTCACGTTTAGAAGAAGTTTCAGAAATTGTAGGCATTTTTTTAACACGTCTAAAATGATCTATCACTAAATTATGCGATATCGTTAAAACATAAGGCAAAAATTTACCCTCTTCATTATAACGTCCATTTTTTAATGTTCTAATAACTTTAATAAATACGTCTTGAAAAATATCATTAGCTAAAGCTGAATCTCTAACTTTTGACATAATGTATCCAAAAACTCTATCTTTATTTCTATTTAATAAAACTTCAAATGATCTTTCCGAACCTTCTAAATAAGATTTTATTAATTGCTGATCTGTTAATTGTAATGTAGCCATAATTTTACTATTAAAATAATTATATAACTTGTCCAAAGGAAAGTCAATTTATAATTTTGTGAATTTTAGTTAAAGTAAAATTTAATCTATAGGCTATATTTATTTTTATTTTTTGTAAAACTAATAAAAATGATTGAATAATCAAATTAATCAATCAATTTTCAGTGTTCTAATAGTATTAACGCAGCGCATTTTCAAAAGGTTGGTAAAAAAGTAAATTAATTTAATCTTTTTTAACTTTTATAAACGTTTCTACGATTAAAGGTATATGTGGATGCAATGTCCATAACGATTTAGGAATGTTTAAAACATTTAATAATTTCGTATTATTATAAATTTTTAATTTTTGATCAGCTTTAATATCAACTTTCTGAGTTTTACTTTGAGTAGTGTTGTACACGACTCTAGTATTTTTAGCCCTAAATATTTTATGTATTGCATAATAAATTTGTTTTATTACAATACTCTTACCAATTCGCAATGTATTAAAAAATACAGCTAATCATTTAAAGGTTTTAGTTTATTGTTTAGTCGTATTAAATTGATTTTTTTTAAGTTAATGTTATAATCAGTTAGCTATTTCCTTATTTATTCAGAAAATTGTCATTTCACAAATTTAAAAGGCACTTTTGTAAAGTCTAGCCAACTTAAACCTTTTATTAAATTAGTTTTGAAGCTAATAAAACAAAATTATGAAAAGATTATTAATTGCAGGAGCAATTCTGCTAGGAGGTTCGCTTCAAGCGCAAACCCATTTACATGATGCACAAACGAAAATTGAATTTACGTCAAGGGGTGCATCAAACTACACTTTAGTCAATCTTAATTCTGGTGGATATGCAATGGCCAGTATTGCCGAAGATGCATCAGGAGAGCCTACAGGAGGGATTTTAATTACAACCTTGAACTCTCTAATGGCTGTTGAACATTCCTTGGAAATGGCAATGCCGGACGCGAATGGTTTTGGTGTAGCTTACGAACCTCAAGATATTATTCAAAATTCGAATGGAGATCTTATTATTTGTGGAAAAGTTATTGTGGAAGCTGGAGATCGTGGAGGTTTTTTAATGCAAATAAACTATGATGCAAGAGGAGCTGGGTTAACTTATGATTGGTCAAAACTCTATCCTTATACTGTTGGTCCTGGAAGAACTGCTGTTATGAGTTTGAATGGAGTCATTGAGACGGATGATGGCTATGCAGTTATCGGGCAGTCTCAAGCTCTGCCTGCAAATGGAATTTTAATCGGGACGAGAAGAGACGGAAATATTAATTGGGCAAGAGACATAAGAGATGATCAACATGGGAATACGTCAACTGTTTTAAACGATATCGTTTCAATTGGTGGTGGAAATTTTGCTGTGGTTGGAACAGTTAATTCATTTCCTGCTGATGATGATGATATAATGATCTGCAAATTTAACGCATTTGGAGTTGTGCAAGGAAATCAAGTATATGAACGCCTTGGTGAGAGTGACTTTGATAATGATTTCACTTTTCATGAAATGGCAAAAGGTTTAGTTTATGATCGCAGTAATAATACCCTTACAGTCGCAGGTATGGTACAAAAAAAAATTCATGGAATATGTGTAGCTGCAGAATATAGAAGAATATTATCGCTTCAAGTTGAAGCCAATACTTTAAATCCAATATGGGCTCACGAATATGAAATCCCTACGGATTTATTGATCATTAATGAGGGATTAAGCAGTGAGTCAATAGCATATGACCCAGTGTCAGCTACTTTTGCAATTGCAGGTTGGGTTAATAATTTCGCTTTCAGCTTAGTTTCTGAGGATAATGGGTTTATTTTAAGAATAGATGCATTAGGATATTCTACAGATTTGAGAATGTATGGGAATAAAACTGGCGAGCGATTGAATAAAATAATTCTTAGTGATGCCACGGGAGAATTTGTTGCCGCGGGCACCAGAAGTCCAACTAAAAATCAACCTTGGTTAGTTGAATCTTTCGAATCCATTAATGAAGAATGTGAACAAATTTCTGGTTTTGATGAAACTTATGACGTAGAAGTTGATATAATGTCTGGATTGATAATGACTGTTTTTCCAGAAGTGTCAAAGATTACTCCAATTCCAAGAAGTCCACTTGTTAATGAAGTAACAATTTGTCCTAGAATACCATTAATGCGGTCTTCGTCAGTTGAGGAAAATAAGATGGATGCGAATATTTATCCAACGATCACTTCAGGTTTAGTGATAATAGAATCAACGGTTCACCAATCGTATAGAGTTTATGATATAAGTTCTGGTAAAATACTACAATTTGGAACGATCAAGGCAAGTAAAGAGCAGTTGGACTTGTCTAATTTGGCAAAAGGAATTTATTTGTTAGAACTTGAAGGTAAGGGTAGTGACAAAACTATTAAGCGAATAATTAAACAGTAATTAAAAAATAATGGAGGGTGTAGGTTTTTCTATGGAAAGCATAATTTGCACCCTCTTTTTTCGTACACTTTTAATTACGAATTTGGTATGGAATAAGATAGCAATTCATAGCAATCGGAATTTAGATTTCAAAGGTTTCTAGCCTGACCATTTATCCATTACAATATAAGCACTAAGATTTATGTGCGTTTCAAAAATTAGAGTTAATGATTTTCAACTAAAATCTTCAATGACTTTAACATATACTCTTCCTGGTTTATTACCTTTAACTTCAACAGCCAAAACAATTCTAATTTTAGATTCAGATTTACTTCTTCCAGGTTCCCCTTTTTGAGAAGTACCAATTTCAAATTCATCAACATCAACAGTTTTTGTTACAGGGTTTTCCTCACTACTTTTCATAACTTATTGTACTTTCCTTCTAAACAATCAAGCTATCATCTACTTAACGCCTGCCTTTCAGCTAGCCAAATACTATTTGCTCCTTGTTGACTCATAACTATATCATAATGCATTTCGAAAGCATCTGTTATGCCAAATTTCACTCTATGAAATAAGGTGTTTGCAGTTGGTAATTCATCATATCCACAACGTGAACAACGTTTATTATATGTTATTTTTCCTTTTGAAAATTTAAGATTTTCACATTTTAAACACGTGAATCTATTTGACCATTTTTGGTCTAAAAAAAAAGAAAGGCACGAGTCTGAAGTTCCGAATTGACTCATAAATTCTTTACGTGATAAGCTCTTTAATATCTTCATTATATTTGATTTTAGACAAATATAAATTTGGTCAACGTAAACAATTTATGTCTTACGATTTAAAGAGGGTAACACTATAAATTGATTGCCATAATGTTCCACTTACTAAATTAAAGATTACAAGCGCCCATATTAAAAATCCTGCTGTAATAAAAATAGTTAAGTATTTTAAAAAATACTCTACTATACCAGTGCCCTTATCAGGTTTATCAATTTTATAAGTTGTCATCTCAAATCATTTCGCGTTAAACACCTCTTTACCATCTACAAATGTTCTAAGCACAAATGTATTCAAAAGTTCTGATTCTTTAACTTCCATAATATCATTAGTTAAAAACACAAAATCTGCATTTTTACCTGCTTCCAATGAGCCTCTCTCTACTTCTTCAAAATTTGAGAATGCTGGCCAATAGGTAATCCCCATTAATGCATCTTTTCTACTTAATGCATTTTCTATTTGAAAACCATTAACAGGTAAACCGTCTTTATCCTTTCTACTTATAGCTGCATAAAACGTTTCGATTACAGATATGTTTTCAATCGGGAAATCTGTTCCTAAAACAACTATTCCTGCTTTTTCTAGAATATCATTGTAGGCATAAGCATACTTAACTCTATCCTTACCTAATCTAGTTTCAGCCCAACGCATGTCAGATGTACAATGTGTGGGCTGAACTGAAGGAATAACACCAATTGTCCCAAACAATTCGAATGATGAAGGCGTTAATACTTGTGCGTGTTCTATTTTCCAACGGTGGTCATAAGTATCTTGAATAACATCCTTATAAATATTTAACATCACTGAATTTGCAGAATCTCCAATACAATGTGTGTTCAATTGATAACCAATTTCTTTAGCCAATTCAGCTACATCTTTCATCCCACTTTCCTCTTTTAATAAATAACCATGCTGATGTGGATTGTCATTATATTCATCATGTAAACAAGCGCCCCAGGATCCTAAAGCACCATCTGCAATTAATTTAAACGAACGAATATTTAATTTTGGGCTTTTAACAATACCCTTACTGGTTGCAAAACCTAAATTATCACCTTCAGGAAATAACATCATATACGAATTAATAGTCAATTCATTATTTTCATACATATCAATAAATAAGTCTCTATCTATATCATCTACTCCAGCATCATTAATAGAAGTTAATCCTTGTTCAAATAACTTATACTCTGCCTTTTTTAAATAGACTTTCTTTTGTTCTAATGACCAGTCAGGAACTACCTTATTTATAACATCAAATGCATTATCTAATAAAATCCCTGTCAACTTTCCATTTTTAATCTCCACTATTCCACCTTCCACTTTTGTGTCTACTGTAAACCCAGCAATCTCTAGAGCTTTTTTATTTGCTAAAGCTGCATGACCATCTATTCGTCTAACTAAAATTGGTGTTTCAGGAAACAATTCGTTCAATTTTTCATTAGTTGGAAAAAGAGAATCGTTCTCCCACAAGGTTTGATCCCAACCTCTACCTAAAACCCACTTCACATCATTTTCATTTTTAAAATCTGTAATTCTTTTAACGACTTCATCAAATGATAAACAACCAACCAAGTTAACTTGTCCTAAAGTTTTAGCATAAGACAAAAAATGGCAATGTCCGTCATAAAATCCTGGGTATATCGCCTGTAATTCAGCATTAATTAGATTATCACACGCATAACCATTCAAAATTTCTCTTTCTGGTCCCATTTGAATTATTTTACCATCACGAATTGCCATTGCTTCATACACATTGAATCCTTCATCACAGGCGTATATTTTAGCATTATGAATAATTAGATCAGCATCCTCACCTTGATAACACCCAAATAGTAGTAAGGATGATAAAACTAATAATTTAAAAATTTTCATATTGTTTTGGTTTTAATAAAATGAAAGAAATAATAATAATAAATAAATCAACAGGTACTTTGTAGCGCACAATTGCACCAAATATTGGAGTAGTCCAGCCAATTAAGAATGTAATAAAAAGAGAGGACAAAATTAAAATAAAAAGCATCCATTTATCTTTATTATAGAGTTGCCTTTTATAGTATATTGACAATAAAAGTAAAGTAATCAGTAATAAGTTCTGAATAAAAGCGAACCATTTTAACTTGTCACCGCTATCCCAAGGAAAAGGACGTAAATGCACGTTGATAAGTGCAGAAGGGATACTTTTTATCAGTTGAAGTACTGAATAATTAATAGGTTCCGTTTCAAAATAGCTCGTAGAAGGAATTTGAGATAAATAATGAGCAAAGGTTTTATTAGACTTTGCTATTGTAAATCGTTTAAACGTATGTTTACCGAATAACTTATACTCACCTTTAGATTCCACATTCACCTTGATCATTGAATCTGAAACCATTTCAAAATTTGAATTCAATTTATAATCAAAAAAACAGAATGAAGAATCTGTAATAAAAAACACACCACCTCTTCCTAAATTTATTAAGTTTTTTTGTTTAATAGACACCTTATCTGTTAAATTTATTCGAGTTGGTGCAAACATCAAGAACAAAAAAATCAACAGAACAAAAATGGATACTGTTTTTAATTTTATAATTGACCAATTAAAATAGTCACCAATAACTACTAGTAAACTTAATGGAAAAACGATCAAACCAGTGTAAGGTTTATTATAAGTTATAAATAAAACACCAACACTTAGAAGTACTAAATAACTAATACTAATCTTAACCCTTAAGTTTTTAAGACTAAAAAATAAAACCCCTAAACCGAAAATTAATAAACTTTCTTTAAGAATAGCCCCACTCCAGAAAGACAATGAGGGTAAACAAACTAATGCATACCAAAATAACCTTTTACGTTTCACAAAATCAGAAAACGTTTTAAAAATTAATTTAATTCCGATAAATGAAAATAGCACATGAATTAAAGTATGCACATATAAATTACTAAAAGAGAACAAATGAATAACTGAATTCACTTTAATAATAAGTCTATTATCATTTATAAAATCTCCTGTACCACTATACGACCAAAGGTTTGTCTCTTTTAAATACGACCAAACTATTGGAGAGTCAATATCAGTTAAGCCAATTAACAACTTAAAATATTCAAAAGGCTCGTCAATGGCTAATAGTGATAATAATTTTGAATCGTTAAAAAAACTATTAGAATCACCATAAAGAATACCATCCCCATAATAAAATAGAAAAATAAATAAATAAAGACTACCGAACCCAAGCTTTACTACCCACCCAATAAGCACATCTCTTTTAGATAATTCATTACCTTTAGAATACTTATTTATTAAATAAGTAACTATGACCAGTAAACAAATTAAAACTAAAAAACCCATTAATTACAAAAATAAAAAAAACCCTACAATAAATAGGGTTTTTAAATTTTAAAATATGCAATTGACTAATTAATTGACACTAATCTTTTGAACTGAATTTCCTTGTTTTATTAAATATAATCCTTTAGGTAAATCAAAAGAAAGCATTGTAGAATTAGGAATGAAACTTTCAATTTCCTGCCCCTGAAGATTAAACACTATTATTTGACGCTCGAAATCAGTTGTCGAAATATTTACTTTTCCATTTGATGGATTAGGAAATATTCTAAAATTAGATTTATTATTATCTGTTAACCCTAAACCTCCAACATTCACATCAATAGTAATTTGATGTTCCAAATTACATTTAGTTGCTACCAGTATAACACTATAAATACCAGTTGTTATATAGGTATGAGTTGGATTTTCATCAGTAGAAGATTCACCATCACCAAAGTCCCATGTATACGAAATTCCATGCTGACTTAAATTTGTAAAATCAACATCAAAAGATGAGTTTTCAAAAGTAAAATCAGCTAATGGGTCTAAATTAGAATAATCAATTGTAACAGAATCAACATCATTTACAACATGATAAGCAACACTTTGTAAATAAGTAGCTTGATTTTGTGTTACACCTGTAGGTAAAAAAGTATTTCCAACCGGTGTAGCTTCAAAGATTACGTTATAAAAAACGCATGCTGCTAAATACGAGCCATGAATTGAAGGATGACTTCCATCAGCTGAATATAAATCAGCATGAGAAACAATAGTTGAAGCGTCATCAAAAATATGTTTAAAACCAATTCCTACAGGTGATAACTTACCATCATTTGTACTTGCCATATAATCATAAGCAATGAACAATCTATTATTCATTTTTTCAAACGTGTTAATCGAATCCCATTGAGGATCTCCAATTTCTCGTCCCCAAGTATCAAAAAATAAAGGAATGGCACATGCATTAGCAGAACGAATAGAATCTGACAAAATTATAGCTTTAGGAAATACATCAACCGTAGTTTGAGCAAAAGGAAAAGAAGGAAATTGACTTTGATCCTGCAGTACCACATAGTCCCATGTGTTTGATGAAATTTTCGCCAAACTAGTCGCATTTGTAGAATGTCCATTCAATGTATAACCACCCGGCGTATTCTGATCTTTAATTAAAGAATTCCCATCTGCAGTGGCAATACTTTCAACAATACCTGGCATATTATTTACATAAGTATAGGAATTTCCTAAAAAACAAACCTTTTTAGTAGTTTGTGTAATCCCGTTAGTTATACTAATAATTACGGAAAGGCTTAAAATTATTTTTTTCATTTGTATTCTTTTTAGACTCAAACGTAACGTAACTTATAGGGTTGCTTAGTTAGTAGTCTTTAATAACTTCTTTCTTTTAAAGAACTAAAAAGTTATCACTTCTCCATCACCTTCACCTGAAATTTCTAATAAAGCTGGTTCACCTATATATCGAACATCTCCATTTCCTCCAAAATATACTTTAACATTAGAATTAGTTAAGTTTACCCGCATATCAGTTGCAGAATGTTGGTAAATAAACATTTCATCTGCCAAAATATTCAATGCATTTATTCTGCCTAAATTTAGAGTAGCTAATTTTAAATAATTTGTCCTCCCTGCCACGTTAATACTTCCAGTGCCCAACGTCACATCTAAATACAGTTTATTCACATCAACACATAATTCTAAATTTGCTCCTCCATTTCGCAATTCAATTTTTGTTTCGTCCCCCCTTAATGTATCAACAAATTTCATATTTTCAGTTGGTTCTGCATAAATAGACTTATAATGAGGATAATGAATTTCTACCGTTATTTTATCATCATATTTTCGTAAAAAATTACATGAATTAAGATTATTAATTGATACTGTATAATTTTCTTGATTAACACCAACAAAACCTATAACGTTAGCTCCACCTTTTATAATTATTTTTCGAAGCGTATCTTGGTAGAGGTTATAAACTATTCCTTTAAATAATCTAAATTCCTGTACACTATCAATATTAAATTCAATTTCAGTTACGGCACCATAAGATTTAAAGCATCCTCTATTTTCTGCTTTTTTACAAGACAAAATAAACAACATGGATAAAACCATAAAAACAATTCTTAACTTCATTTTCTATTAAATTTATAACCTACTCCAAATTCAAAAAAATCTGCTTTTCCAAAATTAGCTCTTATATTAAATAACCCAAATAAATTTTTATTAAAAAAATAGCGATATCCTACTCTATTATAGGCTCTACCCAATGGGTTAATTACATCTAAAAAATAATAACCCATTCCGAAAATTATTTGAGATTTATAATAATTGAAAGATAAACCTGCATACAAACCTAGTTGAGTTATATCCTTAGCATCATGATTTTTATCTAAATGTTTAAATTGATTCGAGGAGTTATAAACACCATCGATTGCAATTTCATAATTCCAGCTTAAATTTAGTGGCTTTACAAATGAAAAACGACCTGCAAAAACAGGATATTTCTTTGTATCACCTGGAATTGGCAATACTTCCGAAATTGAAAGAATTCCTTCACCAATAAAATAACCTTTTGATACAGGTTCTATTTTTTTTATCACCTTTTCACTACAACTAAACATCCTTCGTTCGTTATAATTAAAACCAATATTCGCATAAATGGCTAATGTATTTAATCCTAAGTTTGGGTGTTTAAATGTGCCATTGGAAAAATGTGCCAATTCTGCACCTAAACCAAAATGATAATGAGTAGTAAACTTATTTAATTCCAGCTTAAATGACACTTTTGCATTAATATTAGACCCTATAGCGTTATTTGTTGGATTATTTTCTTTATGGTACTTTTTAGTTATATAACTAACTCCTGCTCCTATTTTAAAATCTAAACATACATTTTTTTTAGACTGAAAAATCACAAAATCTTGATATTGAATTAAACTAATTCCATGACCTAGAACTTCATCATATCCAAAATTTCTATATTCTAGTGCTAAACCATTGATAGGATATTTATGCTTAATTGATAAATCGGATTCTTCAGTTTGTTGTTTAGCGATAGCTAATTCAAAGCCAAAAGTTTTCTTCTGGACTAAATGGGCCATAATTGGTCTATGAGCAGTCGTAATACCAATTTTATTAGAAAGTGTTAAGAAATATGGAGTTTTGTTTTGTCCAAATCCTATTAAGGCAGACATAAACATAAAAAAAAAGACCAATTTCATCATAAATACAAAGATGCAAAATTATTTTTATCCTTTTACATCAACTATCTAATAAAAATTACCTTTGTAAAAACAAGTAATAGAGATGCAAGATAAATTAAAAGCTTTTGAACGATTATTAACAATAATGGAAGACTTACGTGCCAAATGTCCATGGGACATGAAACAAACCATGGAAAGTTTGAGACATTTAACTATTGAGGAAACATACGAGCTGGCTGATGCCATAATTGAAAAAGATCTTCAAGAAATCAAAGGCGAATTGGGAGATTTAATGCTTCACCTTGTTTTTTATTCTAAGATTGCGTCTGAAACCAATGACTTTGACATTACTGATGTATTAAATTCAGTTTCTGATAAATTGGTTAGAAGACATCCTCATATTTATGGTGATGTAAAAGCTGATACAGAAGAAGAAGTCAAAGCCAATTGGGAAAAAATAAAATTAACTGAAAAAAATAGTAAAACAAATAAACTAAAACAATCAGTTTTAGAAGGTGTTCCTAAATCCCTACCAGCTCTAGTTAAAGCGAGTAGAATTCAAGAAAAAGTTAAAGGAATTGGGTTTGAATGGGAAAACAAAGAACAAGTTTGGGAAAAGGTTGAGGAAGAATTAGCTGAATTAAAGGTTGAAGAAAATCACCAAAATCAGGAATTAATGGAGGAAGAGTTTGGAGATGTTTTGTTTTCATTAATAAATTATGCGCGCTGGATAGGTGTTAACCCAGAAAACGCTTTAGAAAAAACGAACAAAAAATTCATTAAACGCTTTCAATGGATGGAAGTTAAAACTAAGGCAGAAGGAAAAGATTTAAGTGAAATGAATTTGCAAGAAATGGATACCTACTGGGAAATGGCAAAGAAAAACCAAAACAAAAGTATCACATCTTAGTATAAGTTGACTTTACTTTTTTATCAATAACAACTTTACGTTGTTAATAAACAATACTATTCTATGGTAGCCATAAATGTATAATTCGCGAACTTAGCAAAAAAAATATTATGCACGTACATTTTATTGCTATCGGAGGAAGCGCCATGCACAATTTGGCTATTGCTTTAAGTAGAAAAGGTTATAAAATAACTGGATCTGATGATGAAATTTTTGAACCATCTAAAAGCAGATTAGCTAAAGAAGGAATTTTACCAAAAAAAATGGGGTGGGATTCAAATTCTATTTCAGATGATATTGATGCGGTCATACTAGGAATGCATGCAAGAAAAGATAATCCTGAATTATTACGTGCACAGGAATTAGGCTTAAAAATATATTCTTATCCAGAATTCGTATACGAGCAATCTAAAAATAAAACTAGATTAGTTATTGGTGGAAGTCATGGTAAAACGTCTATTACATCAATGGTTTTACACGTCATGGATCAGTTAAATATTAAAACAGATTACTTAGTAGGTGCTTTGTTGGATGGTTTTGATTGTATGGTCCAATTATCTGATGCCGAATACATTGTAATTGAGGGTGATGAATATTTATCATCTCCTTTGGATTTAAAACCTAAATTCCATTGGTACGCTCCTCATATCGCCATTATTACTGGAATTGCCTGGGATCATATTAATGTATTTCCAACATTTGAAAACTATGTTGAACAATTCAAAATATTCACTGATAAAATAGAGCCTAATGGAACTTTAGCTTACTACTCTCATGATGATGAATTGTGTAAATTAGGACAAGCATTACGCCCTGACATTAAGCAAATTCTATATAATATTCCTTCACATAGAATACACAATGGAATAACAACGATAGTAGACGGTAACAACATTTACCCATTACAAATATTTGGCGAACATAATTTACAAAACATACTTGGAGCAAAACTAATGTTAAATCAAATTGGTGTAAATGATCACGATTTTTATACAGCTATAACATCTTTTAAAGGAGCAGCTAAACGGTTAGAAACTATAGCGAAAAATGATAAAACAATTATTTATAAAGACTTTGCTCATTCACCTTCAAAATTAAAAGCAACAACACAAGCAGTTAAACAACAGTTCCCTGATAGACAGTTAATTGCTTGCATGGAATTACATACATTTTCGTCTTTACAAAAAGAGTTTTTACCTCAATACAAAAACTGTATGAAAAATGCTGACAAGGCCTATATCTATTTCAGTCCTAAAGTTGTTGAACATAAAAAACTACCCCCTCTTACTGCTGAATTAGTTAAACGTGCTTTTGCGTCAGAAAATGTCACTATTTTTACAGACTCAGATAAATTAATTAGCCAATTGAAACAGGAAAATTTGGAAAACTCAAACTTACTATTGATGAGTTCGGGTAATTTTAATGGCGTTGATTTAAATGCATTTGCTCAAGAATTAATTAACACTTAAATTAGCTAGTAGACTTAATGTTATCTTTTTTTATGTTGACTATTTTCTAAGTCAGTTTTTGTGTTCAAATTTGAAAATTCAATTTTGCTATGCAACTTTTCCACCTCAATAATTAAGGAGTTCAGTTTTTGATTTACCACCATTAACTTTAGAATGTCATTATCCAAACAGTTTTTAAATACTGATGCTACCTCTTTTTTATATACGCCAATCAATGGATGTAATCTACCTTTGAATGAAGGTATACAAACATCTACACTACTACTTCTATCTATTAATCTTTGCATTAACTTTAACGACACAAATGGCGTATCACAACTTAAAATTAGGTTAGTTTGAATTTTAGTATGAGATAAAGCTGTATAAATTCCACCTACCGGCCCTTTATCTTTTATAAAATCAGGAACTACCGGATAACCAAAAGACTTATACGCTTCATTATTTGAAATAATAGTAATAGAATCTGTTACGGTTACAGCCGTATCAATAATGCCCTGAATCATTGGTTTATTATTTAATAACAACAATCCTTTATCAGTTCCCATCCTAGAACTTTTACCACCTGCTAATATATAAACAGCTATTTGTTCCATTACTTTATAATTAATAATATTACGCTAAACAAAAGATTTACATTATTCCAACTTACTAAATGCAACAATTATCTTTTTAACTAACTTATGTCTAACTACATCATTTTCATCTAGCCTAACAATTCCTATCCCATCAATACCACTTAAAGAATCAATCGCCATTTTTAAACCAGACGTTTGTTTTTTAGGTAAATCAATTTGAGAAACATCACCATTAATAATAAACTTAGCGCTTTTACCCATTCGAGTTAAAAACATTTTCATTTGACTTGTTGTTGTATTTTGAGCTTCATCTAATATTACAAAAGCATTATCTAAAGTTCTACCTCTCATAAAAGCTAAAGGTGCAATTTCAATAACATTATTTTCAATATGTTCTACTAGTTTTTCTGCTGGCATTAAATCTCTTAATGCATCATATAACGGCTGCATATACGGATCTAATTTATCTTTCATATCACCAGGTAGAAACCCTAAATTCTCACCACTCTCAACGGCTGGTCTCGTTAAGACAATTCTACGAACCACTTTATCTTTTAAAGCTCTTACAGCTAAGGCAACAGCTACATAGGTTTTACCCGTTCCGGCAGGTCCAATCGCAAAAACCATATCATTTTCTTGCGTTTTTTTAACCATTTGACGTTGGTTAGTTGTCCTTGCTTTAATCAACCTTCCATGCGTTCCATGAACGATAACCTCTCCAAAATCTTTAAAAGGAATAGACAATTCATCTTGTAACATTAAATTTTCAATATTACTATCTGTTAAGGAATTATATCTAGAAATATGACGCATTAATAAATCGATTTTTTTCTCAAATTGTCTGATTACATCTTCTTCACCTAACACTTTTAATTCACTCCCTCTCGCTATAATTTTCAACTTTGGAAAATATTTACAGATAGAATCTAATTTTGAATTATTTACTCCATAGAATATCATAGGATCAATTCCGGCTATTTCAATGATTTTTTCATGCATAATTGCAATTTTATTAGTGTAAATTATAATTAAGTTAAATTTAAGATTAATTTTGAATAATATATAAACAATATACAACTTTTTTGAATGCAAATAGTAACATTAACAACTGATTTAGGACTGAAAGACCATTTTGTGGCTAGCTTAAAAGGTCAGATGTATTCAAAAACTACTGCTATTCAATTCGTAGATGTAACACATCAAGTTAAAACATTTAATATAAATGAAGCCGCTTACTACATCAATAACATCATATCAGACTTTCCTAATGGTACCATTCATTACGTTGGTGTAGATAGTGTTCCTACCATTTCAATAAACACACCTCAAACCAATTGTTACCCAATTGCAATGAAAATCAATGATCAATATTTTATTGGGAACGATAATGGAGTATTTTCATTATTAAATGATTTTAAAAATGCGGAACTCATTGTAAGGCTAGACTTTTCAACAAAAGATGCAATTAAATACCCCTTTAAACAAATATACGCTCCTGCTATTCAACAACTTTCTGAAGGTATTGACTTAAAAGATATTGGTGATCAGATTTCAATTGATGATATCAACATAGTTATTCAACAAACTGCTGTTGTTCATGAAAATATGATTAAAGGAACAGTGATGCACATTGACAATTATGGCAATGTTATAATCAATATTACTGAAACACTATTCAACCGTGTTAGAAAAGATAATCCTTTTATTATTTATTTTAGAAATAGAAATTATTTTATTGACAAAATATCAGAAAGCTATAATGAAGTACCAAATGGTGAAAAACTGGCACATTTTAATGAAAATGGCTGGTTAGAAATCGCATTAAATAAAGGTACACTTGAAAATGGTGGTGGAGCTGCCTCATTATTAGGAATTAAAATCAACGAAATGATTAGAGTTGAAATACACCCTAAAGGTTCAAAAAATAGAATAGACGATTTATTTAGCTAAACATATTTAATGCACACTATTGAACCATATTACAACTGGAGAGGTTTATACATTGCTTCAGAAGATAAAAAGTCACCATTTTACGAAAGAGTTTATAGTGAATTCGAATATACTGATTCGATTTATAACTATTGCATTCATCCTCAATGGGACTCAATTGAATGTCAAGGCTTATATATTAAAATTCTTTATATAGATTATGATGAAAGTTACACCATTATAGAGTTGTTTGGCGAATGGAATGACACCCTAGATAATGACATCATGACTTTGAAAAGAGATATTTTGGAAGACCTGATGATGGAAGGCATCACTAAATTCATTTTAATTGGTGAAAATCTTTTAAACTTTCACGCTTCTGACGATTGTTATTATGAAGAATGGTTTGATGAAGTGGAAGATGAAAACGGCTGGATTGCTTTTGTAAACTTCAGAGATCATGTGATGCAAGAATTCCAGGCAGAAGGTATAGATTCCTATATCGTTAATGGGGGTGAATTAGAGGATGTCACATGGAGAACAAATACACCTTTACAATTCTTTGAAAAAATCAGTAATTATGTGATGCAAAGACTTAGCTAAACAACTTTAGTAAATACTATTCAAACCACAAAACAGTAAAAAATAAAAGTAATTTGTTTATACCTAGCTACTCTGCCGGTAATTCAGCTCTCATTTTTTGAGTCAACTGACGATTATACGTCTCCATTAACCATTTTAAGTAACTGTCTGTTGCTTTAGTGATACATTTTGTATAATGTTTCAATCTTCTTTCAATATCGTCTTGAAGATTAGCTAATAGGTTTAACCCATCATAAACATCTTCAGAATTCTCTTTTATAATTTCAAAATGATTCTCTAAAGAGATATCAACAGCATCTTTTCCTTTTCTGCCAGCTTCAACACACTCGTCATAGACCTTTTTCATTGAAAATTCTACTAATTTCTCTGGGTGTTTTAATTGTTCTGATAAAGACCTTGAAATTTCATAAGGTGCTTCAAAAACTAAATCATCCTCTTCACTTAAACGAGCCTCTAAAAATCTATCAGGGTTCTGAAATGCGTCTTGCCAATCAATAAATTCTTGCCAGTATCCGAAACGTCTCACATTATTTCCTAAATCAATAACTTGGAAAGTAGATTTTGTAGGTAAAACTCTAGATCCCCTACCAATCATTTGATGATAAAGCGTTAATGATCTTGTGGCTCTATTTAAAATAATACATTCTACGGTTGGTTCATCAAAACCAGTTGTCAAAATCCCAACTGATGTCAATACAGCACCTGGTGTTACTTTAAACCACCTTAAAATTTCTTTTCTATCAGAATCACTAAATGTACTATCAAGGTGACGTACAGGATATTTTTGTTTTACAAATAAATTATATACCGACCTAGAAGATTCAATACCACTATTAAAAATTAATGTCTTTTTAGCTACAGCTAACTCTTCATAAGCAAACAATAATTTTTCTTGCATGAAATAATTACTATACACTTTATCAGAAGAACTGATTGTGAAATCTCCATTCGATCCAATTTTAAGGCCGTGTAAATTCACATCATAAGTAAAAGTTTCAGCATCAGCAAGATACCTAGCTTCAATTAAAGCTTTAATACTATGACCAACTAATAATTCATCATAGTTATCATTAAGTGGTAATGCTTTATTTGAACTTAAAGGTGTTGCCGTTACTCCTAAGATGTTTACATCTTGAAAGTATTGAAATATTTTACGGAAAGAGTTATTATGAGCTTCATCAACAATTACTAATCCAACATTTTTTAAAAAATTCTTATCTTCCTGGAGTCTATTGTTCAACGTCTCTACCATAGCAGTAAACGTATCATACTTATGCTGATCGTCCATATTTTTAACAAGTGAGTTGATCACTTTATTTTCAATATGAATAGCAGCTAATTGTTTAGATGTCTGAACACATAACTCAATTCTATGCGTTAAAATTAATACCTTTTTTTTATTTCGATCAATATACTGTTTTGCAATATTAGAAAAAATAACAGTTTTACCTCCACCTGTTGGTAATTGAAATAACAAATTTGAATTCGATTGCTTCTCAGCAAGCTTATCTATAATGACATCAACCACCTCTTTTTGAAATGGGTACAGCTTTTTTTCCTTGAAAAGTTCTTGATCTATCATAGTGTTATTGCGAAAATAATTTTGGCAAAAATACGTCCTTTATATTGAAATAAAAAGTTTTGAGTACTTTTATTTGAACTTCTTATACAATTTTAACTTATTGAGTAACTAAATTTTATAAATATCAATACGAAATTAGTTGTAAAAAATGTTAAAGGAATCCAAGTTTGCAATTAACATGACATTGAATCTCAGTTAAAAATGAGTATATTTGAGGTTCAAAATTGAAAATACATATTAAAATGAGTGATATAGAAAAAGTAAAATGCCTTATAATAGGTTCTGGACCTGCTGGATATACAGCTGCCATTTATGCTGCAAGAGCTAGCATGAGCCCTGTATTATACCAAGGAATGCAACCAGGTGGTCAATTAACAACTACAAATGAAGTTGAAAACTTCCCTGGATATCCTGACGGTGTAACTGGACCAGAAATGATGATTCAATTAGAAGCACAAGCTAAACGATTTGATGCTGATATTAGAAATGGATGGATTACTAAAGTTGATTTTTCAGGAGATATTCACAAAATTTGGGTTGAAGGTGGAAAAGAGATTCATGCTGAAACAGTAATTATTTCTACCGGAGCTGCTGCTAAATACTTAGGCTTAGAGTCGGAACAAAAATATTTAAAACTTGGAGGTGGAGTATCTGCTTGTGCTGTTTGTGATGGTTTCTTTTATAGAGGTCACCAAACGATTATTGTTGGTGCAGGTGATTCAGCTTGTGAAGAAGCACATTACTTATCTAACTTAGCTGAGAAAGTTACAATGTTAGTAAGACGTGATGAATTTAGAGCCTCTAAAATTATGGCTGAACGTGTAAAAAATACTAAAAACATTGAAATCTTATTTAACACAAATACTGTTGAAGTATTAGGTGAAGATGGTTTAGTAACAGGTGCATTAGTAAAAAATAACAAAACTGGAGAGGAAAAAACTATTCCAGCCACAGGATTTTTCGTAGCTATTGGACATAAACCAAATACAGATATCTTTAAAGATTATATTAATTTAGATGAAGCTGGGTACATAGAGTATGCTGAGCCAGGAACAACTAAAACTAATGTAGCTGGTGTATTCGTATCGGGTGATGCTGCTGACAAGACGTATAGACAAGCAATTACTGCTGCTGGTACAGGTTGTGCTGCTGCTTTAGAAGCTGAGCGTTTTTTAGCTGCAAAGCATTAAGCAAAAAATAATTTCATAAAAAAAGGAGCTACTATAGTAGTTCCTTTTTTTTGTTTGTTATATTTACTCTGAATAATGCCAAATCAAGTTGAAATATCTAAAGCAACGATTCATAAATTAAATGAATACACAATTCATTTAATCTATAAACCTGATCTTAATATTAAACTAGCAGATGCTAAAAAAATAAGTGACACCATCCATGAGATGGTAAAGGAAAAGCCTTATGTTATTTTAGTTGACCTTAGAGGACTTTATGGAAACATGACGCATGAGGCGAGAAATCACTTTGCAAACGATTCTAAAATAAATAAAATTCGAATCGCTGAAGTCCTACTTATAGATAACTTACCAATACGAATCATTGCCAAATTTTATATAAAATTTTACAAACCTGGCGGCCCAATTAAGATATTTGGTAATAAAGAAAAAGCACTAAACTGGCTTGAAGAAATTTATAACACAAAATATAGAATAGAACACACTCAATAAAATGTTTTCATTATATTTGACTCAATCGTTTAAAAATTAGATCTATCAAAAAAACTAACTTTGCATTTTACACCATAACTACCCTATTTTTTTTATGGGGATTTACTACAGTTCTTGGTGATATCTTAGTTCCTTATTTTAAATCAAAATTTAATTTAGGAGACACTGCATCCATGCTAGTTCAAACTACATTTTTCGGTGCATATGGAATTGGCGCACTGCTTTATTATTTATATTCAAACTACAAAACAGACATACTAAATTTAGTTGGGTATAAAAATGGTATTTTAATCGGTTTGGGATTTTCAGCTCTAGGTTCCGCATTATTCTATCCAATATCTTTTTCAAATACATATTATATTTATTTAATTCCATTATTTATAATTGGTATTGGTTTCACTATTTTACAAATAGCCTGTAATCCCTATGTTACTTTGTTAGGAAAGGAAACCACAGCAAGTAGTAGATTAAATTTGGCTCAAGGAATTAATTCATTAGGAACAACTTTAGCACCAGTAATTGGCGCTTATTTTTTATTAGCTAATTCAGATGAAACTCAAGAATTAGGACGGCCATTTTTAATTTTGGCCGCTTTATTTGTTGTTGCTATGATTTTTATCTACAAACAAGATCTACCTGATTATAAAAACGAATCCATTCTTTCTAAAGTCAATTTACTAAAAATTCCACAAGTTAAATATGGCATGATTGCCATTTTTCTATATGTTGGAGCTGAAGTAGCTATTGGAAGTAAATTGGTTGAATATTTTACATTAAATTCAATTTCTGGCTTATCTGAAACTACTGCTGGAACTTATGTTGGCATCTACTGGGGTGGTGCAATGATTGGACGTTTAGCATCTGCTTTCATTTCAAACAATGAACTTTCATTGTCAAAAAGAATTAGATATAGTATCGGTTCAACCGTATTAACTGTTACCATAATATTATTTGCCATTTACGTCACTAAAGGCTTAACACTTTATGATATCTACCCTATCCTATTCTTTATCCCACTTCAATTTTTATCTTTATTTATATTTAAAGATTCCCCTTCAAAAACACTATCTATTTTCGGATTAATCATTATCATACTTCTAATGATTGCTTATCTTTATGAAGGAACTATTGCTATGTGGAGTATGATAGCAATTGGGTTATTTAATTCAATTATGTGGAGCAATATTTTCGCCTTATCCATTTCAGGATTAGGAGACAAAACCGCCAAAGCCTCTTCTTTACTAATTATAATGATAACTGGAGGAGCACTATTCCCTTTAATCATGGGAATTATATCTGATAAATATAATTTACAAATTGCTTATCTAACTCCAATAATTGCTTACCTTTACATCTGCTTTTTTGGGTATAAAATGATTAAAAAAAACACACTATAACTATTACAAAATGAATTACTTAGGAATTGATTTAGGAGGAACAAACATTGAAATTGGTATTGTTAATGCTGAAAATGAAATAATTTATACTAATTCTTTTAAAACAGATATTTTTCTTACTCCAAAGGATTGCTCAGAAGCAATTTTTAATGACTTAAAAGAAAATACAAAACATACAATTAGTGGAATTGGTATTGGCGCTCCAAGTGTTAATTTTTTTACTCAAAACATAGAAAATGCTCCCAATTTAAAATGGGATGAGGTTATTCCACTTGCTGAGATATTTGAAACAACTTTTAATGTTAAAACGACTTTAATAAATGACGCTAATGCGGCTACACTCGGAGAATGGAAATTTGGAGGAGCTAAAGACTTAAACAATTTTGCTTTAATAACCTTAGGAACTGGCGTAGGTATTGGTTTAGTTCTTAATGGTAAAATTTATAATGGCGCAAATGGTTTAGGTGGTGAATTTGGCCACATTTGTATTGACAGAAACAACGGTAGAGAATGTGGTTGTGGTGGTCATGGTTGTTTAGAGGCTTATATTGGTAAAAAAGGAATTATACAAACTGCTAAACAAAAGATTGAATTTAGTAGTGGTAGCAGTAAATTACATAACTTTATTCCTAGTGAAATTAAGTCTAAAGATATATTTAAATTCGCAAGAAAGGAAGACCCTGTTGCTGTTGATATTGTCGATTCAATATCAAGAGACTTAGGATATGGAATCTCTGTTTTGGCAAATTCTTTAGACCTAAGTCAAATATTTTTATTTGGAGGATTAGCGAAAGAAGGGAACTTTATAAAGAAGAAAACCCTTAAAGCTATGAAACCTTATTTAATGCCAAATATTAAAGAACATATAAACTTACAAATTTCAGAATTGAATGAAGAGAACCCTGCAATATTAGGAGCTGCATATTTAGCTAAAAATGGAATTCTATGAAAAAAATAATTACTTACATATTCGTAATTAATTATTTTTTCTCATTTACTCAAACTGAAGATTACACACAATTTGTAAATCCGTTTATTGGAACTGGAGGACATGGACACACTTACCCTGGAGCTACAGTTCCTTTTGGTTTTATGCAACTTTCTCCAGATTCAAGATTAGATGGTTGGGATGGTTGTGGAGGGTATCATTACTCTGATTCTGTTATATATGGATTTTCACATACACATTTAAGTGGTACAGGTGTTTCTGACTTAGGAGATATTTTAATTATGCCATTTAATGGGCCTAATAAATGGACACCAACTTTTGACAAAAGTGGATACGGTTCAAAATTTTCACACAAAAATGAGAAAGCCTATGCTGGCTACTACGCTGTTCTACTTGACAAATCAAACATTAAGGTACAATTAACAACTACAGAACATTCAGGATTTCATACTTATGACTTTTCCAAAACTGAAAAAAGAAAAATCATTATTGATTTAGAACATAGAGATGAACTTTTAGATTCTGAACTTAGATTTATAAATGATTCTACTTTGGTTGGTAAGCGAATATCAAAAGCCTGGGCAACAGAACAGCACATTTACTTCATTATTCAATTATCAGAAACTCCTATTAAATCACATAAGCAGGATTTAAACGGTAATACTAAATTAATCCTTGAGTTTTCAAATCAAACAACTACTCTAAACTTGAAAATTGGAATTTCAGCAGTAGACATTGATGGTGCATTAAATAATTTATCTAAAGAGATACCCCATTGGGATTTTAAAACAACACTAATAGAAGCCAAGCAAAAATGGAACTATGAATTAAGTAAGATTAACATTGAAACTTCAAATAATAATGATAAAATTACATTTTACACTGCTCTTTATCATTCATTTTTAGCACCAAACAGCTTTAGTGATATTGATGGTCGATATAGAGGAATGGATATGAAAATACATCATTCAGATCAAAAACAGTATACTATATTCTCTTTATGGGATACCTTTCGTGCAGAACATCCTCTTTTTACCATAATACAACGTCAAAAAACTTTAGACTTTATAAATACCTTTTTGAATCAATATAAAGAAGGTGGAACTTTACCAATCTGGGAACTGAATGGAAATTACACACATTGTATGATTGGTTATCACTCCATTCCAGTAATTGTTGATGCCTACAATAAAGGACTCAAAAATTTCGATACTGATTTAGCTTTAAAAGCTATGATATTTTCAGCAAATCAAGACCAATTGGGACTTAAGGCGTACAAACAAAAAGGATTTATTGGTAGTAAGGACGAGCCTGAATCCGTTTCTAAAACGCTTGAATATGCTTTTGATGATTGGTGTATTGCGGTTTTTGCTGATTCAATCGGACAACGTAAGTTAGCTAATGAATTCTACCTCAGATCAGCTTATTACAAAAACTTATACAATCCAGAATCAAAATTTATGGAACCAAAATTTAATGGAGGCTTTAAATCAACCTTTAGACCAGATGAAGTAACATTCGATTATACTGAGGCTAATTCTTGGCAGTATTCATTATTTGCTCCACACGACATTAATGGATTAATAGACTTAATTGGTGGTAAAGATTCATTAGAGTCATGGCTAGATAATTTATTTACAACTGATTCTAAAACCGTTGGGAGACATCAAGTAGACATCACAGGATTAATTGGACAATATGCGCATGGTAACGAACCTAGTCATCATATGGCCTATCTATACAACTATACCAATAATCCGGCTAAAACTCAACACTATGTCAACCAAATACTGAATAAACTTTACAGCAATACACCTGATGGACTAAGTGGTAATGAAGATTGTGGTCAAATGTCTGCCTGGTATGTATTAAGTTCAATGGGAATCTATTCCGTGACACCTGGTACTGAAATTTATCAATTAGGAACTCCTCTTTTCAATCAGGCTCGTCTTAACCTAGAAAATGGAAAATCATTTAACATTATTGCTGTTAATGTAAGTAAAACAAATTGCTATGTTAGTTCCGTTAGTTTAAATGGTAAAAAATTAGCGACTCCTCAACTTACACATACTCAATTGATGGATGGTGGGACTCTAATTTTTGAGATGACAGATAATCCCATTCTGTTTTATAAACACAGTAGTGAAATCAGAACTAAATCACAACAATTTATGGTTCCGTATGTAATGGATTCAAAATCTACTTTCACAAAAAAAACATATATTGAATTGGTTAATCCTAACATAGATACTTACTATTCAGGAGAAATCTATTATCATACTACAGATAGTATTATAAAAAAATATGAGAAACCTATTAAATTAAAAAAATCAGAAACAATTACATCATGGGTTCAAGTTCCAAACATAGTTAAGACCATGCATAGAAAGATTGCCAGTCCAAAGGTGATAAGTGAACATAAAAAAGTAAATCACAAATGGGGTATTAAATTAAATTCAAAACCACATGCACAATACAAAGGTGAGTCGGACAGGGAATTAATTGACAAACAATATGGCGGTAAGGACTTTAGAACTGGAAAGTGGCAAGGATTTTATGCACAAGATATGTCAGTAGAAATTGATTTGAATAAAAAGACAAATGTAAATTCTATATCAACTAATTTTACTCAAGACGTTCGTTCATGGATTTGGTACCCAAAGAATGTAACGTACTTCTATTCAAATGATGGAGAGTCATGGACAAAATTAGAAACAATAGAAAATTTAGTTCCCATAAATGATTACGCCAGCTCTATTCAGAAATTAACCTCACATATTCCATTTAAAGCAAGATACATTAAAGTGGTTGCCAAAAATATGGGACCATGTCCTGAATGGCATTTAGGAAAAGGAAATACGACATTTATATTTGCTGACGAAATAGAAATAAAATAGTAAATTTATACTATTGATTAGGCAAATGTTTGTTAACCTTAATTAACTCAATATCATACACTAATGTAGTAAACGGTTCTATTCTAGGGTTTCCTTCTTCACCATATGCCAAATTATAAGGAATAAAGAATCTATACTGCGCCCCTTCTTTCATTAATTGCAAACCTTCTGTCCATCCAGGAATAACACTCATAGGTGTAAATTCAGCTGGTATTTTTGACGGTATAGTTGATTCAAACTCTCTACCATCTACAAATCGTCCTGTATAATGAACCATTACACTATCAGTTAAACTTGGTTGATTACCACTACCTTTTTTAAATATTTGATATTGTAACCCAGACGCTAAAGTCACAATCTCTTCTCTAGATAAATTTTGAGCTAAAAAATTCTCACCTAACACTTTGTTAATTTCGGAATAATAAGAAACAACCTCAATTCTAGCATCTTTTAAACTTACAGAAGGTTTTGCATTTGTCATACCATCTTCTATACCAGCAACCAATAAATCTACATTCATTTTTTGATCTACTCCTCTTGCAACCAAAGAGGCTACTAATGTATTTCCTTCTTGAACACCAAACGCATAACTTGCATCTGAACAACTAACAATAGAACTATCAACACCAGTTGGAACCAAATACAATTGAAAAATTGAATCTAATTGATTTGGTAAAACTCTTAGCTCAACACCTTGTAAATAATCAATCATTCCACTTTTTACTTCTGTAATTCTAAATTTACCTACTAGTTCTGGAGAGCCAAAATATTGTTTTGCAGATGCCCCTTGATCTAAACCAATACAGTAACTAATTTTTTGTTCAATAGTGGTAAACGTGTATTTTGGTGTCTCCACTTCAATAGTGTCTTCAACAACAGTTTCTTCCGCATCTGAATTACAACTTAAAACAACAATTGCACTGATAAATAATAGAAAGTATTTCATAAAAAAAGTAAATGATAAAAAAAGTGTCGAGCGTTTTAACTCGACACTAAATAATAATTATTAAGCTATAGAAATTAATTCTACATCAAAAATCAATGCCATATAAGGCTTAATTGGTCCACCTGGGTGTGGTGAAGCACCATATGCTAAATTTTCAGGGATATATAATCTCCATTTAGAACCTGCAGGCATTAATTGTAATGCTTCAGTCCAACCTTTAATTACTTGATTTACACCAAATGTTGCTGGTGTCCCTCTATCCATAGAACTATCAAAGACAGTTCCATCAGTTAACGTACCATGATAATGCACAGTTACTTGAGACGTTGGTGCTGGTAATTCACCATTACCTTCAGTTAAGATTTCATATTGTAAACCAGAAGTTAATTCTGAAACACCTTCTTTTTTTGCATTATCAGCTAAAAATTGGTAACCATCATCCTTTGCTGAAGCAAATTTAGTTTCATTAATTTCATTTAAATACATTTGAATTTTTGTATTTGCTTCTTCTGGTGTAAAGTTTAAAGTTGATTTTGAAAATACATCTTTAATTCCATTTACAAACGTATCTAAATCTAATTCATCTAAATTTTGTTGTTGTAAACTTTGTCCAATACTCATTCCAACACTATAACTTGCGTCTTGTTTATATTCGCTCATTTTTCTATTTTTAAATTGTAATATTTATTTTATTATTTCAATATAGCTTCAATTCCTGGTAATAATTTACCTTCCAAATATTCAAGCATTGCACCACCACCTGTTGATACATGGCTCACTCTTTTAGATAAATCAAACTTATTTACGGCAGCAACACTGTCTCCACCACCAACTAATGAAAACGCACCATTTTCAGTTGCTTTAGCAACAGCTAAGGCTATTTGTTTTGTACCATTTTGAAACTTACTCATTTCAAATACTCCCATTGGTCCGTTCCACAATATTAATCTTGAATTAGCGATTACTGTTTTAAATTCTTCAATCGAATTTTCGCCAATATCTAACCCCATCCATCCATCTTTAATTTCAGAAGTTGGACACGTTTCTATGTTAGCTTCATTTGAAAACTCATCTGCTACAACAGTATCAGTTGGAATTAATAAATTAACTCCTTTTTCCTTAGCATCATTAATAATTTGAGTGGCAGTTTCTAAAAAATCATCTTCTACTAAAGAGTTTCCAACTTTTCCACCTTTTGCTTTTACAAATGTGTAGGCCATTCCACCACCAATAATTAAATTATCTACTTTATCTAAAAGTTTAGTAATAATTGTAATTTTTGAAGACACCTTTGCACCACCAACAATTGCAGTCAATGGTTTTTCAGTGGAATTTAATACCTTATCTACACTAATAATTTCATTTTCTACTAAATAACCAAACATTTTGTCATTAGGAAAAAATTGCGCGATCGTTGTTGTAGATGCGTGTGCTCTATGAGCTGTACCAAATGCATCATTTATATAAACATCTCCATGTTTTGCTAATAATTTGGCAAATTCTACATCTCCTTTTTTCTCACGACCATGAAATCTTAAATTCTCAAGTAATAATACTTCACCTGCTTTTAAATTCTCAGACTTTTCAAACGCTCTACTTCCAATACAATCAGATGCAAATTGAATAGACTGTCCTAATAATTTTTCAATTTCAGATACTATATTCTTAAGAGAATACTTCTCTTCAGGAATATTTTTAGGACGTCCCATATGAGACATTAAGACTACAGAACCTCCTTCATTTAATACTTTTTGTATTGTTGGAATTGCTGCCCTAATTCTAGTATTATCAGTAATCGCCCTAGTTTCTTTAGTTAAAGGTACATTAAAGTCAACTCTAATTAGAGTCTTCTTTCCTTTAAAATCGTAAGTATCAATTTTTGCCATTGTATAATTTATTGGACTGCAAAGATAAGAATTTTGTTATTTATTTCTTAACAATTTAGTTTTAGTTTTAAACCCTCTTTAAGGTTTACCATTTTCTACCCATATCATGTACTTTGCATTACTTCTTAATTCTTCTTCAAATAACACATTGTTCTTTAGTGCCTTTTCTTTAATTTGTTGATTTTGTTTAGGGTCATCTCTCATTATTTTCATATAACTAAGTATTCTCTGTTCTTTTTTATACCATACCCTGTCTTCTAATTTTGTATAATAAATATCATATACATTGTCAATAAACCCGTAAGCAAACTTATATAAATTTGCATCTGTAGCCATTAATAAGATAACATCATTCTGTTCAATTTCAGATTGAACATCAATATCTTCCACTTTTAAATCAATTGAATCAGAATAAGGAAACACTTGTTTATTATAAAACCAAAATGATGACTTACTTAACAATCCCTTTGAATTAGCTAACTTTATAATTCCCCAATAATAACTATCGCCTATCGTTAATAATTTAGGTTCTTTTACTATTCCTCCTCTATTAACAACTTTCACCGTAGGATATGACATTTCAATGTCTGGAATATCCACCACCAAATTCATCCCATTTTCAATATCTTGTTCTTCATTTCTCATTTCAAAACTCTTTGAAATATTATATAATTCTAAATTTGGAAATCCTTTAGTTGGTAATACATCATTAAAATATTTAAACAAACTATCAGTTACCATTGCCTGAGCATAAACGCTCCAATGAATTCCATTTTTCGGAAAAAGTTTATAACGTATGGTATCTTTCAAATCAATAAACCATTTGTTGAAATCTAACAACTTTATATCATTAGCTTCTATTTCTTTTTTATAGTAGCTATAATTGGTTGAATCATTTCTATTTATAAAAAATTTGTCGGGTATATATTCTGGATTAAAGCTTGCTTTTCCTGGGGCAAGCATCACAATTAAATCAATTCCTTTTGTAGCCAATGTATCCTGTATTTTTTTTATCTTAAACACTTTTTCTCGAATCGCTTTTTCGCCTATAAAATCAAGCCCTAAATGCGCTTTGATATAGTTTTCTTCAAACAAATAATTATCTTTACCTATAATTACACCATTTGCTTTAGCGATATTATAAAAGTTATAATACATTTGGTTATATATCCTCACAAAAGTCGGTCTAAACCCGAAATTATCTTTGACGAAAGTTTGTGCTTCAACTTGATATTCTCCGCTTACCCATTTTTTCATAGAAAACTCAGGTTTTTCAGCTAATTTATACGCCCCTCTCAATTTGTGTTCAGAAAATAGTTTTACATTTTGCTGAATAAAGGGTATAAAAATCACGACTACTATAAATGTAAAAAGTATTTTTTTATTTCTGATATGTTTGCTTGAGCTCCTCATTAAAATCTAAAATATATAAATGGATTAAACCCTGAAGACGTTATTGAACTTAATGACACAATAAAAAGAAGCAATGAAACAAAAGTTAAAATAATGTGATTTTTAAAACTATATTTATCAGATTCAAATATGAACTGACTTATTTTTTGTCCGATAGGCAAACTCGTGAAAAATGCAAAAAATATTGCTATACATCCAATCAAACCAAATGCAGGAATAGTATTCAATTCAAAATTTTCAAACGGTTGGATTAAGGCCGTTAAATACACTTTCAATAAGTCAAAATCTTCAATTTTAAAAATAACCCAACCAAACATAACAAATACAAATGTTAAAAGTATAGCTGGTAATTTTCCAATTTTATTCAACATTTTTTGTAAAAATAATCTATCTAAGATTAAGAAAACACCATGGTATGCACCCCAAATCACATAATTCCATGAGGCCCCATGCCATAATCCTGAAAGAATAAATACAATCCACAAATTAAAATACAATCTATATTTAGATTTTACCCTATTTCCACCTAACGGGATATATAAATAATCTCTCATGAAGTCACCTAAGGTAATATGCCACCTTCTCCAAAACTCACTAATTGACCTTGATACATATGGAGAATTAAAGTTTTCTGGAAATTTAAATCCCATCATTTTTCCTAATCCAATTGCCATGTCAGAATACCCTGAAAAGTCAAAATAGATTTGAAATGTGTAAGCAAGCATACCTAACCATGCATTTTGAGTTGTTAAAAAAGAGTAATCACTTTCAAAAATAAGCTCCGCTTGCTCGGCCATTACATTTGCAATCAATACTTTTTTTGCTAAACCAATTGAGAATCTATAAAATCCAATTAATTTATCATCAATGACTTCTTTTCTATCTGTAATTTGATCAGCAATAGTACTAAAACGGACTATGGGCCCTGCAATCATTTGAGGAAAGGACATAATATAGACTAAGTAATCTGTCAATTTACTTAATGGTTCATGCTTTTTTCGATATACATCTATTGAATACGTAAGTGTTTGAAACGTATAAAATGAAATACCGATTGGGAGTACAACGTTAACCCACTCCACATCATTAATCCCGATTGAACTTAAAGTGTAATTTAAATTTTCGATAAAGAAATTAGCATACTTAAAATAAACTAACAACCCTAGATTTATAAAAATTGATAATGACAATAACAATTTTCGTTTAAAAACATCTGTATTTCTAAATAGCTCTCTAACAATATAAAAATCAATAATTGTTGATCCTAAAATTACAAAAAGAAATTTTGGAGCCCCCCAACTATAAAATAATACACTACTCAATAAAATTACATAATTTTTAAACTTAGGTCTAACCAAATGATACACCAATAAAAATAATGGCAAAAAGTACAAAAGAAAAATACTGCTACTAAATACCATTCAAGTTTATGAGATAATTTTTTTCAAATATACTATATACAAATTGTTAAACAAAAAAAAAGAAGCACCAAACGGTGCTTCTTTTAAAATGTTAATGTTAATATTATTTCAAGTTAATTTTTCTTGAATAAATTCCATTGTTAATAAATAAAGAAACGATATAAATTCCTTCATTTTGAATGTTTTCTAATTCAATTTTAGAAGTATGAGGACCAAATGATTTTTGACCTAATTCAACTTCTTCAATAATCTTTCCAGATAAATCTACAATTTGAACCATGATATTAGACTTTTCTTTTAAAGAATACTTCACATTTAATTCAGTTGTGTTAGCATTAAAAAACATATTAACTTTTTCATCTTGTATTTGGTGATTTGTTAAACCATTAGTTACATCAGACGCTATTGAATGAGTACCAATAAATACTTCATCACCAGAGGTCCCACCATCATTATTAGTTGTATTTAATGAATAATAAACAGTTAATGGACCCATATCAGAAGCAGGAGCTGTCCATTGAATTGCCCAAGCTTGAGTTTTTGTACTGTGATTAATATATTCTTTTCCACCATTAGACTGAATAGCTGTGTTAGCCGCACCTGCCACAAAACTACCAGCTTTATTACCAACATTATCTAATATTGTCATTTGAAACCCGTTATTAGCATTTGTAGAAGCTATTGCAAATGAATATGTTTGACCTACTTGATAAGAATTAGCAAGAGTCGTTAAACCATTCGTTGCATTAGCAGCTAAAACTGTTCCAGAGTGACATTGCGTACAATTATTTTCTCCAGGCGCTCCTGTTTTACCCGGTAAAACAGTGGCATTATGGGTAACAGTATCTAATCCATCTACATGATATTTTTCAAAATTTTCATTTGTGTTTGACATTAAAACTAATCCAATAACACCTGCAATTGGAATTAAAATAAGTAATTTTTTTTTCATAATTTATAGCACCTAATTTTTGTAGGATTTTTTTTATATTATTATTAACGTAATACTTAACAAAATGGTTGGTCTAATTATTTAATTTACCTTGATTGATCCAACATTCAAAAGCTGTAATTAAACTATCATTTAACTTATCTCCCCCAATTGGCATAGCGCTTACTCCATTATCATGATTTAGGACTTTTAAAATAACACCTGCATCACTTGCAATATTTGTGTGATTAGTAAATACTCCTGATCCTGAAGCACTTCCACCACTAGAGTGACAGCCATTACAACTACTCTCAAAAATAGCACTCATTATTTGAGTACTGAACAGAATAGTATCTGGACAATTAGCAGGTACGACAGGAACAGGTTCTGCTTTATTCTTAGTGCAACTTGATAATCCAATTAACAATGTTGTAAAAATTATTATTTTTTTCATTTTTTATTTGTTAAGTGTCCTATTTATAATTTGAATCTTCTATTAATTGTAAAGCCAATTCTCCATTGCCCCTTTAACCATTCAGAAGTTGTATTGGATAGAAACACATTTTCATTCACCCCTTTATGATTAGAAACCACTAGCGTAAAATTATGACCACCAGTTAAAATTTCGAAACCAACTGCAAGTGGATTCGTTTGACTAGTTTCACTTGATCTATTCCACCCATGATTATACTCTGCAATAACACCTAAAGTTTTAGTAAACCTATACCTTATTACTCCTCCAGTAAAAAATAGGCCATTCACATCATTATAAGTGACTAAGTTTCTATGATGATAACCTGCATTTATTTGTAAGGAAAGTTTATCCGAAAATTTTCTCGACACAATCAGTTGATTTGTAAAAATCAACCGATCAGATACAGATTTGTAATTATTTGAAGATGTTGAATCTGTTGATGCTTTTTTATACGAAAAAGCTAAAGAAGAAACATATGTAATACTAAGAGGTTTACCACCTTTTTCTTGCTGTATCAATCTATATTTTCCAAATAAATCAATAATACCAGTTCTTTCATTTACTCCTTTGTTTCTACCAAAACCGATATTAAAATTATTTGTCACACCATATTCAAAACCAATTCTTACATCAGCTAAATTATCTAATCCATAAAAATTTTGCAATCCACCATTGGTTCCAGCAATGTCACCAAATTTATGAGAGACCCTAAATTCCATATTCTTTTTATACAACATTTCAGTAGAGTGATTACTTAAAACTCTTGTTCCCTCAAACGTGTCCCAAATTTTTTCTTGAGAATATGAAGTTACTGTTACCAGAATACCAATTAATACTATGATTTTATTCGTCATTTTTTAAGATTATTTAGATTTAATGTAATTTATTAAATCGAACAATTGAGAGTTACTCATTTTTTCTAAAGGATATTGAGGCATATATTGCTTTCTTCCACTAATTGCATACGTACCTTTTCTAACAATATAAGGTACTGAATACGAATTATGTTTTTTTAATTTTGATTCTAGAAAGGAAAGTGTCAAATTATCACTATCAAACTCAAAATTGGTAATATCTTTTCCCATGCCATGACAATGTAAACATCCATTATTAAAAATATATTCACCAGATTTTAGCTCAGCAGAATAATTTTCTGGTTGTTTTGGATCTAGTGTTCCAAACGTAGCCGCATTAATTGAATTGTACTTACTTTTAATGACATCAACGCTTCTTATGTTATGTGTAGCCAAATCCGTCAATAACTGGTTTAATTCTGCTTGATCTAAATTTAAATCCCTTACTTTAAATTCTATTGACTTATAATAATGCATAATAGAATTTAATTCCCATCGTTTTAATGGCCTTCCCTGTGAACACTGAACAGCACACAGCTGAATAGCATTTTTTAAGGTATCACGAGTAGGTTTTACTAAATTTCCGTATTTTAATGCGTAATCACCATTATACCAATGACTTTTATTGTATATTCCATAAAATGTTGAAGCAGGCAAAAATGGTAAATCATTTTTCATTCCATACTTAACTCTTTCCCCTGAAGTTTCTTTTGATAAATCAGCTACCTCAATGACTTGATTATGACAATCTGTACACACAAAAAATTTTGAAATTTTAGAATTGGATTTATCTTTTAACTGACCAAAATGAACCATTTCATATCCCATCCTAACGGAGTCCTGATCAGTTCTCATTAAATAATGATTTGGTTTTTCATCTCCTAATTCTAATAAAATATCTAAAACTGATACTTCCTTTAGATCATTAATTTTATTAAGTGGTGAAAATCGACTTTCCACATTATTATCAATAGATAATAGAGTGACTGACAACGATATTAGTAATACGAAAATTAGTAGTGTTTTTTTCATTTATATTTAGTTACCGCGGTAAATATAAAAATTACTTATGACTTTTGTCATATTTTTGTCATGTTTCTCAAATATTTTTCTAACGTTTCCCCAAATTTTGTTATAAATATAACAAAATTAGAATTCTTTAATAGTAACTTTTCGCTTATTCTCTGAGACATAAAATGAAACATAACTATTATTATGACTATATCTCAAGTTTACAATAATATTATTTGAAGACATTTTAAATTTAGTACCTAATACTTTCTCATCCATTGAAATTGTGTATTCTCCATTGGGTAAATAGAATTCAAACTTACCGTTAACATCAGTAAGTGTAGAATATACATTTTCATTTGTTGCAGTAATTTTTATTCGTGATAAGTCGAATTTTTTAGAGTTATCAGCAATTGCAATTTTTTGTCTACTAACTACTACTTCTCCATACACTTTAACTCCTCTTACAAAAGGTAGAAAACAAATTCCTTTTGAAGAAATATCAACAGAATCTTGAACATTAGAAAACCAACCCTTTACGCCATCCAATCTAATTAAGTCAATTGAATGCTTTCCTAACTCAATATTATTAACCTTTCCTGTCCCATTCTGATCAGTTATTAATTCGGTCTTTTTATCAATATTAATGATAACATTTTCAATAGCTGGTTCATTTTCATCTTTAATATAATTTCCATTTAAATCATAAAATGATACAAATTCAACATCAACCGCCTTTGATTTAATAAAAGGAATTGGCACATTAAACTTTTTACGAACTGTAAAACCAAAATTTAAATTATGTGTTTGTGATTTTTGTTCTTGAACAGCCAAATTAATATTAGAATTATATAATGTTCCAAAATCATTTGAACTATAGATATAACTTACATTTATTCCAAATCGCCATCCTGTATTTGAAAAGAAAAATAGTTGAGGGAAATAACCGAAAGAATAATTATCGAACAAATTGTTATAAAAAAAAGTTGCTGAATTCTCTATTACAAAGTGTTTATTCTTAAATTGATATTGATTCTGAAGATTAAACCTAATGGTTTGAGGCGTCTTATTATACTGAATTAAATGATCTAATGAAACTTTAGAAATAGACCCATAATTATACCTTGCATTCAAAGACCAAACTTTATACCTAACAAGTAAAGAACTTTCAAAAATGAAATAATTTTTTAAATTTTCATAATCAAGCGCATGATTATAACCTGCCCTAAAATAAGAAGACATTAAAGAATTACGAGAATAATTACTTTTTGAGTATCTAAAGATAACACCTCTTGAATGAATTCTATTTTTATATATATCTGTATAATTATAAAACACTCCAGGCTGAAATGAACCCAATTGATTAGAAGTCGTAAACAACAACGTATTATTTAATTGCTTTTGTTTATATAGTACAGTATCAGAAAACACATTAAATGTATTAATATCAAAATAAAAATTATTTAAACTAACATTCCATTTCTTATTAATCAAAAATTTTGATGTTTGATTTAATTGAAATCTTTCAAACGATCCAGAAGAGAAGTATCTGTCATTATACTTTGCACTAACATTCGTTTTTAACCTACTTTTAAAAAATGACGTTCCATAATTTAAACCTATTAGATATCCAGAAAAATTATACTCCTGTCCTAAATATTGTTTTCGAGTTTGAGTACCCGCTAAAAATAGAGATAAATAATGTCGTTTAGCAATTCTAAAATTGGAATACAAATTTGCTGCATCAATGAAAGAGCCTTGTTGATAATTTACTGACCTTCCTAAAGCCCCTTTAATTCTAATATTATCATTAATTCTATATTTGTGACTTATTCCAAATGCTTCTCTTTCTGTAGTTGAAAATAGCTTTGGCCCACGAACATAAAAAGCTCCGGTATTATGATTCGAATTGAATTGATAGGATGCTTTTACTCCTTTTCCAGCAGTACTAATACCGGATACATTACCACTAACCTGTCCTATTTCAGCAACAATTTTTTTATCAAAATAACCTACATACCATGGTGAATTAAGTAGTAATTCCTTATTCCAAAAGACTGAACTATAATTTAATTGAGAAAAATAGGATAAACTAGCCTCTTTATTTAAAGTTTTAAAACCACGCATACTTACCGTTGTAAATACATTATCACCTAAAATATTTTGAACACTAGCATCAACGACTAAAGGTAAAGATGAATTACTTTCATTTGAAGCAATAGTTTCATTAGGTAACTTAATAAAGTTTATTTTTTCCCTTTTTTTATTAAATCCAGATAACTCTTTTGGATCACTACTCTCAATAAACATACTATACCTTTGGTCATTATATTTATAATTTGGTATATAGTTAAGGGTCGAAATTCTTTTATAATTTCTTTGTCCATTATTATAAGCTGTTAATCTATAAAACAAACTTGTATCTTGACTTGAGTTCAATGATATTGTGGTATTTTGCTCAATCATACCATCTAAAGTGTCTGTGATCATTAACTCATTTCCTAATGTACTTAATTTTATAAAAAAATCTTGTTCGTATGAGCCAGTATTTACAATATTGTATTTAATATTTGCTGAGTTCTTGTTATTTTTTAAATACACCTTTTTTCCAGGTTGAACTTCTGTATTCCAAGAGATATTCTTTTTTGAATAAATTGAAAATTGGTGACTTCCAATATTATCACCTAAACTGTCTTCTAAAACAGAATTAATAATTACACTTGAACCTTGTCTATAACTTTTTGAAGGGATAAGAATTATGGGGATAAACAGAGAGTCATTTGGAGCCAATTTTAAATATGTATCTTCATCAAATATGGCAATTAGTTCCCATGCAGCAGGGAAAATTTGAGTTATTTTAAAATTTAACTCAGAACTAGAAATATTTACAATTGTTAATACATTTGAAACAATTTCATTTTTCAAAAGTTTTATACTATCTGTTTTAAAAAATAATTTTACAAAGTAATTAGTAAAGGAATTATTGAGTTCAATATTTGAATTATTTATAGAAACTGAATCAATTTTAGAATTAACAAAAGATGAATCCATAATTGGATTAAAATTTATTGTATCAAGATGCCTAACAACTAAATTAGTATCAACATTAGTTGATACAGCAATAGAATCATTCTGCGCATAACTGTTATTCGTCCAAAAAAATAGAACGATAAAAATTAGAGTTAATTTATATAATTTTGTATTTATCAAAAAGTGATTATGGGTTTTCAGTCAACGTAAATTTGACATTCAATTGAAAAATACCTGGATTTAATTGAAAACTCGGTTTAAGTCTAATATCAATATCAAAGTTATATTCACTATAATTAGTCAAGTAATCTCCAGGGCCATTAACATTTGTTGTACAAGAACCTGAAGGCGTAACGGGTAATAACGCGGCGATTAAATCTATGATATCACCATTGTTAGAAAAACTTTGGAATGCTCCGTCAATTGGTGAAGTAGAACACGTATTTCTTACACGGACTTCCAACATATCTATAGTAGGGTTAATACTTAAACCATTACCATAAGAAGCTAGTTCTTCCCATTCATCAGGTGGTGTTCCAGCACCAGGATTATTTTCAATGGTCATAACAAGACTCCAAGAACAAGCAACATCTACTGGAGATTGGTCTGTTACTTTAACACGTATTTTTGCTACACTATTTATATTGTATCCAGCCTGGTAATATGAAAACTCATCAAATGTTGCCAATTCATTTACAGAAGTGTTTGGTACTAACTCCACTGTTCCACAATGTATTTGAGCAGTTAAGTTAAATGAAAGTATCAAAAAAAGATAAATTAAAATAGTTTTCATAGTAATTGAAATTTATAAGATAAAGGGTTATAAAGCAAAATGCTTTATAACCCTTTAAATTGTATTTTATTGATCTTCAAGTAAAATATACTGAACATACATAGTGTAAACTCCAGGTTCTGCATAAGCTCCAGCGGCATTTGCTGTAACTAAATCTTCCATAATAACTCCGTCAGCATCTGCTGCGTTAGGAAAAATAGCTGGTAAACTAGGTAAAATTCTGTAATCAATAGAATAATAATAATCTGAAGTTGTACCTACAGAAGTTAAGTAACTTCCTCCTGGTAAAAAATCATCACCAGGCGTACCTGATGTACCAGCATGACCACCGATATACTTATCATTAGTTGTTGGGGGTGTATTTGTACCACCATTTACATATAAACTGTTTCCAGAAGATGGTGTTAAAGCAGGAGAAAATGCTTGACTGTAATCAGCAAAAGTACCACCCGCCGCAGCGGCACCGTTATTAGCCTGATTCTGTCTTAATTCTAATAAACTTAGTGGTAAATTAGGAATTGCATTTGGATTTGAATTTCCGTAATCAATTTGTTGATCCCAAAATTCTGGTCCGTTTGTTCCAGTTGATCTTCCTACAGCATACAAATCCCAACTAACTGTTGAGCTTACTTTTAATATTGTTGCACCATAATGAGTTATCCCTGCGTAGTACTCACTAATTTCATCAAACACAAACTCAATTTGATTTGGAGTTGTCATATCTAATTGTAAAACAGGTTGTAAATCCATTGTAATAGTTACATCCTTTTCATCTATCAACTGTGCTTGAGATGTTAATCCTGCTCCAATCATAGCAAGGGTCATAAAAATTTTTGTTCTTTTCATAATTCTTCTTTTTGTTTAACTTATTTGTTTACATTTATTCTATACTAAATTTTGTTTTAGCTGCTTTTATTTCCTCTGCATTCTTATAATCAATTACACCAACCGCAATATAATCTCCTTTTGGGAGATTTTCTGGTAGTCTGAATCTAAATTCTCTTTCTAAATCGGGTACAATTGTAAATCTTTTAACTAATAATCGCTTCTGAAATCCTGTTGAAATATTAGTTATATCAACATAAGCCATACAATATGCAATACCATCACCAATATTTTTCGCACTAATTTCAATATTATATAGAGAATCTAGTTTGTTAAATTTGAAATTAGTAATATCTACATTGTTATTATCTACATTAGGCGGATTTTGATATACAAACACACCAAAGGCATAAGTTGGAACTACACCAAATGCCACAGTACCTCCATCCTTGTCAGTTGGGTCTAATAAATCTCTTGGAATCTGTTGTTCAACCATCACAATTGTCCAGGCTGCTTTTTTTCCTTCTTCCGTATTAAGCACAACAATATTAACCGAAATTTGCTTTTTTTCGCCAGCAGCTAAATCAATAAAAGTTGGTGCAACGGTTGACCATCTTGATAAACTATAAGGCCTATCTGGTGAGGGTGGAAGAAACATGGATTTTCCTGCAGAATTCATATCAAAATCAACCATGCTGATTTTGAAACTATTCTGTTTAGATGTATTGTTAGTAACTGTAATCTTAACTGTTTTCTCTTCTCCCGGTTGAACTGACAAATGAAAATGTGCAGGTGAAACAGCAACTCCTGTCACTTTACCTGTTTCTTTTTTAATTGTTTTTTCGGAAGTACTATCAATAGAAATTTCAACATGAATAGAATCTAAATCTTGACTAAAAGTTGAAAATGAGGTTAGTAGAAAAACTAACAGTATAGTTCTTTGAATTTTTATAAATACATTTCTTATCATAGAATATAAATGTATAATAAAATTGTTAAGTTATCATAAATTTAAAATTCTATCCACCATAAAATCGACAAAACTCTATTTTAAAACGCTTATTAGGTAAAATACAACCATCAAAACACATTACACTGAAAAACCTTTATAGTATATACAGTCTAACCAGTACAAATCTCAAAACAAAAAACACGTAAACATTTCATTATAAATCAATTAAATCTTTAAACGTTCTAAGTTCTAATAATTCTTTATTCCCACGACTTTTTAAACCAGCTGAATCAGTTTCTTCTATCAACCTTTCTATAATTGGAATAACCTCTTGTGTTAATTCAGGATATTTTTGACATATTTTTGTAACGACAGTTATTGAGAATGCTTTAATAGCAACAGCTTCTGAAATTGAAATAAGATACGCTAAAGCAATATCAAAACATTCTCCTTCGACTTCTTCTGGAATGGCGTTAAATTGAAAGGTTCTTAATATATTTCGTTTAACACCATCAATTGGATTTGTATGTAAATGTTTAACCATTCTCACCAGATAAGGCTGAATTAAATTCGATTTTTTCTCACCAATCATCCCAACTGGTTGACTTGAAGACTGAGCTAACCTTCTATCCTCTCCTAAAAACAGTTCCATTAATTCTGATAATTTAATTTTATCAGAACCAACATCATCAACTATTTCAAGCCAAAGTTTTTTTGAATTTCTTTCTTTTAATCCTCTTCTGTAGTCCATTGACGCCATTTATTATGCATCCATTCTTCTTGCTCAATCTTATCTAAAAATGTCCAAGCTACAATTCTACTCATTTTATTACCTTGCCCCATATTAATGGTTTTAATCGTATCAACATTTGCTGATTTTAAAGCAGAATAAATTCCTTTTAAATTTTCTTTTTTAGATACTAGAGTAGAAAACCAATAGCATTGCTGACCAAAGTCTTTACTTTCATCAATCATAGAATTGATAAATTGCTTTTCACCACCTTCACACCACAACTCTTTATTAGTACCGCCAAAATTTGGTTTAGCTTTTTTGACTTTTTCTTTACTTACATTTCTCATTTTACGTAATGTACCAACGTAAGCTTCTTTTGCCGATTTATGAAATGGAGGATTACAAATTGTTAAATCTATTTGTTCTTTAGATTTAATTATTCCTTTAAAAATATCCGTAGCGTTTCTTTGTTGTCTTAATTCAATTCCTTCTTTTAAATAAGAGTTTGAATTAACAATTCTATCTGCCGATTTTAAGGCGATAGAATCAATTTCAGTTGCAATAAAAGTCCAACCATATTCTTTCCTTCCAATAATTGGATATATAATATTTGCTCCTGTTCCAATATCCAAGCATTTCACCTTAGAATTCATTGGGATTTTATATCCATTTTTCTTTCCTAATAATTCGGCAATATGGTGAATATAATCAGCACGACCTGGAATCGGTGGACAAAGGTAATTTTCAGGAATATCCCAATTTTCCACATCATAATAATGCTTTAATAAAGCAGAATTTAATGATTTTACAGCATCCGGATTTGAAAATTCAATAGATTCGTCACCGTATTTATTAGGTCTAACAAATTTCTTTAATTTTGGAAATGACTTTATTAACAGGTCAAAATCATAACGCCCCTTATGCTTATTTTTAATATGTAAGGTTTGTTTTTTTACTTCTCGCTTTTTTGTGTCGTTTTGTTTGATTTCCATGCGACAAAGGTAGTTTATTTTTACATTAACTGACTGAATCTTTCAATATTTGTAATAAACCTCATCTTCATAAAATTAAGGCATTAGACAGCTATAGTATTACATTCTTTAATCACTCCACTGAATCAAAATTAGACAACTTACTTAAACATAAAAGTTAGACTAAAACTAATCTAACTTTTTTAATACTATTTAATGAGATATAACTACCCTAGAATTATGTAATTCGTTCTCTTTACTTGTGACCTGAATTATGTATATTCCGCTTTCTATCCCTTTGGCAGACAACATCACTCGTTCTTGTAACATTTCATATTTATATGAGGCTATTAATTCACCACTCATGGTAAATATTTTCACCTCATCAAAACGAACAATATTTTTATCTTTTAAAAGAATTACTTCAAAATTATCTGCTGTAGGATTCGGATAAATGAACACATCATAATAAACACCACTGTCATATGGTTCAATTACAATAGTTGTGTTATTGGTTTTAATAAACTCATTATAATCAAATTGAATGGAAGCTAGATTGTTGACGTCTTGAAAAGGTGGACAGTCTGGTAAAGGTTGTATACTAAACGTCACATAACCTTGACTTTTTTCTTCATTTGTTGTTGAATCCGGCAATTCAATATTATTATTAACCCAAGTCACAACACCGTTAACCATTGAACATGAAAAAGGATGAGAATAAGATACAAATTCAAATGTGCTCCAATCCAAATACTCTGATAAACTGTCAACTAATAAAACTCTTCTTGCCGCGTAAGTTCCTACATTTTGAAATCTAATTTTATAAATCAAAGTATCAATTCTTACCGCATTTAATTGCAAACCTTTATTTTTTACAAGTACAATTTTATCATTAGGGTCAACTGATCCAACTATAACATCAGTCATATTGAAATTATTGTTTGAAATATCACATTCTGAACCTGCATATGATAATTCTGCTGATACAGTTACCAATTCATTTAGTTCTGCGGATAATTTCACCGAATCTGTTAATTGAAATACAGTATCACTTAAAGCACCTAAGTCTGAAAATGTAAAACTATAGGCATTATAACCAATTGGAGCTGAAATTTGAATCCAATTATCGTCCAGTATTTCAGTATTATCAGAAAACGTTAATTCAACTGTAATATCATCTACAGCTTCAAAGGCTCCATTATTGTTAATTACAACATTAAACTGATTAGTTAAGCCACGCCTAAATGCAGTTGTACCTAAGCTTACACTTAAATCTGGAGATAGACATGACGGCGAATTACCAAAGTCGTTACCACAATATTCAGAAGATTCAGACGCGTTCACATTCACTGTATAACTTCCACCTGCTATAGGAGATACTTGACTCCAATCACTATTATCAAAAACTTGAAAGATTGTATAAGAACCATCTGTAATATAGAATTGATAATAACCATTTGCATCTGTATAAACTAAATGTTCTCCAGGAGTTATTTCTAACTTAGAATTCGGTATCCCCATTTCTCCATCATTTTGAATACCATCTGAATTACTATCATAATAAACTATTCCACACACTTTCACTCCACAATCCTCATTTATGGTATGCAATTGATTTATTGAAGGAGAAACCATATATGTTATTACACCTGAAGGCCACTTCACAATTAAACTGTCAATTGATGTAGCATCAGCTAATCCAAACAACAATTTTATAGAATTCTGACCGCCCATAGCAGATGTTTGTGTAGAAATATGCTTAGTTTGCCAAATTGATTCCCCTGCAATTACTGCTTTTACTTTTACAATTGCACCTACACCAGCTTTATTCGAATTACACCCGACTAACTTTATTCTAATATGATTTGTGCATGATCCTTTTTCATTAATAAAGAAATCATTAAACTCGTTATTAATATTTGCTATAAATAAATCATAGTCCCCATCATTATCAAAATCTGACCATGCAGCACCATAAGAGTTATTTGTTTCTTCCGTTATAGCATTTGTTACGCTTGTAAATGTTTTGTCTCCGTTATTAGAATATAATGAATTAACCTTATCCTGATTATTAACAACTAATAAGTCTAAATCTCCATCATTGTCGTAATCAATCCATGTTGCGCCATGAGAGTTTGAAAATTCTAATACTATTGCCCCACTCGTAATTTTACTAAATGTACCATCCCCATCATTTTCATAAAACATATTCGCTTCATTATCACTTGAGTTTGTTACAAATAAATCTAAATCTCCATCATTATCGAAATCTCCCCAAACACCGCCAACTGAACTACCACCATCAGAAACTACTGGTCCGGTTGTCAATTCAGTAAAAATTCCAACGTCATTTCTAAACAATTGATTATTTTCATTATTAGTATTTGCTATAAATAAATCTAAATCACCATCATTATCATAATCTGCCCAAGCTAAACCAACAGCTGAAGTAGCTGATTGAGAAACAACACTTGAATTATCTTCTATGAATCCCCCTTCTCCATCTCCTTTAAAAAGGAAATTAAAATGAGTGGCATGGAAATCAGAAACGACTAAATCTAGATGTCCATCTTTATTATAATCTCCCCAGGCAGCAGAGTGAGAATAAATACCTTTATCCACAATTGGTGAATTAGTAATTGATGTGAATGTACCATCTCCGCTATTATGATATAGCTTATTTTTAGAATCTACATTATTAGTTACAAACAAATCTAAATACCCATCATTGTCATAATCGCCCCAAGCTCCAGAAATTGAAGTTCCTAAATCTGTAACTATATTACCTGTTAAAACTTTAGAAAAGGTACCATCTCCATTATTATGGTACAACAAATTTCCCTTACTCATATCATTTGTAGGGACGAATAAATCATCAAACCCATCATTATCATAATCTCCCCAAGAACCACTCCATGTCTCACTATTGTCTAAGTGTAGTCCCGCAGTATTATCTTTTTCAAATTTAGAATTTGGATCATATGCTAAATTCACACTTGCTAAATCAACATCACATGCATTTTGTCCGTCTATTTTAATTTGAAGAAAATCACCAATTTCAAATTGATCTCCTAATTCTAAAATGGTCTTTAACCTATATCTATTATTATTTAAATCTAATACTCCAGGAATACCATCTACTTCAAAACTTGATTCATAATTATTAATATCAAAATTATATGTTCCTGAGCTATATAACGGATCAGTTATACTAGCATAAGAACTAGACATATTGTACAGAAATTCACTTGTACCATTTACAACTTTAATATGTGATGTATCGATTGTAGTAAAATCGATAGTCATATCATACATATTTGCTAGCTTCACACTTGTTATATCAACTGTTAATTCGATTTGCGGACTACAAGGATCTTCCATTAATGCGGCTGAAATTCTAGTTTGATAGGCAGACGGTTTAGGCTCAACATAAAGTGCTAAAAATTCATACCCGCAAGTAAAACTTGAGAAATCAGTTGGGTAACCAGTACATTCATACCCTGCATAAGTTGGAATTAAAACAGAGTCACAATTATTAAATCTACCATACACCGTAAAATCTCCTGTTGAGTTTGCATTAATAGTTCCCGCTAAATACAAATCGTTTTGCTGCAATAGCTTTATTGAGGTATTGTCATTACAAATAGAATCAATAGTTATATTGGATGACGCATCTATATGAATCCACGCATTATCTGCTCCCGAAGAAGAACTGTTCTTAATTTTATAATCCCATTCTACACTTCTCGTATTTGCATCTTGCCAAGGATTATTAGAAGACAAAACTAAAACTGAAGGTCTAAATTTTATTTTATCAGGAGAAGATGCACTAATATATCCAGATTCTTGTCCATCAATGGCAACTGATTTTTGATAATTAAATGTCCAAATTACATTTTGATATGTATTTACAGGTACATCACAATTCGGTGCCAATTCAATAAAAATTTGACCATGAAATCCATCATCTCCTCTCGTTACCAATCCTGATGTATAAAACTGTTCTAAATTATAATACAATGTATCTCCATCTACTAAATCAGGAGAGATAGCAGACACTGTTTCTTTAATAGTCGAATTTGTTTTTTTAGTACGGTAAAATTTAATTACTGTTGAAATATGGCTATAATTCTGGGGAATTACAACTTTAACATCTCTAATATTACCCCATTGTCTAAACTCATAAGGAAATAAATTTCCTCCCGCGTAGTTTGAAGATTCGTCACCAATAGACATTCCAAAATTTTGAACAATTGACTTAGTACAAGACTTTACAACTGTATTATTTGCTGAATTATTTCTCCAAGCATACCCAATCAAGGTAATTCTTCCATTTTTAAAATTACAGCTCTCCTTTTGAGCAACTGTTGGATTTACCGAATTACTAAGGTAAAATTCATTCAAAAAAGTAGTCTCCTTAATCAATCCACTAACTGAATTAGCTACATAATAATTAACATCTAAACCAATTGAGTCCCCTTGCCCATATTCATATCCAATAAGAGAAGCATTTAACGACCCTATATTTGAAACTGATAAATCATATGTAAATTCTTTTTGATTACCTAAAACTGAGCTGGTTGCTATCAATCCAGATACGGAATGAGATATATTTGTACTGGCATCATAAATAGTTAAACTGGCATCAATAAAAGATAACACAGAACCATAATCAACTGATGATATAAATTTTGCATATTGCCATGTATCAGTCGTTGACTCAATTACACTCCTTACAATTGTCTGAATAGTATCTCCAACCATCGCTCTATCATTTCTTACTTTTGACATATTTAGAGATCCTGAAGCATCTCCTAAGCCATCTAAATTATTATCCGGACTACCAAAATTAATTCTATTCACATCAAAACTCATCACATTTAAACTTACACAGTTTAAAAGTGGACAATGCAAATATGTTGAAACTATAACATCACAATCTAAAGGAATTTCACAACCCAAAATACAATTTGGATCAGGAACGTAAGAAAAATCTAATTCAATGGTTTTCCAACCGGACACACCACAAGTACCAGTTAAAGTTAAATCTATTATACTCTTTGCTATTGTAAAAGGAGCCGATTCTGGAAAAACCACTGTCACCACATTTGAACTAACATCATAATTAACAGATGTTGGTGTCCATTCTATACTATTGGAATGAAATTTAATACTTTCAAATACTAACCCATCCTGCAAGATAAATCTGGCTATATAGTTTGCATCCACTCCAATGGGCAGTGTATTTACAAAACTGGAAACTACAAATTTATAATCCTGAGATTCTCCAGCAATTAAATCAATTGGAGTTTCAGTAAAGAAAGTGATGTCTTGTTCGTTCTTACTTTGCCCAGTTATAGATTTATCATAACTAGTAATACCACAAACATCTGTATATGCTATATCAGCTTCCCACCCCTTTACGGCATCATTTTCACAGGTTTGTATACAACATGAATACATATCCCAAATCACATAAATTGTATCTGAAGGTAATATTGAATTCAATGTAAATTGGACCTTACCTATTGGACTGGTACCTAAGCAATCATAATTCCCAGACGACTGAGTGAATATGGCATCTACCATTGGAATAAAGTCAAATGTACCTGCTGCACCAATTTTATACTTGAATGAATTCTCATCAAATCTTGAATAAATACTTTGATCGTAACCAGCACCAATAGATTTATAAATACTTACCTCAATATCAGTTCCAATTCCATTTCCAGAATTTAAAATCATTAATTCTTGAACTGAAGGAACTCCTTCTCCAAAACAAGCCTCTAATGATTCATTTACTGCCAGTTTTAAATTAGGGCTTTGAAAGTCCAATGTTACATTCGCATAAGATGTAGAAGTGGAAATAGATGAAGATTCACAAAACCAATGTACATTAATAGCTGATGTCACTGTTACATCTGAACAACTTGTACCAGACAGTGTTTCTATTATTGATATTGACTCAAATTCATCAAAGTAGTTATCCCCATTCCCAATTCCATTAAAGTCAGAACCAGATAGTATAATAGTATCTCCACTAATTACACCAATATCAACTGCATCTAAACTTAAGATGGCTGAATTTGGAACATCTGTAATATAAAGTGTAGACGTTTTACCATTACCTCCGTTTATAATGTTGATTGTTCTATCTACCGAAGTTCCACTAACAAATGTCTGTGAAGTTGGCGAAACACTTAGGATACTCATAACTGGATAAAGTATATTATAAGCGTCACTTTGTTCACTTAAACTGTCTTCATCACTCAAAAAGGTAATTGTATTTCTAAATACGTTGCCATTGTTTTGGTAAGTAATAGCATCCATATTTGCGGTAAAAAATATAGTAAACTTAATACTATCTCCAGCTGATAAGTTAGTCGAGGTAAATATTAACTCTGAATTATCAGACACATCTAGTTCTGAAACATTATAAGCTGTTAGTTCATTCAAACTACCTGTTTCATATACTATACCTGATGGTAACTCTATATTAAATACGGGGTTAGTATAACTTTCATCCGAATTATTAATTAAAGTTATTGTACTTTGCTTTGTTGAGCTGCATACTTCTATTTCAGAATCAATGGAAATATATAAATCTACCGTACTAGCAAAAGTATTTACTGATGTAAAAAGTACATATACTAAGAATGTATAAACTAATTTCATAATTTTCAATTTTTATTAATACTAAGTGAGTTGATGACTTTCCATATATCGAAAATCAACCCAAAAAGTACAAACTCAATAAAAACGGTACATTACATAATAAACAGAGATTCGAAAACATCCCATTATGGGACAATATGCTAAATTTGACACAAACTCTCACCCAAAATGGATTGAATTAAGAGCTATTTTATACTAAACTAAAAATTAGTACTAACCCACCTATCTCTATTGGATATTATTTGGATGAAATTCTAAAAATATATGAGTAAATCTATCCAATTACTCTTATTTATTCTTTTTAATAAAAAAAATAAATGTATATTGTCATACAAATACGAAACCTATGAAACAAGTATGACAAATCAATTTAATATAATAATTGTAGAAGATGATAAATGGTATTCTGAAATATTAAAGTATCATCTTGAGCTTAATCCAGATTATTCAATACTCTGTTTTGAAGATGGATTATCTTTTTTAAATAAGGTTAAACAAGCTCCGGACTTAGTGTGTATTGATTACTCTATGCCTGGTTTGAATGGAGAAGAACTATTAAAACGTATAAAAGTTAAGTTTCCATCTACTGAGGTTATCGTTATATCTGGCCAAGATGATGTAGCAACTGCTATTAACCTTATTAATTTAGGTGCTTATGATTATTTAATTAAAGATGACGAGACTAAGAAGAAACTTTGGAATACAATTTTACGTATTCGAGAAAATAAAGAACTAAAAGAAGAAGTTCGTGAGTTAAAAAAGGAAGTACTATCAAAGTACAATGGAAATAGTGCATTCATTGGTGAAAGTCCACAAATGATAAACGTTTTTAAATTAATAGAAAAAGCTGGACAAGTAGATATTACAGTTTCTATAACAGGTGAAACTGGGACAGGAAAAGAAGTAGTTGCTAAGTCTATTCATTATAATTCCACAAAAAAAGCAAAGCCATTTGTAGCTGTGAACATTGCTGCTATTCCGAATGAATTAGCCGAAAGTGAACTTTTCGGGCATGAAAAAGGTGCTTTTACGGGGGCCAATGCTAGAAGAATTGGAAAATTTGAAGAAGCCCAAGGTGGAACTTTATTTCTTGATGAGATAGGTGAAATGGATATAAACATGCAAGCTAAATTATTACGAGCCTTACAAGAAAAGGAAATCATAAGAGTTGGTGGATCAAAAAAAGTAAAACTAGATATTAGAATAATAGTTGCTACACATAGAAACTTATTGGAAGAAGTTCAAAAAGGTACATTTAGACAAGATTTATATTACCGTTTACTTGGTTTACCAATAGAACTTCCTCCCTTACGTCAAAGAGGGTCAGATATTTTAATATTATCAACTTATTTTTTAAATGAGTTTTGCGCAAGTAATGGTAAGCCCAAGCAAGTTTTAAGTAAAGCCGCTCAGAATAAGCTATTAGCTTACCCTTTTCCTGGTAATGTAAGAGAACTTAAAGCATTGGTTGAGTTATCGTCTGTCATGTCAGAAGGTAGTACAATAGAAGAAGAAGATATTTCATATCGCGTAGCTGGAGGTTCACTTTCCGACTTAATGCGAACTGAATTATCCTTAAAAGAATATACTTCAAAAATTGTTCAACACTATTTAGATAAATATGACAAAAACGTAATTAAAACAGCTAAGGCATTACAGGTCGGAAAATCAACTATATATAGAATGATTCAAGCAAATGAGGTTAATCTATAATTTAAAAACAAATGAAAGGAATAGTCTTTACAGAGTTTTTAGAATTAGTTGAAGATAAATTTGGCATCAAAACGGTTCAAGATATTATTGATACTTGTGAATTAGAAACAAATGGTGTTTATACTTCTGTTGGTACCTATGATCATAAAGAAATGGTTCAAATGATTGGTAAATTATCAGAAATTAAAAATATTGCTATTCCTGACTTATTACAAGCCTATGGTGTATTTTTCTTCAATGTTCTTAGTCGTTCTTATCCAAAGTTCATGGACAAAAATAACTTATTTTCTTTTTTAGAATCTATTGATGGTTACATACACCCAGAAGTTTTGAAATTATATCCAGAAGCCAAGTTACCCAGGTTTACTTCAGAGAGTATTAATGCGTCAGAAATGAAACTTATTTATGAATCTAGCAGAAAAATGAGTGATTTTGCCATTGGTTTGATTAAGGGAGCAGCTGACTATTATAAAGTTGTAATAAATGTAAAAATCCTTGATATAAAAAAGCAAGGTGAAGAAGTTGTATTAAAAATCACAAATATTGACGTCTGAAGAAGAGTTAACATATTATAAAAAAGCTTATAAACGTGAAAAATTAGCACGTAAGGAAGCTGAACGGATTTTAGAATCTAAAGCTGAAGAGTTGTATAATGTTAATAATAAATTACTGTCTTTAAACATAAATTTAGAGGAAAACCTTTTACAGAGAACAGAACATATAAGAGCGGCAGAAAAAGAATTTAGTTTATTAGTTGAATCTGTTAATGTCATGATTTACAAAACTGACATAGACGGTAACTTAATATTTATAAACCCTACTGGTGAAAAAATATCGGGGTATTCAAGTCAAGAATTAATTGGAAAAAAATTTTCAGATATAGTGAGGGAAGGTCAGAAAAAAAAAATGATTCGTTTCTACAAAAATCAATTTAAAAATAAGTTAGAGTCTACTTATAACGAATATCCTATACTCACTAAAAGTGGAGAACGAGTTTGGATTGCACAAAATGTGCAGTTAATAATGAAAGATGATACTTACGTTGGTTTTTGGGTGGTAGCAACCGATATTACTGAACGTATTAAAAGTGATAATGAATTAAAAAAGAGTAATGATAAATATAAGAATCTATTTGATGGCGCCTTTGATGGCGTAATTAGGCTAGATGCAAATAGATGTTTCATTGAATGGAATACAAAAATGGAAACTCTTTTAGGATATTCAGCAGAAGAACTCAAAGGTATGCATATTACTAAGGTTCTTCATAATGAAGATATAGATTCCTCTAAAATGTATTTAAATAAACTGCTTAGAGATGGATTTTACAGTAATTATATAGGCAGGATAAAAAATAAGTTTGGAGAAATAATTCATATTGAAGTTAATTCTAGAGCAACCTATGAAGATGGTCAAATCACAGGATCTATTGATAATGTGAGAGATATTTCAGAACGAATAACCTTAGAAAAAGCAATTGTTAGAAGTGAAGAAAAATACCGTGGAATAATTGAAAACTTAGAATTTGGACTATTAGAAGTTAATTTACAAGGTATAATAGAGAAGGCCTATCCTTCTTTTTGTAAATTAACAGGTTATACAAAAGAAGAACTAGTTGGCCGGAATCCTTATCACTTATTACATCCCGATTTTATCCCTCTTCTAGAAGAAAAAACAAGAGACCGAGAAAATGGTATTTCTGATGTTTATGAGGTAAAAATAAAACAAAAATCGGGAGACTATAAATGGGTTATTATTAGTGGGGCTCCATTTTATGATGAATTAGGTAAACATCAAGGTTCAATAGGTGTACATTTGGATATATCTGCTCAGAAAAAAATGGAAAAAGATCTTGTAAATGCAAATAAAGAGGCGGAAGCCTCATCTAAAGCTAAAGAGCTGTTTTTAGCAAATATGAGTCATGAGATCAGAACTCCACTAAATGCTGTTTTTGGTCTATCTAGTCTTTTAAAGAATACAGATTTAAATGATGACCAGATAAAATATGTCAAAAATATTAATAATTCCGCCGAAAGTTTACTGTTACTGGTTAATGATATATTAGATATTTCAAAAATAGAAAGTGGTAAATTGGAAGCCAATGACACTGTATTTAATTTGCGTAAAACATTAAGCACAATTCTTTCTTCCACTAATTATCTTGCAGATAAAAAACGACTAAAATTAAGTTTTGAAATTGACGATAATTTAGATGATACCTATGATGGTGACGAATTAAAAATTTGCCAGGTTTTAATAAATTTAATAAACAATGCGATTAAATTTACAAGTCATGGAGAAGTAATTTTGAAACTTGAAAAAATTAGTGATTTAGATAAATCGCATAGAGTTAAATTTTCAGTCAAGGATACTGGAAAGGGAATTGCAGAAGACGCTTTAGAAACAATTTTTGAAGATTTTAGTCAAGAGGACAACACAATTTCTAAAAAATATGGCGGAACTGGATTGGGATTAAGTATAAGTAAAAAGCTTGTTTCTGTTATAGGTGGAGAATTAAATGTGGAGTCCATAGTTAATGAAGGTACTAATTTCTATTTCGAAATAGTACTTAAAAGAGCAAGTGGAACTCCAGTCGTTAAAGAACTACTTCCCTTACCTAAATTAGATTGGAAAAAGGTTAAAATTTTGACTGTTGAAGATAATCCAGTAAATCAATTTGTTATTGAATCTACTATCAAATCATGGAATGGTTCAACAGATATAGCTTGTAACGGAGAAGAAGCTTTAAAGATGCTTAATGAAACTGATTACCATATTATTTTGATGGACATGCAAATGCCAATAATGGACGGTTTAACAACTACAAAAATTATTCGTCAAGAATTGAAATCTAATATTCCTATTATTGCTTTTACTGCTAACGCCCTAAAAAAAGAAAAAGACCGTTGCTTAGCAATTGGAATGGATGATTATATTACAAAACCATTTAAGGAGGAACTACTGAAATTAAAAATTTTCAATCTTCTTGTTAAGGACAATCAGCAAGACTCAATTTTATTTAATGATGTAAAGTCTATAAATGAAGAAAAGTCAGAACCACTTTTTACAATTGATAAACTTAAAGACCTTTCTCGAGGGGACAGTACATTCATCAAGAAAATGCTTTCAATCTTTTGTGATGATGGAAAAATTCAAATGAATCAAATGCTTAAGAGTAAGGACTCAAATGAAATAGCACGATTAGCTCATAAAATTAAACCCTCTATTGATTACCTTTCTAATGATTCAATGAAAAGCATGGTAAGAAAAATGGAACAACAAGAATTTGTTCAAAATCCTGAATTACTTGTAGACTTTATTTCTAAGTTAAAACAACTTATCAGCTTAGCAGAAACTCAATCTAAAGACTATAATTAGTTCCAAAATCAAGAATACAATCCCAATATGGGAATAATAATATAGGTAAGACTACAATAAATTCAACAAAACCAGTACTTTCAGTTCTCGGCATAATCTAAGTATAGACCTAATCAAATACTTAAATTATGAAAGACTTACAAATATTAACCAACAATCATTTAGGAAAGTTCTTTTGGGAACAACGTACTGGATTAATTGATTCAATTCAAATAAATCCATTAAACCTAACTTCTTTTAATTCTCACTTAAAAAGAAAATCAAATTTTATTCTTTTGGATTTTTACTTTAGTAAAATACCAATGCAAAAAGAATTACAATTGATAACTAAAATTAAAGAGATTACTAAGTGTTATTCTGGAGAATTAAACCTATTCATTCTTAGTCCCCTATTCGCTGATTCAGAATTAGGTTATTTAGAATTCAATACTAAAACAATTGTGACTCACAATTTTACTACTTGTTTTTTAAAAACATTATTAACTGCAGGAAAAATAAATCAACAAATAAAAGTCTCTTAAGAGCATATACTATTATGATTAATAAAAAAATATTTATTGTAGATGATGATAAATTCTACACCAACATTTTAGAAGCTAAGTTGAATGCAATAGGAAATTTTGATTTAGAAAAATTTCACACTGGCCAAGATTGTATTGACAACGCACATAAGCAGCCCGAATTAATTTTTTTAGACCATATATTAGGTGACACTACAGGTTTTGAAGTATTAAAAGAGATAAAATCAACCTACCCAGAAGTTCACATTGTGATGTTATCTGGTCAAAAAGAAATGAAAATTGCTATTTCATCTCTTAAGTACGGTGCTACAGATTATTTATTAAAGGATTTAGATGACAGCGAGAGTAGACTAAATCAAATAATTCTTGATTGTGAAAAAATAACAAAGTCACGAAAAAATAAAACGAACAGAAATAAAACGAATTTTTTCAACTTTTTATTTTAATCAAGTTTACTTTTAAAAATATTATTAATACAAAACCTTATGAAACTTACTATTTATATTATTCTCATACTCTTCTTGACTTCATGTAAGACTATTAATTTATTTCAATCTAATACAGATGCTTTGGAAGATACTACACTTTTTGAAATGCTAGGAAAGCATTACGAGCACAGATTGGTAGCTGATGATAAAATTTCTTTAAGTATTTGGAATCATGACGATTTAAGTATTGGCTCTGTTTATAGTATCTATAATACGAATGAATCCTTTGGAAAATGGATATTAATCAAACATGATTCAACAGCATCAATCCCATTCATTGGGAGAATGAACTTAGTTGGTTTTACAGTAGCTCAGGCGGAGTCAATTATTATTGATAGTCTTAAGACCTATATTAAAAATCCAATTATTGAAATCAAAGTTTTAAATAAAAAAGTAACCGTATTAGGTGAAGTAAAGTCACCTGGTAATTATCTTCTTGAAAAGGAATCAAATACACTTATTGAATACCTAGGGAAAGCACAAGGTTTAAACTTTTACGCCGATACAAAAAGGATCCAAATCATAAGGGATGACATTCCATATATTATAGATCTTACACAATTGGAAACATTTAACAAAAAAAACATTTACCTGAAGGCAAATGACATTATTTACATTCCATCTAAAAAAGGAAAAAAATTAGCTCTAAAATCACCAGTTCTGATCCCTTTTGCAACTTTACTTACTTCTATAGGTGTCTTTATTTCTGTAATATCCAAATAACATTATCCTATGAAAGAAATGCAAAACATAAAACGACTTATAATACCACTTTTAAAAGGTTTACCAATTTTAATTATTACAGTTTTGATTAGCCTTTTCATTGCTAAAAAAACCATTCAATACAGTACACCTAATTATCAAAGTATAGCTAAAATCAAATTAGATGATAGGAAGTATGGTATGTCTGGTAATAATTTATATGAAGATTTTGATGTATTTTCGTCTAAAAATAAAATTGAGACGGAAGCAGAAGTTCTAAAATCTCCTCTTCTTATTGGAAAAACAATTGAAGAATTAAATTTAGGCGTGTTAGTTAGTCGATTAGGTACTATTAAAGAGACTATCCTTTTTCAAGATAACCCTCTTTTATTCAAATATACCAGTTCAACTACTTCAATATTTAATACTAAATTTTTATTAAACATAACTGGTGATAATTTCACAGTTTATAATGAGGATGAAGAACAGCTTGTATCTTCAACTTTTGAAACACCATTTTTGCTAAAAGGAGATACACTTCAAATAAATAGAAATAATGAACTAATAATTACTAAAAATATTAATACTGATGGAGACTATCAATTTGAAATTAAATCAAAAGATCAATGGATCTCTTACTTAAGTTTATTAGTTGATGTTAAAGCTATAGACAAAGAAATTCCCGTATTAAGAGTTGTTGTAAAGTCTGAAAATCCAGAATTCTCATCCGATTTAGCAAACAAATTATGTAAGGTTTATGTTGAAGATTATATTGAAACTAAATCAATGGCAGCTTCAAAAACGCTATCATTTATTACAGCTAGAATGGACATTCTAAAAACTGATTTAGAAACATCTGAAAATGAATTAGAGATTTATAAAATGAAACATAATGTGGTTAATACATTGCAAGAAACTGAAACGGGCTTAAGAGGAATGTCTAAACTTCAATTACAACTTATTAACCTTGAAATGGAAGAAAGAGCTATAATTGAATTAGATTCTTATATGTCGCAAGGTGACTATTATGATGAAACTGCAATAAATTTTGGGTTTGGAGATTTAGTGTTAACTGAACTAGTAAAAAAACTTAAACTCTTTTCTGATCAGAAAAAAGACTTACTACTAAAATATACGCCCTCAGATCAACGGGTCATAAATGTTCAAGAGAAAATTCAGGACATTCAGGATTACATTAAAAAAGCAATTAAACAGAATAGAAAAAATATTGAACTAAAACGTTCAGAAATTGAATTGGAATTGAATGAGATGAGTACTCAGTTTGAGGACATTCCGACAAGGGAAAAAGAAATGCGAATATTAGAACGTGATTTTCAGATTAATGAGTCCGTTTATACATTTTTGGCTCAAAAAAAATTGGAAGCTCAAATTGCAACCTCTGCCTTAATGTCATTCCACAGAATTATTCAACCCGCCATAGTTTCTAAAGAACCTACTTCTCCAAATAAGGTATTGATTACATTTGTTTGTGGATTCTTAGGCATCTTATTTGGACTAGTTATCATTTTTGGTAGTAAGATTGTTCGTGGTAAAATATTAAATAAGTCAGATGTTGAAAAGTTAACTTCAACTCAAATCTTAGGCGTCTTGACACATACAAAAAAAGAAGACATTAAAACTAGAGAGTTTATTACTTTAGCAACGTCTTTAAACATTCAATCTGTTAAAGATAAACAAACCATAGTAGTAACGTCAGGAACTAAACTTGAAGGTAAATCATATATCTCACAAAACTTAGCAGATACCTATCTAAAAATGGGATATTCAGTGGCATTACTTGATATTAATGTTTTGAACCCTAGCTTTCCCAATGACTATGATTACAAATTAGAAGATTTAGTAACAACCACTGAAGTTTTAAAATTAAGCCATAAAGACAAAATTGTCAAAATTGGATTGTCAAATCTCCATGGAACGGGACTGTTGACATTATCACATAAAAACATGTCTGACACCATGAATCTTATAAAATCAAAATTTGACATTGTTATTATAGACACCCCTGGTTCAGTAATATCTATTGATGCTTTATGCATGCTTAAATATGCAAACTTATGCCTTTATGCTATACGGGCTAATGTCACTAAAGCAGAATATGTAGAGAATATAGATTGCATTAAAAATGATTTTAACTTTGAAAATATGAGAATTATTTTAAATGGTGCACATAAATCAACAAACTACTCAGGGAACTTCAATGGATCTCAATTACACTACTCCAAAGCGCCAAAAGGCCTATTCAAAAAAGTAGGATACTATTTATCAATATACGGAAAATGAAATTAAATTTAAAAAATCAAACACATAAAGTATTAGCCTTATCTGATCAAGTTCTTGTCAGCGGTACAAATTTCACTGTTGGTATTCTAATCACAAGAGCTATTGGAATTGAAGACTATGGTAGGTTCACATTATATTGGATGATATTTTTGTTCTTACATGGTTTATGCAATTCATTTATTGGCCTTCCTGCCCAAATTATCTCGAATCAAATGCCAAATAAATTAATTTATCTTGAAGAAAACAATCGTCTTGGTACCTTATTGCTAATTATATTTTTCACATTACTATATCCTGCTTTTTTTATTTATGATTATACCACAAGCGCTTCATTTGGTTATGGCTATTGGTTATTCCCTTTAGTGATACTGCTCTATTTAAAACAGGAAATGAATAGAAAGTATTTTTATGCTAAACTTAACTTAAAAAAAGTAATTAGTATTGATGTCTGTTCCTACTTACTTCAGATACCATCATTACTTATTTTATCATTCTTCTTTGAAATGAGTCTTAATTTAGTTTTACTTAATCTTACCATTTTTGGTCTATTTGGTCAGCTTATATTCGTCTTAATTAAAGATAGAACACAAACGAAATTTCAATTTAAGAACCTACCAATACTTGCAAACTGGAAATATAGTAAACACTTAATCACAACCACTATACTACAATGGTTTTCTGGGAATATTTTAATTATTTCAGCTGGGCCAATTTTAGGAATTGCCGCTGTAGGTATTATCAGAATTTTACAAAATATTATGGGCGTATTACACGTACTATTCTTAACTTTAGAGAACGTAGTCCCGGTTAAAGCCTCAATGTTGTTAAACACTCATGGGAAGAAACAAATGTTCACCTATTTCAAAAAGGTTTTTATGGTAACTGGCGCTATATATGGAGTAATTCTTATTACACTAAAATTATCAGGACAGTTTATTCTAACATTTTTATACGGTGCAGAATATGCTCAATATACTAATCTACTAGACATATTTATTCTCCTTTATGTATTTGTATTCATTGGAACAATCGCCCAACTTATTATTAAAACACTAAAATTAAACATTGGTATTTCTATAGCTTATGCACTAACAGCTATTACTGCTTTTACGCTTTCAGTTCCATTATTAGAAACATTTGATATCAAAGGAGTGATCATAGGCCTTGGAATATTTCAAGTTATCACAATTTCAACGTATTACATTACCATAAAACGAAACCTAAAATGAATAAAAAAATAATACATATCACACTCGGTAAAATAAACCCAGAACGTTCAAATGGCATAAATAAAGTTGTTAACAGCCTTATAACATGTCAGGTAAATAATGGAGTCAATGCCGAATTTTGGGGAATATCATTTAGTAATAAACACAATTATCCAAAGCGTAATTACACGACCCATTTATTTATGGATAGCAAAAATAAATTCTCCCTTGATTCCAATTTGAAACTTGCTATTTCAAAATTAAATAAAGAAACAACTGTTTGCCATATTCATGGTTCATTTTCTCCCCAGCTATACTCCGTAGTAAGCCTATTAAGAAAAAATAGCATTCCATACATATTCACACCTCACGGTGGCTACAATATTGAGGCACTAAAGAAATCAAAATTAATAAAAAGAATATACATCAAACTATTCGAAAAGTATGTAGTCAATAATTCAAAACATGTCCAGCTACTTGGCGATTCCGAAATAGTTGGAACTGAAAAATATTTTACTAGTCAAAACACAATTATACCAAACGGGCAAGAATTAAATAAAAAATCAAGTTTAATAAAAAATAAATCAGTAATTTGTGTTGGTTTCATTGGTAGAATAGATATTAACACAAAAGGGTTAGATATTTTGTTAAAGGGAATAAAAGCTGCTACTTCAAAAATGAATATTAGATTAGAAATAATTGGTGCCAACGGAGAGATTGAAACATTAAAAAAAATGGTTAATAATTTAGAACTTCAAAAACATGTCCAATTCAAAGGAGCTCATTTTGGTAATGATAAATTAGCCTTAATGTCCAATTGGGATGCCCTTTGTTTAACATCTCGATATGAGGGATTGCCAGGCGTAGTACTAGAGGCAGGAAGTATAGGTGTACCTTCAATTGTTAGTCAGGAAACAAATATGTCTAATTATATTGAACATCATAAATCTGGTTGGGTACTTCATCAAAATACACCTATGGATATATTACATGCTCTCATTCAGCTAAAAGAAGCTAAAACGAACAATACATATCACAATTACGCAGACTCAGCCTACTCAATGATTAGAGAAGAATTTGATTGGAATTACATCACCAAAAAATTATCAATATTATATGGGAACAATTAAAGAGCCGTATCTTATTAGGAATATCTCTACTATATTAAGTGTCATACTTTTCATCAAAATAGGCGGTTATTTTACGATAACTGACGTTAAAATAATTACACAAATATTTAAAGTAATTTCAAGAGTCGGAATGACATTTTCAGCCTTTTTAATAATACGCCAGTTAAGGTCTTATGGTTGTGTAAATATTTTACAGCTTAAAAACACAATGAATCTTATATTGTACATCTCCTATCTTGCTTTAGGTTTTGCCTCTTTCGCCTGGTCAACCGACCCAATGTATTCAGCTTTACAATGGTTTATGACATTTGAAAGTTTTGTTTTTGTTTATTTATTTTTTCAAATCGTTTATACAGTCAATACCTATTTTCCACATAAGAAAATAGACTTGGTCAACATTTTTGTAAAATCGATTTTTCCTATTATTGTTATATTTATTATAGGCTCTTTTGTTTTGCCCGATTTTTTCTATCGAGAAATGAGAGGTGGAGAAGAGATTAGACTTGGTGGTTGGATTATGAATCCAAATGAACTTGGAATGCTTGCCAGTATTTTAGGCGCACTTAGCTATTTATACCTTAGTAATCAAACTAATAAAGGTAAAGTATTTTCAATTATTTCAATAGCCTCATCATTACTTATTTTAGTCCTTACCTCAAGTCGATCCTCATTAATTGGTTTTTTAATTGTCATTGGTATTTTGATACTAAAATCAGATAGCAAAAAATTAAAAATTGTCATGTTCGTATTAATCACGTTAGCTGCGCCAATTGCAATTGATGAAATCATATTTAAAGACGGTGGTGGAATTGAAGAAGTGATGAGTATGACTGGGCGTTTACCTTTTTGGACTGCATTACTCAATGAAGGTATTATAAAAGAGCCCTTCTTTGGCTATGGATTTATGCGTATTAATTATACAGATTACTTTCAAGGTCTTAACACCTACCCTGGTAAAATGACGCATAATACGTTTATGCAAGTCCTTATGAATTTAGGATTTGTAGGTTTGTTTATCGCTCTATTTCAAGTCTTTTTTACAGTGAAAAATTATATTAAATCTAGACTAGATGATTATGCCAATTTCTTTATTGCTGTGTTCATACCCGTCATGATTAATTCATTTACAGAGTTTGGAATTTTTGGAGATGCAAATTACGGTATCTTATTTTGGCAATTTTTAATCTTTTTATTTCTTTTTGAAAAAAGAATACACCTCACCTCAAATGAAAAGAATTCAATACTTAAGTTCAACACCTCAAAATTAGCAAGTATTACGAACCAAAACTCTCACTAATACCTTATCCCATATTAGGAATAACATCCCTAAATAGGAACATAAGCTAATCAAATTAATCTAGAAACTCAGTAATAACAAGTGGTTAGCACATTGGCATTTTTATTTCATTGCTTTTATCAAATCAAAAAAAGCAATTATGAAATTTCTACATACTAAAAAAATAAACTATACAGATCTCAAAATAATTTCAGATTTATTCTTATCAGATTCAGAGCTATTTATTTTCGATCCTAATGGAAAAGTTATATATGATTCTGAATTAAGTCAGGCATCAACGGTATCAACCAAAAAAATATTATTCAATTTCGGAAGTAAATTAATTCAATACAAACAATTTCAACTTAACGAATTTGATTGTATTATTGATTTTAGTAAAAAAATAGAAAACGAAAATTTCAATAAAACAGCACTCGAATTAATTCAATCTAGAACGGGAACGATTAAATATATATTTAAAAAAACACTTTCAAAATTTCATTTCTTAGAGTTTTTCCAGAATACAACTACACGATCAAAATTCCTAAAGTTTGCCATAAAATGTATAATAAGGCTTAACCAAACTTATTTAATAGGTAAACGGTTTAATGTATTGTCTAAAAACGAACTCTATTTTAAACAGGCCATTACTGAAGACTTTCAAGGTTATTCAATTTTCTTAGGTACACCTGGTTTTTGGAGAAAACCTGTTATCCAACTTATCCAAAATAATAGAGTGACTCATTATATAAAGTTTTCAACCACACCACAAACAAATTATTTAATAAAAAAAGAAAATGAAAATCTTAAAATTATAAAAACGTTTAACCTGAAAAATATGATTACCCCAAATACTCGTGACAGCCAAAAATTTAACTTATTAGTTCAAGACGCATTCAATGTGAAAAAAATTCAAAGGGTAACGTACCTCAATGATAAAATATTCGGTGCCTTAAAAGAGTTATCAGTGAATACTATGAGCCATAGAAAACTAGAATACACCTCTTTTTTTACAGCAATCATTAATCAAATGTCATTTTTAAAAGACACCTCAAACCAAATAGATGAAAAAATATATTTTTATTTAAAAAACCTTAAAGAATCTATACAAAATAATCAATACATCTTTACAAGTACAGCTCACGGTGACTTTACACCATGGAATTTATTCAAAAACAAATCTAATCTATACGTTTATGATTGGGAAATGATGTTAACAGAAGCTCCCTTATTATATGATGCATTTCATTTTATTTATCAATCTGAAATTTTAGTGAATAGAAGAGGCTTAATAGAAATTGAAAACGAAATTAGTAGTCTTTGTAAGCGACCAGGTGTTGCAGATTACATTACCCGTTATAAAATTGATATAGACGTTCATCACAATTTATATTTATTACATATTATCAGTAAAAACTTGATGTTAATGAGCCAACAAATAACTATATCTGAAGATCAACACCTTCTATTAAAAACATGGAAATGTGCTTTAATGAATCTACAAATTCATTCAGAAAAAACGGATATTAGACAAACTTTTTTATGTCAATTTGAAACTTTTTTAATGCCTAAAAGTTATGTCGCATTAAAATTTTTCTTACCTAGTTTCTCTAATTTACCAATTGAATCAGATTTAGATTTAGCCATACAAGAGAATGAATTAATTAAAGTTGAGAACTATATTTCAAACCACTTAAATGTGAATCATTATGTCAAGATAACAAAATCTTTTATGAGTACGATAAAGATTCATTTTAATGATGACTCATTTTTGAGTATCGATTTAATTCATGATTTCATAAGAAAAGGACGTAGATATCTAGATCTAAATACAGTTTTAGCAAATACTGTAATTGAGAATAATGTTAAACACCCAAATCTCTTAGATAACATAAAATATGCACAACATTTTTATACGTTGAACAACAGTTCTATTCCGAAAAGGTATCAAGAGATATTCTATAAAGCCCTTTTGTATGAAAACAAAAAATATATTTACCTAAACAATTTTAATCGAAATTATAACTCTAAGAGTGCTAATATTAAACAAACTTTTAATTTTTCAAGCCACAAAAAGAAAATGATAAAACAATATATCAAACAAAAATACTCACTCTCAATTCTGTCTTTGATGCAACAAACCGTAAAATATTTAAAAGATATAATTGTAGATTTAAAACAAAACAAGGGATTTATTGTTACCTTTTCTGGAGTTGATGGTGCTGGAAAAACGACTATCATAAATATAGTAAAAGCACAATTTGAACAGAAATATAGAAAAGAGGTTGTTTTGTTACGTCACCGTCCTGGTATATTTCCAATTCTTAGCTCTATAAAACATGGTGGTTCTAAAAATGCAGAATTAGCTGCAACAAATAGGTTACCAAGACAAGGAAAGAATAAAAGTAGAGTCTCCTCATTAATACGATTCAGTTACTACTTTTTAGATTACCTAATTGGTCAAATGTACATTTACTTTAAATATGTATTAAGAAGCAAAGTTGTCATCTATGATAGATACTATTATGATTTCATTAATGACCCTAAGCGTTCTAATATTCGATTAAAACGAGAATTTATAAAATCATTATTTAAGTTCATTTATAAACCCAGCTTTAACTTTTATCTATACAATGATCCAGAAGTGATTTTAAAACGAAAAAAAGAACTGAGTTCAACAGATATCGTTGCGCTAAATAAAAAATATAATTCATTATTTACTGAATACGATTCTAATCAAAAAGGAGCTTATATTCAAATTAAAAACGATACAAAATCAATTACCATTACTGAAATTTTTCACACTATAAATAATGTCGCTTAACTATGGAAACTACAAAAAAAATATTATTAACTGCTTATGCAGTTAATCCTTACAAAGGTTCTGAAGATGGAACGGGATGGAACATATCTCGTGAGCTCGCTAAAAATAACATTGTACATATAATCACACGAAAAAATAATCAAGAAGAGATTGACCGTTACCTAAAAGAGAATACTGATCCTATTCACAACAATATGAATTTTCACTATTATGATTTACCATGGCTACTTATGTTCTGGAAAAAAAAATTAGGAGAAAGAGGTTACGTATTATACTTTTACTTATGGCAATTATGCTTACCCATTTTTGTAAAAACTAAAGGCATAACCTTTGACATTGCACATGCAGTGAACTTCCATAGCGATAGCCATCCTCAATTTTTATGGACTTTAGGAAAGCCAGTTTTCTGGGGACCTATTGGACACCACCCATTAGTACCAAAGAATTATTTGATTTCTGTTTATGGTAAAAAAAACTACATCAAAGATAGACTTTACAATTTTGTGAAATTTATGATGCGAAATTTTGACCCTTTCTATTATATTTCAAAATGGACTGCAAAACGAATTTTTGTAATAAATTCAGGAGTAAATCAGGCTGTAAAAGCAAAAAAAAGTAAAATTATTATTCTACCAGCAGTAGCTAACCGAATTATAAAGAAGACAGAAGTTAAACAAGAACAAAAACTCTTTACGGTACTAGCCGTTGGACGATTTGTATACATGAAAGGCTTTGACGTTACCATTCGCGCCTTTAGTAGATTCTATTACAATTTAACACCTAAAAACAGAGCTAATGTAAGGCTTAAATTAGTAGGTAAAGGTGAAGAGTTAAAAAGAATGATAGACATCATACGCCAAGAAAAAATAGAAGAAGTTGTAGAGATTATTCCATGGGTAGAAAAAGAAGAAATGGAACAGATATATTTAACATCCACTGTATTTTGTTTTGGCTCACATGAAGGTGCAGGAATGGTTATACCAGAAGCATTAAGTTATGGACTACCCGTTGTTTGTTTCAAAAACTTTGGCCCTGGCGAATTATGTGATTCAACATGTGCCATAAAAATTCAATACGGAGAATATAATCATTCCGTAAATCAATTTGCCCGAGCCCTAGGAAAATTGTTCTTTAATAAAGCAGAAAGATCAGCCTATTCTAAAGCCGCGATTAATTATTCACAAACACACTTCCACTGGGAATCAAAAGCAGACATCATTAACACTGCGTATTCACTTGTAAGTTAAAAAAAATACTATGAAAAAAATAGCAATCTTCCACCCAAGTAACGAATTATATGGAGCTGACAGAATTATGGTTCTAGCCGTAAAGGCATTAACAGAATACGAACCTACAATATACTTATTAAAACATGGTCCTTTAACTGATCTAATAAAGTTAGAACTACCCCATGCAGAAGTAAAAATATTTCCAGATATGCCAATCATTAGTCGTGCTCTGTTTAGCCCAAAGGGAATAGCTGATACCATTAGAAAATACATAAAGTTTAAGCGTTTTATAAAAAAAGAGCATCAACTTACCGCATTCGATAAATTTTATGTTAATACCTTATCCTGCTCCATACTGTTACCAGCATTAAAACCACTTAATGCAACTATAATTACACATGTTCATGAAATTTTAGAAAATCCTAAAATTGCTGCAAAATTAACAGCTAAAATAGCTTTTAAATATAGTCATACGGTTATAAGTGTATCAAACGCTGTACAACAAAACTTACACCGTTTATGTAAGCACAGAAAGGCTGAAAGTAGTGTAGTTCACAATGGCATTCCTTCAATTAAAACAAGTTTACAAAAAAGAGATAATAACTTAACTTTTTATCTATTTGGTAGAATAAAGCCTGAAAAAGGGCAATGGTACTTAATTGAAGCATTGAAATTGATTCCAAAAAACGAATTGAAAGCCACCAAATTCTATTTAGTTGGCGGGACTTTAGAAGGTAAAGAACATTTGAAATCAGATTTAGAACATCAAATTAGACATAATGGTTTAGATCCATTCGTGACTATAAAAGGATTTACTACTGACATAAGTATAGATATGTCCTCAGCAGATGTATGTTTAGTTCCTTCATTAATGAAAGACCCGTTTCCTACAACAGTATTAGAAGCTATGTCAGCAGGAAAAACAGTTATATCTACAGACACTGGAGGTGCTAAAGAAGCAATCAAGCACAATGAAACAGGTTTATTAATTCCAGCTAACCAACCTCAAGTATTTGCAACAGCCATTAGAAAACTAATCAATGACAGAGACTTAATTTCTAAAATGGGATTAAACGCCAAACAATCATTCAATACTAATTTTACAATTACTCACTTTAACGCGAGGTGGAAAGCCGCTATTTAGAGAGTCCCAAAACAGGAATTATGTCCCAAAACACAACTATTAAAGCACACACAATATATACAAACCACTGCTATCACTAAGTAATCAGGTTACGGATTGATATATGAATACTAAAAGACATGACAGATAAAAAGAAAATAGCGATTGTAGGAACGGCCGGAGTGCCTGCCCGATATGGAGGATTTGAAACTCTAGCACATAATTTAGTTCTAAACTTAAATGACACTTATGACCTGCATGTGTATGCAAGTACAAAGATGTATAAAAAATCAGAACGAATTAAAGAATGGGAGAAAGCAAAAATACACTATGTACCCTTAGGAGCAAATGGTGTATCTAGTATTTTCTATGATTTGTTATCAATGCTACATGCTATATTTTATGCTGATTATATCATAATACTTGGTGTATCCGCTGGAATATTTATTCCATTTATCAAACTTTTTACCCGTGCAAAAATTATAGTTAATATTGACGGTCTTGAGTGGAGAAGAAATAAATGGAGTAAAAATACACAACGCTTTTTAAAGTTCTCCGAAAAGGTTGCGGTACGATTTTCTCATGCAGACATTACAGATAATGCGGCGATCAAAAGATACACAGCTATCAATTATAAAACGGCAAGTTATCTGATTGCCTATGGGGCTGACCATGTTTCAAACCAACATTTAACTAAAGAAGATTATAGAAAGTATCAATTCTTAAATACACCTTATGCTTTTAAAGTAGCTAGAATTGAGCCTGAGAATAATATTGCTTTAATACTTAATTCATTTTCTAGAATACCGACTAAGAAATTGGTAATTGTTGGTAATTGGAATAATAGTGATTATGGGATACAGTTAAAAAACACATATTCAAAGTTTAATAACATCTATTTATTAGACCCTATCTATAACCAAGTTGAACTTGATAAGATTAGATCAAATTGTTATTTATATGTTCACGGTCACAGTGCTGGTGGTACTAATCCATCATTAGTTGAAGCCATGTATTTAGGGTTACCTATTATGGCATTTGATGTATCATATAATCGTGCAACAACAATGGATAAAGGAATATTCTTCAAGTCTGAAGATGATCTGATTAAACTATTAGATAATACATGTTATGATTATTTAAAATTTGTTGGAAATGAATTACAACAATTAGCTAAAGTTAAATACACATGGTATGCTATCAGTAAGAGATACAGTTCATTAATTGAAGCATTTGATTATAATTATGAAAAGCCAAAATTAACTGTTAAATTAACTGAAATGACTTACTCAACTCTTTTAGAGTCCGGTCATGCGCACTTAAACCATTCTAAATTATTTTTTGAAACTTCATCTAAACTTTAATATTATGTCTACTTTAACTCTATTATATGTCACATTTTTTCTACTCTCACTTGGTATCACGTTATTTTTTTTAAAACATTTTATTAGTTTTTCTAAAAGAAATAATATTTTGGACCGACCTGATGATAGAAAAACACACACCAATCCAACACCATCATCTGGAGGATTAGCATTTGGTATTATAATGATTCTACTTTTACCATTAATTATGGGATATACAGTTTATCAAGTGGTCATATTTTGTTCAATCTTATTACTAATTTTGGGTTATATTGATGACAGATATGACTTATCTGCCAAATTAAAATTTAGCGTACAAATTATTGTCACATTGATTACTATTTCATCTATCGGTCCTCTAGTTTTAATTGATAGTAATCCGTTTTACTTTAACCATATATTCACATTCTTTTTTATTCTTGGATTTACTAACTCATATAACTTGATTGACGGAGTAGATGGATTAGCTGGTCTGTACGGTGTTTTCATATTAATTTTAGTGTCTGCCGTATTTATATTAGATAAGAATTATGTCCTTTCTGTATTAACAGTCTCTTTAATAGCAGGACTAATTGGATTTTTAAAATTTAACTTAAAATCTGCACAAGTTTTTATGGGAGACACAGGTTCACTTTTCTTAGGCTTTTTAATTAGTATCTTTACTGTAATTGCAATCAATGAGCATCCAATATCATCAGTTTACTTAACTCATAATTATAGTCTACAATTGGTATTATTAGGAGCACTAACGCTTCCAATGGTTGACACAATACGCGTCATGAGTATTAGATTATTAAAAGGTAATCCTCCTTTTAAAGCTGATCGTTTACATTTGCACCATTTACTTGGTAAAATTGGAATGAGTTCTATTCAAATTTCATTATCCTTTCTTTCAATCACCATATTTTTAACATTAGTTACTGCTTCTTTAGTCACTCTAAACTTAAATTATATCTTTATTTTGGTCTCCATTATATCGATTGTAACACTTGTTTTCAATATTATTTTATATGTAAGAATGTTACAACATCAAAGCCGTATAAGAGAGTACCGAGATTTAATAAAATTCATTTCTAAAACTAATTATTTAATCAAAAGAAATAATTTGATTACTGAAATAAAATAAAAAAACATGAAAAAAATATACATATTAGAAGATAGTAAAGTAGTTGCTGAATTATTAAAGTTTGATTTAGCACATGAATTTAACTGTGAAGTTATTACATTTGACAATGGAAATGACTTAATAGAAAAACTATCCTCAAATCCCGATATCATCATTTTAGATCATTTCTTAAATAATGAACGTAAAGAAACAGGATTAGCGTTCTTAAATAAGATTAAAGCAATAAATAAAATCGTTCCCGTAATCATGTTTACAGGTCAACATAATTTAAAGTTAGCCATTGAGTTTATTCATGCTGGAGCAGTTGATTATATAGACAAAAATGAAGAAACGTTTTTGGAAGATATGACTAATTCAATTCGAAACATATTTAAATATAAGGACTCTGTTACCAAGTTAGGCAAAGTTGAAAATAAAGTTCTAATTGACAAGAAGCAGCTTATTGCTTTAGGCCTATTTGTTTCACTTTTAGTAATTTTACTTTTTATTTTACAAAGTTATTCAACTTAGGTAAAGGCACCATTAACACTACTTTCAAAACTTGTTTTAATACACCTTACACTTTTTTTATTTGTAATATTCTACAGCGTTTTTAATCAAAACTACTCCACTAAAGTATATAAAACCAATCATTTTACTGTATCTCTAAAAGATAGTTTAAGCAAATCAAAATTTACACCTACCTACGGAACATCTCAACTAGATGAAAGATTTGGTCATATTTTTCAACTCTAATTTGGTTATACTTTTATTTACAACAATCTAACTTACGACTTTGCCATTTTAAAAACAGCTTCCAATTCTATAATCTGAATTTTAGTCTCATTTTTAAGTGAATTACGTATTGCTCTAGCTACAACTACATCTTTTATTGGTCTAAATTTTCTAATCCCTGGAACCCACGAAAATACATACATTAGTGGTATTAGCATTTTTTCTGCTAATCTAAACTCTTTTCTATCACCAGCTAGCATGGATGGACGAATAATACTTACCCTTTCAAAGTTTAATTTCTGTACGGCTTCATCTAATTCACCTTTAATTCTTGAATAAAATACTTTCGATTTTGAATTAGCGCCATAAGATGATAACAATATCAATTTCTTAACGCCATTATCAGAAGCCAGTTTAGCCGTCTTGCTTTAATATTCTACAAATACCAGTTGTAATTATACTCTTAGCAACATCAGACCCAGTACCAACAAACATGATAGGTTTCATTATTGAATTTTTTTAATTTGAAAACACAAATGTAAACTATTAAAATTAATCAAGATTCTAAATGTAATAGAATTAGAAAAGTTCTGCTTTTAAACCCTTGTTTTGACTGATTATTATGAATATCCGCTTGTTTCTTCAAAGAAAGATTTGGTTACTAATGTTAGTATAAATTTGTGGCAACTAGCGGAGTTTGAATTTAAATCTAATAAGTTGTTTAGTAAAACCGAGAAGTTGAGCGCTAGCGAAAATCACTCGGCTGCACTTAACAGCTGTGCAGATAGAAATTTAAACTACGGTTCTGCCTTGAGTTTTTGGTTCGTTTTGTGTCAAGACAAAATGAATGAAAGTTCAAAATTGAAGTTTAGTTCCTTTTAGTATAATATACTTTCATGTACTATTATTTGAGTATGAGAAATCATTGTAAGCGGATAAACATATTGATTATTTACCATTTTGGTGCTTAACATTCACTTATACTAAATTTAAAAGACGGCATTCTAATTTCACACCATTCAAATAAAGCGCAACATTTTAAGCCTATACTAACACCAACACCTACTTAACCAAACAGTTAGATACAAAATAAGTAGTCTATTTAAAAAAGGGCAAACACCCCTAACCAACAGGGGCAAGTGACAAAAGTCAATTTACGACTACCTATAAATCAAATTTAAATGTATAGATTTGAAATGTACCCTATGAACCAAAGTACCATTTGTAAACAGGTATAAACGTTTACAAACGGAAAAAACACCTAAATTCATTGGGATTACGTAAAAAATAAAAACAAACATATAATGCGAGTATAGTTAACGTTAAGCTTATTCGGTTGTTAGGTGTCATGACCTATATTTAGATCTCACACTCCCCCATTTTTGAATGATTGTATTTGGTAATTTGAAGTGTTTTCTTTGGAGAATAATAAAAACACAAACCAATGGTTTAAA